>OLPB01001207.1_pt1 | contig 12271 bp, 6 predicted proteins | sample 1672001 | NCBI WGS metagenome assembly OLPB01 (sample SAMEA3136635, study PRJEB25190) | human gut metagenome | biome: human gut; feature: human-associated habitat; material: faeces | place: Austria | collected 2013 | reverse complement strand
CTATGTCGTCAAAGATTTGGAAGAAGTGGAGATCTAAGATGCGAACCATTCTCATCACAGGAGCAAGTGGAGGCTTGGCACAGGAAATGGTCAAGCTCCTCCCTGAAGACCGGCTGATTCTCTTAGGCAGAAATCAAGAAAAACTGGAAGACCTCTATGCTAGCCATCCTCAGGCCGAATGCATCGGGCTTGATATCACAGACTCCTCAGCTGTCCAACAGCTAGTCGAAGATCTCTATCAGCGCTACGGACAGATCGATATCTTGGTCAACAATGCTGGCTATGGGATTTTTGAGGCCTTTGATCGCATTTCTGACCAGCAGGTACAGGAGATGTTTGAGGTCAATACCTTTGCCCTCATACAGCTTTCACGCTTGATGGGTACACACATGAAGGAAGCAGGCAAGGGGCACATTGTCAATATCGTCAGCATGGCGGGCTTAGTAGCAACTGCTAAATCCAGCCTTTATTCGGCCACCAAGTTTGCAGCCATCGGCTTCTCTAATGCTTTGCGTTTGGAACTCATGCCCTTTGGTGTCCATGTGACGACAGTCAATCCAGGCCCAATCCGGACTACCTTCTTTGACCAGGCAGATCCTGACGGAAGCTATGTCAAGGCTGTGGACCGCTACATTTTGGAACCAGACTTTGTAGCTAAGAAGATCGTGAAAAACTTTGGAAAACCAAAACGCGAGCTCAATTTGCCTTGGCTCTTGAACCTGACCCACAAGCTCTATACTCTTTTCCCTCGCATCTCGGACAAGCTAGCTAGCAAGATGTTTAATTACAAATAGGAGGAACCAGATGGCAGCCAATATCCAAGCCTATTTAGAAACCCTCCAGCAACCCTGGGGACAGATCTATTATGATATCCTTTTTGAGCAATTACAGGAAATCAAGGAAAAGAGGGTGCTTGATTTTGGCAGTGGTTTTGGCCTTGTAGCCAACCACCTAACGAAAGATAATCAAGTCCTTGCTGTGGAACCCAATGAAGAAATGGTGGCTTTTCGGGCCCAGGACCGTCCCTACCAGCAACTCGTCGGGAGTCTGGACCAGTTAGCAAGTCTTGAAGATGCTAGCTTTGATGTCATTCTCTGCCACAATGTCTTGGAGTATGTGGAGGATCGCAAGGATGTTCTCAAGGAATTCACCCGTCTCTTAAAACCAGGAGGCCTGCTCTCTATCGTTAAGCACAATGAGGTTGGCCGCGTCCTGCAGACCGTCGTCTTTGAAAATGATACTCAAAAGGCCCTTGATCTCCTAGCAGGTCAAGACCTGGAAACCCACTCCATGGGTTTGGCACAGGCCTATTATCTAGATAGAGAAGTAGAAGATCAAGCCCTCGAAGTTCTGGACTACCAAGGAATTCGAGTCTTTTACGCCTTACAGGACAATCGCTTCAAGGGCCAAGAAGGCTGGCGAGAGTCTATGCTCAAGATGGAGCTAGCTGTTTGCCAAGAGTCCCCTTACCGGGATATCGCCTTTTTCCAGCACTATAAATTAAAAAGGAGTTAAGATGTTCCATTACAAACAAGAAATTCCAGCGATGACAGACCTAGTCGCACTCTACAGTTCGGTCGGTTGGACCAATTATACCAACAACCCAACCATGCTAGAAGAAGCTGTCAAAGCCAGTCTCTGGCAGTTGGCAGTCTATGATGAGAAAGAGCTCGTCGCCTACATTCGTTTGGTAGGAGATGGCCACTCTGTACTGTTGGTGCAGGACCTCCTGGTGCGACCAGATCACCAGCGCCAAGGCATCGGAAGGAAACTCTTAGAAGAGGCTTTAGCGAACTTCCCAAATGTCTATCAACGGCTTCTCGTCACAGAACGGAGCGAGAAGAATCTAGCCTTTTACCAGTCTCTGGGCTTTGTCGAACTTTCAGAGCAAGCCTGTACAGGGATGATTTATATGAAATAGAGAGTGGGACAGAAATCGGTAATTCGTTAGAATTCGATTTCGTCGTCCCACCTCCGCACAGTTGAGTAGGGCTGTAAAAGCTGATGAAATCAGCGTAGTAGAGCCCACTCAACCACTGCGTCTTGCTCGACAATCCAAAAATAATTGAGAGGCTAGGACTTTTGTCCCAGCCTCTATCTATTTGACTGACAAAAGGGGGGATTGGTGGTAAAATGAGGAAGAGATTAGGAGGAGATGAAATGAAGAAGAAAATAAAATGGGGCCTTGTCTTATGTTCGGTACTTATACCAGTATGTTTGAGTGCCTGCAAACAAGGAACTGTAGAAAAACAAGATTCTTCGAATAAAGAAGTACAGAAGAAAATCGATCGAAAAAACATTCATTTTGACAAGACAGGACCTGCAGCAACATTTGATTGGGATGCAAAGAACAGTATCAGATACATAACGTTTGAAAAACTTCCACAATATATGAGGTCAGATGATAGCGATGGTATTTCAATATATGGACAGCAACCGAATGAAGTCTCTCTATCTGAGGAAGGAAGAGTTCAAAAAGCTTTGCAGGTCGTTGAAGGAATCTATGTAGATCCAAGGGGAATAGACACAGTAATCAAGGCCAATGGGGCAAAAAATCAAGAGGATATGTATACTCGACTCTGGAACGATTATATTATCCCTAAAATTGAAAAAAACAGTAGTACTTTTGATCCAAATACTTATGTGGAATATCTTGGTGAGAAGTACCCCCTCAAAATATATGGTCCCATGTATTTGAAGCTCATGACGAATGCATTGAGCTTTGGAAAAAAATATGAATTAAAGGGCTATGCAGTTAAGGGAAACAAAGTATTTATTCGCATTCAGGTACCAACTTACTTCCCAGAGCTTTTACCGAGAGGGAATAAATATTATAAAAATCCTAATGAGTCAGATTTCAATCAAGCCTTCTATGATTGGCTCGATGAATTCCATCAAAGGTATGCTGAAAAAGAAATAAATCGAGATGATCATATTTCCTATATCATGCTTTCAACAGTTTTACAACAGTTAGTTAACAAAAATTTCGAGGCAACCTCATTATCCGGTTATGCTTATAGTAAAACTTCGCCTACGGAATTCACGGTTGAAATGGAAGTGACAAATCAAGGTGATGTTCGAATTGATTTAAAAAACTTGGCTATTCTCTTACAAATCCCTCAACAAATGAAGGGGGATAATCAGTATGGTAAGCAAGATGAGAATAATATCTTTTGGACCATCCCATCTGGAAATAATAATGACGGACAAAAGATAAAAGAAAAATTAAAGAATTTTAATCCCAAAAATCCTGTTAAAAGTTATGCAATTGGAGAGCCAGTTGTATTTGCTAATGGCTTAGAAGTTACACTGAATAGTGTAACAGACGATCCAAATTTGGATGTTCAGGATGATCAAGACCGTATCGATACAAGGAAAAAACAACATCGATTGATCGTCGAATTCACCCTATCGAATACAACACCTCTCAGTATTGAAAATACTCCAGATTATACAAATGTAGATCTCTATGATGGCCATGGCAAATCTGCTTATATGTTGAATAATACTTTAAATTACAAACAGCCAACAGTCCTTGAAGCAGGAGAATCTGGTATATATAAAATTAACTATTTAACAGATGGGGATGGACCATTTACGGTTGTTTATGGTGATGCAAAATGGGTCATTCCAAAATAAAGAAGAATCCTAATCTTTAGTCAACTTATTGTAAAAGTTAGTTAGTTTAAGAAATTATCAGAAGCTTCAGTTATCAATGAATTATTAAAAAATTTATTCATATGTGGTTGGAAAAATCGGAAAACCTTTAAAGAAAACTGACAAACAAATAAGGTAATAAAATGCGGACAGAAAGTAGAAATGAGAGAATGAAGAAGGTTTTTAAATCAATCAAGTTTTGGATATTTGTATTACTCGTTACCTTGGCAGGAGGCTGGTTCATCCGGTATGAAATTCATAAGCGTGATATATCACAATTTGTAACTTGGAAACCTCGTCCAAACATAGTTGACTCCCAATTTATTGCAGGTGGGAAAGCAGTAGCCATTCAATGGGATAATAAAGAGGAAGTGGATGAGGCGCTGGAAGCATATTCGTATAATTCAAAAGTTAAAGTAGAATGGTTTATAAATGGTGGAAATAGTGAACGGTACATTGCACAAGAAAGTTACAAATTAAAATCTGACCCACGTCTCTATTTTCAATATTATATTCGTGGTAATCAAGTTCCTTACCTAACTACAAATAAAGCACAAAAGGGAGAGTACTGGCTCATTGATGTCTATGATACCAAGGACAAGCGCTTAGTGAAGAAAACATATGATGTTTTTAAGATAGTACGAGATATGGATAAGAATTATATCCCCTTATCTGTTAAAGTTTCTTCTATGTTGTTGGATACAGATGATGGAGAAACATACATTCCGATTGATATTCTTGTCGATAAGAAAGACAAATATATTGTAGAACCTGGAAATATCTATGTACAAACAGAGTATCAATCTCGTATAGGGTTAATGAATGTTAAGGATGGAAAGTTCGCTTGGAAAACCTCATCAGGCAAAGGTTATGAACAAGTTCAAAAAGAAAATCGAGAAAGCGACAAAGACTTACATCCATTTGAATACAATTTTGAAGGAGGACAATTGCAGCTCCAACATTCACGTTTGTTATTTACAGATCGTAGTGATGAGACTAAGGACATCCCATTGAAAACACTCTATCCGAAAGTATATTCGATTTTAAGCAAAGGGAATAATCCAACTACTGTAAAATGGGGTGAAGAATCGACAAAAGGGGAGAATGCCTATCTATACTTTCTCGGACCAGAAGATCTCAACTTTGATATTTCATTTTTGGAACTGCTTTATAAAGTTCCAGAGCAGCGTTCAGGTGGATGGTATGATGTCCTACAGTATCATAAGATACCAGCAGAGCTTTCAAAAGATGGGCAAGAACATCTTGCGAATAACAAAAAAGAATTTTTCCAATATTTTAAAAAGGAATTAAATCAAAGTAAGGATACTACAGAGTTCTCATTGCTGAGACGCTTATATGAAGTACAGAACTACGTGGTCTCTAGAGATTTTGGTCAGTCCTTCGGTAATCTGACCATACCAGATGAGTATACTAAAGATGGGAAGGTTCATATCGTTCAAAATGATGAAGAATTCTTCAAATATATGGATTTAGAGAAAATTCCTAATAAAAAGATGAAAGAAGATATTAAAAAAATGTTCCCATATGATGTAAAAAATTAATCGATTAGGTCGGATTTAACAAGGAGGTCAGGCTATGAAGCCAAACTATTTCAAACTATTCGCAGGAATTCCACTTATTCTTTGTTGCCTGTTTCTTTCCAGTTGTAAGATCATGAAACCGAGTGATTATAAAAAAGCGAAGGAAGTTGTCAGCAGTGAGCTTGCTAAAGTTGGTCTGCATGGGGATGTGACCATAAACAAACTGGATTGGACTGCTTTGGAAATCCCAACCTATCATGTGTCTTATACCTACTCTGAGAAAACCTATGATGGACAAACAGTGACATTAGAAACGGATACGGTGTTTCATAATGATTGGACAGATACAACTAGTGACCATCTTCCAGAGTATAAGGAAGCGTACTTGAAGCAGCAATCTGTCCAAAAGAAGGAGAAGGAAATTGAGGGACAATTAAAGAAGCAATCTCTAGGTCTTCCTATTAGTTTCTTTGGTTTTTTATCGAACTCCAACCGTGATGAGAAGGAGCAAATTCTAGATAGTATCGCAAGTCAAAATCTCAAAGAAGGGAAAAAGGACTTTGCCGGTTACTATCAAATCCCTTTTCAGACCTTAATTGATCAAGAGTTAATCCGTATGACTATTTATATAGAGGATGGTGTATCCGTTAAGGAGCAAGACTTAAAAACAGCAGCCAAAAAATTAGACGCTAGCAAACTACCGGATGGTGCCTATGATTTCTACTATTCCAAAGGTAGTTATGCTAATTCCATCAGTTACTCATTCAAAGTTAAAGATGGGAAAGTTATTTTTTATGAAGATCAAAACAAACCAGAATAAGAGAAGCAGATACAAAAAAAGATCTAGTCACGTTTGACTAGATCTTTCATGTTTCTTAGAAGTCTTCTTTCTTCTTAAGTTTCATAGAAGCAATAGCTGTAGCGACGAATGTCAAACCAGTTACAAGAAGTCCTAAATGATCTGCAGTTCCTGTTGAAGGAAGAGATCGTTTACCTTCTTTAGGCTTGTCACTAGATTTAGGAGTTTCATTTGATTTAGGTTTGTCACTAGGCTTAGGCTTATCTCCATTTGGTGATGGAGGTGTTGATGCTTTCGGTTTATCTGTTGATGGTGGAGGTGGAAGGAGTTTGTTTACCACGTTTCCTTTATCAACAACAAGGTTTATTGCAGAAGCAAAGTCGTTTGCAGAAACCTGGATGACTTCATTTGAAAGTTGGTAACCACTTGGAGCTAAGATCTCTTTGATTACGTAATCTTTCGCTTCAAATCCAACAAAGCTTGCAAGTCCATCTTGACCAGAAATTGCTTGCGCTTGGCCTTGTCCATATGGGTTGGCAACAGGTGTAACCCCATCTGCTTCAAAGAGTCCAAAAACGGCACCTGCAAGGTAATCACCCTTTTCATCCACTTTACGAACCTTAAGGGTATAAAGTTTCAATTCAGGATTATTCACTGTTGGTGGAGTTGGTGGGATGACCTTATTGATAAAGGTTTTCTTCGCACCGTATGAAACAACTGCTTGGATAGAGTTTGCCGCTTCATCTTTTGTGACGGTAACTGTGACATCCACTTGACCTTCGTCATATTGGATATTTGCCTGATCAGCTGGTACGACTTCTTTAATGGTATATTTATGAGTACCAATCATCGCTTCCGTGTAGGCGATCGCATCAAATGTCACCGTGCCATCAGCAGCATTTTGTTTTGTTTGAAGAACAGTTCCATTTTCGTCCAAGAGGTTAAAGCTAAATTCACCACCTTGAAGGTCACGACCTTCTAAAATCTTGCTTGTGGTAATTTGTTTTTCACTTGGAGTTGGAGGTGTCGGAGGTGTATAAGTGTTGGTAAAAGTAGGAGTATCCTTCTTACCGTCGTATTGCACATCCGCATTCAATTGTCCAGTTTCATCTTTTGTGACAGTCACTGTTACAGTATGAACAGATTCATCATAAGTAATCGCTGATTCCGGTGTAGCTGGTTTTTGTTCAACGATTGTGTAGGTGAAAGTACCAGCTTCATTAAAGGTTACTGGATTGAAGAGAATATCCCCATTCTCACCATTTGTCTTGGTATCAACGAGCGTACCATTTTGATCCTTGAGAAGGAAAGTAAACTCATTTGCTTTCAATGTACGGTCGCTCGAACCATTGATCGCCAATACTTTTTTAGCCTTGAATTGAGCTGTCGTTGGTTTTTCAGCAGGAGGAGTTGGAGTCGGAGGTGTTTTCGTATTTGTAAACGTATCTCCTTTTTCAGCATCCCCACCTGAGTAAGTCACAGTAGCGACGAGTTTATCGTTTGCTTTCTTCACCTCAACTGTAGCAGTGATCATTTGTTTGCTGTAGTTGATTGAAGTATCCGTACCTTGGTTTTCGGTAATGGTATAAGTATGTGTTCCTTCTTCAGTATAAGTAAGTTCTTTAAAGGTTACAGTACCATTTGCTTTGTTTTTAGCCGTTTCAAGGGTATTGTCTCCTTCTTTCAAGACAAATTCAAATTGATCATCTGTCAACGGTAAGGTTGTTTCACCTTCTTTAAGGAGCTTTTTCACTTGAAGTGTAGCTGTTACACTTTCTGTTTTAGGAGCTTCTTTTTTGTTGGTGAACGTATTTGTCTCAGTTTGACCATCAGAGTAGCTGATTTGTTCTACAACCAAGGCGTTGTCTTTTTCAACCACTACAACTGTAGCCGTGATGGTTTTATCACTGTAGGTAATGGTTTTGTCCGTACCTTTTGTTTCAGTGATGGTATATTTGAATGTGCCTGCTTTGTCTACAGTGATGTTATCAAAAGTAATTGAACCATCTTTTTTGTTCTTGGTTGTGCCAACAACTTTATCGTTTGCATCTTTTGCAACAAACTCAAAGTCATCACCCTTAAGTTCGCCACCTTCAAATGCTTTTTTAAGGGTTAAGGTCACTTTAGCATTTGAAACTTTTGGTTTGTTTTGAGTATTGGTGATCGTATTTTTTTGTTCACCATCTCCACCTGAGTAAGTGACAGTAGCGACGAGTTTGTCGTTTTCTTTTTTTACATCAACGGTAGCAGTGATGCTTTGTGTACTATAGTTGATAGTAGCATCCGTACCTTTGTTTTCAGTGATCGTGTATGTATAGCTACCTTCTTTATTGAAGGTTAGAGACTTGAAGTTAACAGTGCCGTCTGCTTGGTTCTTGGCAGTTTCGACTACTTTGTTGTTTTCGTCTTTCAAGACAAACTCAAATTGACCTTCTGTGACTGGAACTTGTTTATGTTCCTGATCACCAGCTACTTCGAAAGCTTTTTTAACGACAAGGTCTGCAGTAGTTTCAGTCACCTTTGGTTTGTTTGATGTGTTGACCACTTTAATCACGTTGTCATCATCAATTTTCTCAACTTTAGAAGTGTAACCTTCAGGAGTGTTTGTTTCTACTACTGAATATTCAATGGCCTTACCATCTTTGATACCTGGTAATTTCGTAAATGCTGCTTTCCAGCCAGAAGCTTTTGTAAGGGTTTGTGTCATCCCATCCAAAGCTTTGCCGTCCGCATACAATTGAACAGTAATATCTTTACGGTCAGCTTCTTCGTCACCAACCCATTCTTTTTGAACAGTGACAGTTTTATCACCGCTAATCCAGAATTTCAATTCAGGGTTGTTCCAGAAGGCTGGGTCAGTTTGAGGTGTTGTGATTTCATCAGCTGTCAATGTAGCATTGTTGTCAACACGGATGGTTGTCTTAGGAATTAATGTTTGGTATTCAACGATCAATTCATCGCTAGATGCTGTTTTAAAGACATCACTGACATCTGATAAATTCACGGTAAATCCATTGCCGTTCGCATCGAATTTCACATGTTTCCAGAAGTCCCAACCAGAAGCAACCACTTGTCCACCTTTTCTTAATGTGAATGATGGTTTCAAGTAAGTACCCACGAAGAATTCACTTGCAGCGTGATTTGCAGCAGGAGCAAAAGTGATTTTTGAGTAATCTACAGCTGGAGCTTGGATTTTATCTGATACAACAGGGTTTGTGAGGGCTTGTTTCTTACCATCACCATTGATACGGATGAACCATTTTGTAAGATAGTAGTCATCTCCAACATTCATCCATGCATAGTTTTCAGATGCGTCTAATTTGAATTGCTTAGCTACATAGTCACCTGTAAGGTTGTATTTATTTAAGACTGATTCAAATACGCCAGGACCGTCAGGACGTGTGATGACAACTGATTCAGAACCTACTTTTGAAGTAGCTGTTTTGTTTCCAGGATTTCCTGGTGTGCTATCCCATTCTGCTTTGTATGAGAATCCACCTTTAACGTTTTCGTTCATTGACTCGATTGCTTTTTTGAATGTAAAAGTAATCTTTTTGTTTGTCATTGAAACAGTCGCTACTTCAGCACCATTAGCTTGAAGTGATTGCGTTGCGAGTTCTGTGATATTGACACCTTCTGGGGCGTCAATGGTAAACGTATCGCCTTCTTTAACTGACTTCCCAGTTAAATCCCAGTCAAATGAAAAGGTAACTTTTTGTCCACTTGCCTGAGCCTTTAAATTGGTAACAGTTGGTGAAACAGAAGCCGCGCTAACAGGTTTGATCACAGACAAGCCTAAGGCTACCACGGCGATGATAGCTACAAATGCAACTATCTTTTTATAAAGAGATTTCAATTGGCCTCAATTCCTTTCTTCGGCCTGCCCGTTCCGAGGTTTTTCTATATAGTGATATATCCTAAAACAGAAAGGCTTCCAATTTCTACTCCATGAAACCAGCTGCCTCAGTCTAAGATAGATTGATGAAATGTTTGCTCCCTTTTAAGCAATAAAAGAAAACAAACCCACCGACAAAATCAGCTCAAACCCTCTAACTACGTTTGTTTAGATAGAAAAACAAGGGAAATGACAAGCGTCATAATGTTAAAGTGATAATAAACGTTGCAAATTTTAACAGAATAATCATCCCATTGCATATTTAAAAGATTATTATCATCATTATTATATTCTTTTAGTATGATAAGTCAAGTTAAATGCAACAAAAATAACGAAAAATGTTGATTTTGGTTTTTGTATAAGTCGACCTTTTATTTCCCGCCATTTTAGCCTTTCATGTTATAATATTCAGATAAGAAAAAGAGGAGACCAAAAGCTAGATGATCACTTCAAAATACGATTGGCAGTTAGCTTCGCCAAGTGCAGATGAGGCCTTTTTAGCCCTTGCCAAAAAAGCAGGCCTGGAAGCGTCCGTAGCAACCTTACTGTATGAGCGTGGCATTCAGACCAAAGAGGATTTAGAAGACTTTTTAGAACCCAAGTTAGAGAACCTTCACGACCCTTATTTGCTCCATGATATGGACAAGGCAGTGGGGCGCATTCGACGGGCCATCGAAGATTACGAGCAGATCCTCATCTATGGAGACTACGACGCGGACGGGATGACTTCGGCCTCTATTATGAAGGAAACTTTGGAGCAGATGGGTGCAGAGGTGCAAGTCTACCTACCCAACCGCTTCACAGACGGCTATGGTCCCAATGAGAGTGTCTACAAATACTTTATCGAGCAGCAAGGCATTTCCCTGATTGTCACGGTGGACAATGGGGTCGCGGGCAATCAAGCCATTGCCATGGCTCAAGCAATGGGGGTTGATGTTATCGTGACGGACCACCACTCGATGCCAGAGGACTTGCCGGATGCTTATGCGATCATCCATCCGGAGCATCCAGATGCGGATTATCCCTTCCATTATCTAGCAGGCTGTGGTGTGGCCTTTAAGTTGGCCTGTGCCCTCCTAGAGGAAGTACCAGTGGATCTTTTAGATTTGGTCGCGATCGGGACCATCGCTGACATGGTGAGCCTGACAGATGAAAATCGAATTCTGGTCAAATACGGCTTGGGGGTTCTCCAACATACCCAGAGGATGGGCTTGCAGGAGCTTTTGGAGATCGCAGGGATTCGTCCGGAGGATGTCAATGAAGAAACAATTGGCTTTCAGATCGCCCCTCGTCTCAATGCCCTTGGTCGCCTCGATGACCTAAATCCAGCCATCGAACTACTGACTGGTTTTGACGATGAAGAGGCGCATGAGATTGCCCTCATGATTCATCAGAAGAATGAAGAACGTAAAGAAATTGTCCAAGCTATCTATGACGAAGCTAAAACCATGGTGGATCCAAGTTTGTCAGCCCAGGTCTTGGCCAAAGAAGGCTGGAATCCAGGGGTTCTTGGCATTGTCGCCGGTCGTTTATTAGAAGAGCTTCATCAGCCAGTTGTTGTTTTAAGCATCGAAGACGGACGAGCTAAAGGAAGCGCTCGAAGTCCTGAGTCGGTCAATATCTTTGAAGCCCTCGATCCCTACCGGTCGCTCTTTGTCGCCTTTGGAGGACATGCCGGAGCAGCAGGGATGACTCTCGAGGTGGACCAACTCCCTGCCTTGTCTCAGGCCCTTACGGATTACATTAGAGAGCAAGAGATTGACCTTAGTAGCAAGTCTAGCTTAGCCATCGACGAGGAACTGCATCTAACAGAACTAACGCTTGAGACCTTGAAAAGCTTTGATCGCTTGAGTCCTTTTGGCATGGACAATAAAAAGCCCGTCTTTCTGGTCCGTAACTTCAAGGTAGAAGGGGCGCGCTCGATGGGAGCCGGCAATACCCATTTGAAACTCAAAATTTCTCAAGAAGATGCGACCTTTGAGGTGGTTGCCTTTGGCTTGGGAAGCTTAGAGGCAGAGTTTGCACAGGCGCAAGACCTAGAGCTAGCTGTGCAGTTGTCGGTCAACCAATGGAATGGTCAAACGACTCTCCAGCTCATGCTGGTTGATGCGCGTGTGGATGGCGTGCAGCTCTTTAATATCCGCTCCAAAAATGCTAGCCTCCCCGCAGGTGTTCCCGTTCTTGATTTTACCCAAGAACTGCCAGATCTAGCAGGGGCATCCGCTGTTGTAGTTGGAAATATTCCTGAGGATTTAGAGTCCTTACGGAAAATCTTCCAAGAGCATGATTTCCAGGCTGTTTATTTCAAAAATGAGATCGCCAAAGCCTACTATCTGACAGGATACGGTAGCAGGGACCAGTATGCCAAACTCTATAAAA
>OLPB01001204.1_pt1 | contig 12296 bp, 2 predicted proteins | sample 1672001 | NCBI WGS metagenome assembly OLPB01 (sample SAMEA3136635, study PRJEB25190) | human gut metagenome | biome: human gut; feature: human-associated habitat; material: faeces | place: Austria | collected 2013 | reverse complement strand
CGGCCCACCGCCGCTACTTCTTCTTGCGGCGCGCGGTAAAGCCCGCGCCGATTGCGGCTATGCCCGCAAACGCAGCCGTGAACATGCCCACGAGCGCGTTGTCGCCGGTCTGGACCAGCTTGTCGCTAGAGCCGCCGTTGCCGGGATCGGCCGGATTGGCCGGGTCGGCGGGCTTGAGATCCTCAGGCTTGACGAAGACGTTCTGGAAGACCGGTGCCCCGGTCTCGCCCACGGTCCATTCGACCTGGAGCTGGCCGTTGCCGTCGTCGGTCACCACCACGTGGTAGGTGAACACCGTTTCGTCGTAGGTGATGCCCTCGGCGTCGCCCTTGACCTCGACGATGCGGTAATCATACGTGCCGGGCTCGTCATAGGTGATCGGGTCGAACGCGATGGGAGCGTACCCGCCCTCGGTCAGGGCACCGTTCTTAACCGTCTGAAGGACCTTGCCATTAGCGTCGCGCAGCTCGAATGTGAACTCACCCTTCTTAAGCTCGCGACCGGTCAGGACCTTAGCGGCGTTGAACGTGATACTCGTACCAGCGGCCTTGTAGCTGTTGGCAAAGACGATTTCCTTGCCCTCCAGCGCCTTGCCGTCCTTGCTCACAGACCACGTGACACCCAAGGTGCCGTCACCGTTGTCCACGACCTTGGCGGTCACGTCGTACACCGTGGTGTCGTACGTCACGCCGCTTAGGCCGCCATCGACCTCGGCCAGGCGGTAGTGATACTCGCCGGGCGCGTTAAAGCTGATTGCCGGGAAGGCAACCTTGCCGCTGGCGTCGTTCTGGGCGGTGACAACCGTGGGCTCGCCCTCGCCCTGCGAGACGAGCGCGAACTCGAACTCGCCCTCACGCAGGTCACGGCCGTCGAGTGTCTTGGTGATGGCGAAACCGCCCTTGCCTGTCGGCGTGCTGTCGAAAGGCTTCACGCTGTAGGTGTTGGTGAAGGTGAAGTCGGTCTTGTTGGACTCCGCCTGCTTGTCGACGGTAAGCGTGCCGTCGCCGTTGTCAGTCACCTTGACCTCGATGGTCTTGGTCGCAACGGGGTCGTTGGTCACACCGGCAACGCTGCCGTTCTCGGTCACCTTGTAGGTGAAGGTTTTGCTGCGAGGAGCGGAAGCCACCATGGGCTCGTCCGCAGCGGCAGCCTTCGCGGCGTTCTCGTCCTCGGCAGGCTTGGCCTCGGCCGCCACGGCGTCGTCCGCCTTGGCATCGGCCTCAGCGGCCTGGGCGTCGGTCGCGCCAGCAGTCTTGGCGTCGGCGGTATCCGCCCCATCCTCGGCAATCACGAGCTGCTCGGGCTTTGCCACAGGCGCGCCAAAGACGTTCTCCATGGTGTAGGTGATCTCGCCGAAGGAGATGTTGCCGGCGCCGTCGTTGGTCGCCGTGGTCTTTGCGGGCATCGGGGCGCCCTCAGAGCCGGCCAGCGTAAAGGTGTACTTGCCCGCGATATCGGGCACCTTGTTGCCAGACTTGACGTCCAGGACCTTGGTGCCGTTGAGGGCGATCTGCTTAGAGCCGCCCTCGCCGGTGCCATAGGCGTTCTTGAAGACCATGCCACCCTCGGGGTAGACGACCTTGGCGGAGAGCTTGCCCGCGCGGTTGTCGGTCACCTTGACGGTGATGGACTGCGAGCCCTGGACGATGCTGATGCCCTGGTCGTTCTTGGCGGCGTCCTCACTCACGTTGTAGGTGTAGGTGTACACGTCACCGCTGTTGCCCGTGCGATCGACCGTGGCGAGGCCAGCGGCCACATCGTTGTTGAGCTTCTCGGCGGTGTACTCGATACCGGTGAAGGTGATGGTGCCGTCCGCGGCATTGGTGCCAGTGGCTACCACGGCAGCGGGCTCGGCCTGATCATTCGCGTTGGTCACGTTGAAGTGGAACTCGCCCGCGACCATCGGACGGCCCGTGAGCTGCTTGGTGCCCGTGAGCACCACGCCGCCCTGGCCGCCGACCGTGATGGAACCGGCGCTGTAGCTGTTGGCAAACCCAATGCTCACCGGGGTGATCTCGGCGCCGCTCGTCCATACGGCGGCTTTCTTGCCGTCGAGGGCCACCGTAACGGACAGCGTACCGTTGCAGTTGTCGGCGGTCGTGAACGTGAGGACGTGCACCGTCTGGTCGTTCACATAACCGGTGCCGCCGCCCTTGGTCTCGGACAGCTCGAACTTGTAGGTCTTGCCAACATCCTCGAGGGTGAACTCGAGGCCGGTCTTGACCGGAGTGGTGGCAATGGCCGTGTTGGCGAGCTCACCAATGCCGAGCTCCGCGGCGTTGGTCGCAATGACCTTGGCATCGCCGAACTTCTTCTTGGTGGCATCGTCCGGGGCCATAGTGAACTCAAAGTCACCGGCGGCGATCGGGCGACCGGTCAGGGTCTTGACGATCTGGATGCCGCCCTTGGCCGTGGCGCCGTCACCGTCGGGGTTGACCGGCTTGGTCGTATACCTATTGATGAACTGCTCGCCACCCGTCACCATGCTGGAAGCAGAAAGGACGCCCGAGCCGTCCTCGGTCAGGGTGATGGTCAGGGTCGCCACGTGCTCGTCATCATAGGTCACGCCGGCGATCTTGTCACCGTCGGCGGGAACACTCTCGCGCACCTCATACTTAAAGGCCTTGGTGCGGACGCCGTTCACAACCGGCACGTCCTTGATATGGTCGAAGGTGAACCCGATCGTGCCGAAGTCAAACGGCACGGCATCGCCAGCCGCGGTCGTAAGGCCGGTCAGCGTTGCCTCCAGATGCTCAGGCGCAGGAGCACCGTTCAGCGGCGTGATGGTGAAGGTGAAGGAATCATCCTTCTTCCAATCGCGACCCGTCAGCACCTTACTGAACAGGTTTGCGGTCGTCACCGGGGAATCCTGCGGGAGAGCCGCGGAATAGCTATTAGTGAACGTTGCGGTTGCACCGCCGGCAGTGATGGTGCCGGTGTCGCCCTCGGCCGTCGCGGTGTAGCCCGCGGCCGCCGCCTCGACGACCTCGTAGGTCGCGCCGACGGGCAGGCCGCTGATCATGACGGACTGGCCGTGCTTCAAGTAGACGGCCTCGCCGGAGAACAGCTCGCCGGATTCGGCCCCACCGAGGCCCTCGAAGTCGTAGGCACCGTTGAGCTGCTGGCCCGCGGCATCCTTCAGGACGACCTTGAACTCGAACGTCTTGTTCGCATCGACGACGCCGGACTGATCGCCGTCGATGACGACATTCTTATGTATGGTCAGGGCGCCGACGGCGGGCTTGAAGCCGTCATCGGTCGTGTTGGTCTCGACCTTGTTGTCGCCGATCTGGACGGTGGCCTTGTTGCCGATACCCTGCTGGACGGCGTCCTCGTTGACCTTCGCCTTGAAGGTCACGAAGCCGCTGGCCCCGGGCTCCACGCCCTCGAGCTTCCACGTCAGCGTGTTTTCCCTCTTGTTGTAGACACCTCCATCGCTCGCCGACTTATCGACATAGGTGAGGCCGGAGGGCAACTCGTCGGTGATAGTCACCGTCGCGTCCTTGTCGCCCAGGTTCGCGTAGCCCACCTTGTAGGTGAGGACGTCGCCGACCTGGATTGCACCCTCGTTGTCGTCCTCGGACGTCTTGCCGGGAACGAAGACCTCGGGCTTTGAGGTGGTCTCGGCGTTGTTATCGCCGATCTGGATGTTTGCCTGGTTCTCGATCGTGCTGTTGGGGGCGTCCTCCGTCACCTCGACCTTGAAGCTCACGGTGCCGGTGGCGTTTGCCTCCTGCGTACCGAGGTCCCACGTAAGCTCCTCTCCATCGAAGTCGGCGGCGGGGTCGGCAGACCCCTCGACGTAGGCGGTGCCGACAGGAATCCGGTCACGGATGATGATATTCGCGGCGACCGCCTTACCGGTTTCGTCGACGGCATCGTTCACCCAGTCGATGGTGTAGACGAGCTTGCTGCCGACCTGGACGAGCTGGCCGTTGATCGATGTGCCGGGCTTGCCCTCGGCGGTGACGTCCTTGCCCTGCGTGGGCTTCTTATACGTGTTGGTGAAGGTCATGACCTCGCCCGGAACCGTCAGAACCTTGTCCACGGTCTTGCCGGCGTCGTCCTTGATCTGGGTCAGGACGGAGGTCGCCGTGAGCGCATTGCCGTTCGCCTCGACGGTTACGACGAGCTTGTACTCGGCCTTGGAGAAGGTCAGGTTGGCGTCAGCGGAGGTGCCGTTCTCGACGATTCGGTACTCGTACGTGCCGGGCTTGGCGAAGCTGATGCCGCCGAAGCTCACGATCTGGTTCTCGTCGGTCGCCGTGGCGACGTTGCCCGCGCCCTCGGGTACAGGTGCGCCCTCGGTCACGGCCCGGAGCTCGAAGGAGTAGGACTCGCTCGGGAGCCAATCGCGGCCCTTGAGGACCTTCTTGACCTGCAGCGCGCTATCCGCGCCGCCCGGGATCACGATGGGGGCGGGCCTGTAGGTGTTGGTGAAGGCGGCCTTGGCGGTCAGGTCCTTGGCGATCGCGCCGTTCATCGTGTCGGAGGTGGCGGCAAAGCCGTCGACCTTCCGCTCGACAACCTCGTACTTAGCGCCCTCGGGCAGCCCCTTGATGGTGACGGTCTGACCATGGGCCAGCGTGATCTCGCCCTTGCCTCCCTTAATCTCACCCTGCTTGTCGCCCTCATAGCCATAGGCGCCGGTAAGCTGATTGCCCGCGACATCCGTCAGGGTGATATCGAAGGTGAATGCGGCATTCGGCGCGGTCACGCCGGCGATGGCGGACTTCACCTGCTTGGATATGGCCAGATCACCCGTGCCCATCTTAATGGACTCGGTGTTGGTGTTAATCACCGGCTTGTTATCGCCCAGCTGGATGCCGGCATCGTTATCGACGCCACCCACGATGGCGGACTCGTTGACCACGCCGGTGAAGGAGACGGAGCCGACGGCGCCGGCCGCGACATCGGCAAGCGTCCAGGTAAGCGTGCGACTCGCCTCATCATAGCTCGCGGCGGGCGCAGCGGAATCCTGCTTATAGGTGATGCCCTTGGGCAGCACGTCGGTGATGGTCACCGTAGCGGCGTTATCCTCGGTGTTCTTGTAGTTGATGGTGTAGACGACCTCGTCACCGACCTTGATGGAGCCGCTCTGGCCCTCGGGCTTGGCGACGGTCTTGGTCGGGACGCTGACGGAGACGCTCTGGCTGGCGTGGTTGTTCACCTTGGCGATGTTGGTGACCTCGCCGCGCTTGGCGGCCTCGATGACCGCGTCGGTCACCTCGGCCTGGAAGGAAACGGTGCCGTGCTTGCCCGCAGCGTCTTCGATCGTCCATGTAATGGTGCCCTTCTTGGCATCATACTTGCCGTTATCGGAGATGGTGCCCTCCTTCGGCTTCATGCCGTCTGGCAGCTTGTCGACGACGGTTACCGTCGGGTTGCCATTATCGAGCGTTGCGTCATGCCACCAGTCGATCTTGAACGTCAGGGTCTCGCCGACACCGACGAGCTTGCCGTCGACGAGGACGTCGTCCTTGTTGTAGACGTGCTTAGCATCCTTGGTGGGGAACGGCGTGGTCTCGACGTTGGACACGTGACCGTTCACCACGGCCTGGTTATCAACGGTATTCGGGCCGTTCTCGGCGACCTTGACGTCAAAGGTGATGATGACGTCCCGGTCGGCGGCCAGATCGGTCAGATTCCAGGTCAGGGTGGTGCCGACCGCCGTCGATCCCTCGACCTCGGGCTCGACGCGCACGCCGTTCACGCGGGCGCTTCCGGCCTGGTACTCCAGGCCCTTACCGAGCTGGTCGACGACCGTGGCGGTCGCGTCGGCGCCGTCGGCGTTATGGAACTTGATCTGGTAGGTCAGAACCGTCTCGCCGGGTTTGACCGAATCGGGATGCGTGGTCTCAGACTTGCCGGGAACGAACGTCTCGGTGGCGTTGGTGGTCACCTTGTTGCCGCCGATCTGGATGGAAGCCTGGTTCTCGACGGAACCGGTCACCACGGCGTCATCGGTCACGCGCACCGTGAGGGTCACCGTGCCGGACGCACCGGCAGGCTGATTGTCGAACTTCCAGGTGACGGCGCCGTTCTCATGCTTACCGCCCTTGGAGGCGCTGACGAACTCGGTGCCATGCGGAATCTTGTCGACGACGACGATGTCCGCCTCGACGGGCACGCCGTTCTCATCCACGGCGTTGTTGACCCAGTCGATGGTGTAGGTGAGTTCGTCGCCAACGCCGACGAGCTTTCCGTCGACGGAAGCCTGCGGCTCATCGGCGCCGCCGACGACGACGTCCTTAGCATCCTTCGCGTCGAAGTAGACGTTGGTGAAGGTCGCCTTCGCGGGGTCGAGACCCTCGACCTTGGCAGAAAGCTTGCCAGTCGCGGGATCGTACGTCACCTCGATGGTATAGGTGAACTCATGGGCATCGTAGGTCATATGGGCAGCGTCGCCCTTGACCTCCTTGATGGTCACCTCATAGGCACCGGCGGCGGAGAAGCTCATCTCGCCGAAGTCGACGGAGCCATCGGCCTTGTTGGCAGCCGTCTTAGTTGCGGGCCATACCTTGCCGTCGGCATCCTTCACGGTGTCGAGCGAACCGGCGGTCGCCCTGGTGGTCATCCGGAACTCGAACTCGCCGTCCGCGAGGTCGGTGCCGCGGTTGCCCTTGAGGACCTTGGTCACGGCAGCGTCCTTGATCGCGTCGGGATCGACGACGACGGGCTGCCAGCTATAGGTGTTGGTGAAAACGCCCTCGAAGACCTTAATGTCGGCAACGAGCTTGCCCTCGAGGTTGTCCGTCACGCTCACAACGACGCGTGCGGAATGGTCGTCATAGCTGATGCCGGGGATGTTCCCAGGCGTCTCGTCGACAGCGTAGTAATAGGTACCAGGGGTATCGAAGGTGTAGCTGCCGAAGCTGAAGGGCACCTTGTCCCCCTCCTGCGCGCCGGGGGCCGCAACGTCCTTCTCGGCGACGGCCGACTCGGGCTGGCCTGGGACGGCGCTCTTCATGGTGAAGTGGAAGGTGTCGGTGTCGAGCCAATCGCGGCCCTTGAGGACCTTGTACAGGCCGAGGCTATCCGGGTCGGGAATCACCTCGACGGGCGCGGCCTTGTACGCGTTCTTGAATCCGAGGGTGACGACGGCAGGGCCGTCGGAGCTGTCATAGGTTCCGACGGGCTCGCCGCCGTTCTTGCTCACGGTCGTGATCGTCTTCATGGTGCCGTCGGCGTTGTCGACGACCTCAATGTCGATCCTATAGGTGGTCGGGTCGTAGGTCACGCCGCCCAGTTTCTTGTCGGGCACGACCTCGCTCAGCGTGTAGCTGAAGGTCTTGCCGGCATCGGCCTGCGTGAACCGCAGTCCCGCGAGCTTGCCCGGCATCTTGGTGGGGACGTCCTTCGCCGCGGGGGCGATCGTCGTGAACGACTTGTCGCTCTCGGCCAGGCGGTCGGTGGCGTCCTTATCGGCGCCGACGATGGTGAAGCCGAACTCGCCAGCCTTCTGGGCGCGGCCTGTCAGGGTCTTGGTGACGTCGAGCGAGAAGGCGTCGCCGTAGGCGAGGCTCGACCTATAGGTGTTGGTGAACGCGGCGGCATCGGTCGCGGCGCCGGTGTAGCTCACCTTCGCCGTGAGGGCGCCGTTGTCATCGGCCACGACGACCCTTACCTTCTGAACGCTGCGGTCATACGTCATGCCCGCGCCGTCCTCCGGGGCGTTCTCGGTGACATTGAATTCGTAGGTCCCGGGCTTGGTGAACGTTACAGGACCGAAGGGCGCATCCGCAGGCACGCCGTTCTTCAGCCCCACCACGGATGCCTTGAGCTCGGTAGCGGCGCTATCACCGCCGAAGACGATCTCATCGTGCTCCAGCGCGGCGACCGCCGCGTTGTTGGCAGCCGACAGCGTGAACTCGAAGGTCTCGCCATCCACGGCGTCACGGCCCTTGAGGGTCTTGCGCGCCTTGAGCGGGGAGGCGGTGTCGCCCGGAAGCGTCACGTCCTTGGGATCGTAGACGTTGGCGAACTCGGGAACCCGCCCCTCGGGCAGCTGCTCGCGCGCGCCATCGACCATCTTGTAGTAAGAAACGGAGACCTTGACCGTCGCGGACTCGTCGACGGAGACGTTGAACGCAGCTATGTAGACCGACGGGTCGTACGTCATGCCGTTCAAGGTGTAACCGTTATCGGCATCCGCCCCCGCAGGAATCAGCTCTCTGATCTCGTACTCGTAGGTCTTGCCGACCTGGTCCTCGCCGTACGCGGCCTGGCCGAAGACGACGCTCGAGCCGCTATTCTTGACATGGATATAGCCGTCGGGCTGGAACTCGACGCCATCGGGAATGGGAGCGCCATCGGTCAGCGGCTTCACCTTGAACGTGAATTTACCGTCCTTCATAGCGGTTTCCGGACCGCCATTATTGGTGTAGACCTTCACGGCCTCGGGACCGGCAGAGGTCTCCCGCGCGTTGAAGGAGTTCGTGAAGACGGCATTCTTACCCTCGACCGGCTCGCTCACGTCGACGCCCGCATCGTTATTGGTCCTCGTCATGGAGGAGGTTGCCGCCAGTCCGCCCTTGCCATCGTCGACGACGTCGACGCGGATCGTGTACGACGCGTTGCTGTAGGTCATGCCGGGGATGACACCCTCGGCGGACGGGGCGACCTCCCTCACGGTGTACTCGAAGACGCCGGGCTTATCGAAGGAGATGGAGCCGAAATCGCCCGCGGGCTTCGCCTTGGTCGCCTGTACGACCTTGCTGCCACGCCCATCCGTCCCGGGCGTGGAACCCTCGGGCATGGGATTGCCCGCCTGAACGGCTCTCAGCTCGATATCGAAGCTGCCCGCGAGGTCCCAGCGATCAAAGATCTTCCGGTATCCGGCGAGGTCCTTTCCCTCCATCGCAACCGGCTCGACGTCGTAGGTGTTGACGAATCTCGCCTCCTGAGTCTTACCCGCGACGATGGCACCCGCCACATCGCCCTCGGGGCTCGTCTGCTCGAAACCCGCGGGCATCTTATCCTTGACCTCGGTCACCGTGTACTCGGCGCCCGCGTCGAGACCGTGGATGTAGAGGGTCTCCTCGTCCTTCAAGCCCTGGCGGCGCTTGCCGGACGCGTCGAACTCCATGTCGAAGGGCTTGCCGACGCGCTCGTTCTGAGCATTCCTCACCTCGGCCGTCATGGTCTTGCCGGCAGCAGATGGAATGCTGATCTCGAACTCGAAGCTCTTCCCATCCAAAACCTCGGGATCGATGTCCTTGTTCGGCGCGATGCGGGCGTCTTTGTTGATCGCTAGGGAACCCGGCATCTCGACGGAAAGCTTTCCGTTGTTGCCGAGGTAGGTGTTGATCATATGCGGGTTATCGACGTTGTCCCAACGGGGGTTGATAACCTCGGTCGCCGTACCCGTGGCGTTCGGCTCCTTGGTAAGCGTCAGGGAGTCGACGCGCGTCAGGCGCGGAGCTCCCTTCTTGATGAAGTAGCTACCGTCCGCCGCCTGGCTCCAATAGGGCTCCGGCCTGCTGAAGTTAACTCCCTTGAATTCGATGATGCTCTCAGCCTTCTCGGCCTGACCGGCGCTGCCCTTCCTGTAATAGGAGCGCTTGTAGTAATACGCTTGACCGGCAGTCGGCTCTTTGGTAAGGGGGATCTTGCACTCCCTATCGGTATAGAGCGGCGTGTCCTCTGTGAAATAGTAGAAGCTGTTGGCATCGGAAGGCACGAAGGAAGCGGTAGTGTTGCCCAGCCGCTTGCCATCCTCCGCGATTACTTTGCCATCGTAGAAGTTGGAATAGAAATCGGTCTTACCGTCCGCGGTATTCCCGGCGATGTAGTTGCGCAGGTCCTGGTCAGCCGTGCCGCTCATCACGGCGGCACGCACCTCGGGCTTGATGCTGGCGCCGTAGAAGATGCGCAGCGGATAGGCCTCGCCGATCTCCATGGTCGACCCCGCTTCGGTGGTCGTAACCTTGAAGTTTCGCAGGGGGATGAGCGAGGCAGGGATCTTGACCGTCACGATGTCGCCCTTGGCGAGCTCTTCGCTGCGCTGGACTTGAACGACGATATCCTTCACGTTGCCGTCGGGATAGAGAGCATTGCCGCCCGTACCCTCATAGGTATAGGTGTCGACGAGGCCGTCGCTCGTCTTCGGCTGCGGATCGAACACCCTGTCTGCGAAGACGAGTGATTTGAATCCGTCGACCCGCATGTAGGCACCGAGCTCGTCGGTAAAGGTGATGTAGCCGGATTTGTTGGCCATGCCCTCGGTCGTCTCGGTCGGAGAGCCCGTCCCCTTGTTGATCTCGTCGGAGATCTGCTGGAAGATGCCGTTCAGCTCGTCCGCGTCGGTCGCGGCCTTATAGTAGTTGGAATTCTCCGCGCGGCTGCCGAGCCTGTCATATGCCGTCGCTTCGGGATAGTTGCTCGACACGCCATGCATGTACGCATTGAACGTGTCGCTTGTGTCATCGGGGTTCGCGTCGGCGAAGACGCCGACGGAGTAGACGAGCGCACCGTCGTCCTTCATCGCCCCAGCGGTCTGAATCGCCTTGTTGGCGACTGTATCCTGGAAACCGTTGCTATGCGTCGGCTGGCCGTCGGTGAAGAAGATGACGACCTTCTGCGCCCCCTCGCGCGCGCCGACGAGTTTGTCGACCCGATTTCCCGCCTTTCGCCCGTCGAGAACTGCTTGCGCCTGGAGCATTCCGTAGTCAGCCGACGTCGCGCCTCCGGTCCGCAGCGAATCGATGGTATCCGTCGCCTCCGAGACCGTATTCGGCGTGTACGCGGTGAGGTCGGACACGACCTGCGTGTAATTCTCACCTCTGCTGACGTTGTTCCCGATCGTGTTCCTCATCTCGCCGGCAAACTTGACGATCGATATGCGGTGCTGGCGAGCCTTGTCGGCGATATCCCCATTCTTCTCTGCGGTCGCGGTGATGAATTGGTTCGCAGCGCTCTTCAATCCTTCGATCTTGCTCATGGTTTCATAGGTGCGCTGATAGAACTGGATCCGCCCGTCCGCGCTATCCCCTTCCGAGCGCTTGGGAAGCACCTCTTTGCCGTTCAGCTCCCAGTGGTCGAAGAAAAGTCCCGTGAAGCTGTCGCCGACGCGGTCGATCTTTTGATACTTCCCGTCTTCGGTCTTGGCATAGTATGTCGGAGCGAAAAGGCTCTCGCTAACAGCATACGTCGGCGAGTAAACAAAGCCTCCACCGAGCCCGTCATCCATCGACCCCGAGACGTCGAGAACGAGGACGATGTCGAGCGGGCGGCTCGAGGTCGTAGTGGTGTTGGAAGTCGATGAGAGCGCAGACAGGCCGACCAGGAAGTCGGAGTTGCCTATCTTGACGGCGGGCTCGTTGCCACTAGGAAGCTCCACATCTGTTTTAGAGACGGTCTTGTCCGTCCAGATGCGCCCGATGTTGGCGGTGTCGTCCTTGGCGACCCCCTCCCACGTCGTGATCGTCGATGGATCCACGACCGTGGTCTTTTGTTCCACCGGCCACGACGGACCCCCGTCAACCGGAGCTGCCTTCGCGGCAGGCACCACCGCTGTCAGTGCAAGCGCTGCGCCCAGCACAACCGAGGGCAGCACCTTGGCCAGACGCCTTACCGCTGAACGCATGGTACCCCCCCCCCGTTACACGAGAGCAGCGCTCCAACGTCATGCGATTCCGCTCACACAACATTCGATCCCCCAAATCAACAGCAACCGATAATTGATTCGCTTCGCACGGCCATCCGACAGAAGGGTGGCTTATAAATGTGATAATACCCTATATATATTTTTATGCCACAAATTTGGTCGCCAAATCGACGAGCGCTTTCGCCGACAACCGCAATGGGGTGAAAATAAAAACCGATTTACTCACATCGTATTCATGTCTACCTGCGGAGATTTCAGTCCCATTGGCTTATCCGAGGGGATTGTAAACATACGGACACAATGTAAGGGATCTGCAATAACACCGCTCACCGAAAAGACCCGGAGGCTCAATGCCCCCGGGTCCGTCACGTCGAAGATATGTCGCCGCCCTTACAGCTCGCAAGCCGCCTTGTAGCCGGCCTCGATGGCGTCACGCGATATCGAAGTAGTCTCGCGCCCGCCGGGCGTCATGGGCGGATAAGCCATGCCGCCCTACGCCCAATACGGGATATAGCGCCGGTATTTATCTCCGGCATCCTCGTCTTCGTCCTTGATGAGTCCTTCGTCGCAGCATTCCTTGATCAGACGCGAGATCGCAACGGTATCCTTGCGCGAGTCGCTCAACCCAAACCGCTCGCGAAGCGATTGATTGCCCATCGAATCATCGCGCGCGTACATGAGGCACGCG
>OLPB01001189.1_pt1 | contig 12419 bp, 12 predicted proteins | sample 1672001 | NCBI WGS metagenome assembly OLPB01 (sample SAMEA3136635, study PRJEB25190) | human gut metagenome | biome: human gut; feature: human-associated habitat; material: faeces | place: Austria | collected 2013 | reverse complement strand
ACCGGACGCAACATCGGTGCGAAAAAGATCGGTGATCCATATCTCACCACGGATTTCGCTTCTGCGGTACTCGGCATCCCCAGTACGTCCAAGGCCGTGAATGAGGCCATTCAGTTCCTCAATATTGCCTATACGGATGAGTACGTGTACAACACGTTGCTCTGGGGACTTGAGGGCCGCGATTATGTGAAGGTGACAGAAGACACTGTCGATTATCCGGAAGGACTGACGGCGGACACCGTACCCTACTGTGCGTTCATGACAATGGGCGAATGGGGAACGGAAAGTTATATGTGGGGGCTTGAGGACGGCAAGACCGAGGAGGAGAAACAGGCGAATCGTGACTATGCGCTTACTGTTAATAAGACGATTCCCAAGTCCCCGTACTACGGCTTCCGTTTTGACGGCAGCGACGTGAAGAACGAAATTACCGCACTGACGAATGTGTTTGAGCAATATGCCTATCCGCTCATGTGCGGCAGCGTGGATGTGGACAGCACGCTTGAAGAGTTCAACAAGGCGCTGTACGATGCAGGCCTTCAGACCGTGATGGACGCCAAGCAGGAGCAATTGGACGCTTGGGTCGCTCAGAATAGCTAAATCGCTCAACAAACGATCCCACACGGAGGCCGTCAAGCGTCTCCGTGTGGGATTTTTAGAAAAAGCCTTTTATGTCTCTGAGGAAAGGAATGGGGATATTGGAACTGAACAAGAAAAAGCGATTTACAGATTTGAAAAAGAACCTGCCGCTGCTTGCGCTGACCATCCCGGGTATGCTCTATCTTCTTATCAACAATTACTTTCCGATGTTCGGCGTGTTTATTGCGTTCAAGGATCTGGACTATTCCAAAGGAATCTTTGGGAGCGACTGGTGTGGTCTGAAAAACTTTGAGTTTCTGTTTAGAACGTCGGAAGCCGGGAGAATGATCCGCAACACCATTTTATACAATCTTGTTTTTATCATCCTCGGTACGGTACTCGCCGTACTCGTGGCGCTGCTGATGAGCGAAATCACCCATATGACGATTTCGAAATTTTATCAAGGCAGCATGATCCTTCCAAACTTGATATCTATGGTCATCGTCTCCTACATCGTGTATGCGTTTCTCAGCCCGGAAACGGGTTTGCTGAATGCTGTCATCAAATCGTTCGGCGGTGAGCCGATCAGTTGGTACAGCAAAAAAGAGGCGTGGCCGTTCATCCTTGTAATCGTGCAGATGTGGAAAACAGTCGGCTACAATTCCATCGTTTACATCGCGGCGATCACAGGCATTGACCCAAGCCTGTATGAGGCGGCGCGTATTGACGGAGCAGGCAAATTCAAGCAAATTTTCCGTGTGACGCTTCCGCAATTAAAGCCGATGATTACGCTGATGATTCTCATGAGCTGCGGCCGCATCTTCTCCTCTGATTTCGGCCTGTTTTATCAGGTCCCGCAGAATTCGGGTGCGTTGTACAGTGTGACGCAGACAATCGACACATATGTATACCGAGGCCTAATGCAGCTTGGCGACGTGGGAATGTCCAGTGCTGCCGGCCTGTTCCAATCGGTCGTAGGTTTCCTGTTTGTTTTTGGTGCAAACGCAATCGTGCGCGCGACAAACAAGGAAAACGCCCTGTTCTGAGAGGAGGAAATGTTTATGAAAAACGCAAAGCTTCTGACAAAGGGCGAAATCGCCTTTCGAAGGCTCTCCGTTGTTGTGCTGGGGTTCACGTCGCTCATCGCCATTCTGCCGTTTATTCTGATTTTTATGGCTTCCATTACTGAGGAAAAATCGCTGACGCAATACGGCTACAGCTTTTTTCCAAAACAATTCAGTTTAGACGCCTATAAATATCTTGTGAATCAAATCTCCACGGTAGGGCGTGCGTATCTCACGTCCATAGGGCTCACAGTAGTGGGTACAGTGGGCAATATGCTGCTAACGACAATGTTCGCCTATCCTCTGTCAAGAGAGGATTTCAAGTACCGTGGGATATTCGCATTCATCCTGTTTTTCACCATGCTCTTCAACGGTGGTATCGTGCCTTCCTATATGGTCTGGACACGGCTGTTGCATATCAAGGACACGTATTTCGCCTTGCTGCTGCCGAATCTGCTTATGGGCGCGTTCAATGTGCTTTTGGTGCGCAATTATTATAAATCCAATATTCCGGCTTCTATTGTCGAATCGGCGCAGCTTGACGGCGCGGGCGAGCTGACGATCTTCTGGAAGATCATGCTGCCGCTCTCCGTGCCGGTCAACGTCACTGTCGGCCTCTTCGCCGGTCTCGCGTATTGGAACGATTGGACGAACGCGCTGTACTACATCGATAATACGAAATACTACGGCATTCAAAACATGCTCATGCGCATCATGGAAAATATTACGTTTCTTACGTCCGGGCAGGCCAGCCGCGTTGTGGATACGAGCGCGATTACCGTGCCAAGCGTCGGAATGCGCATGGCGCTTGCAGTCATTGGTATCCTGCCCATCCTCGTGCTGTATCCGTTCCTTCAAAAATATCTCATTAAAGGCATCGTTGTCGGTGCAGTAAAGGGGTGAACTACAGATGCGTGCAAATAAGATAGAGCAGATTATACGTGAGCACTATGCGGGTGTGAATCCATCCATGCCTACATGCGACGGGTTTGTCTGCGGAGACCCGGATACCGATGTTACGGGCGTTGTGACGACGTTTACCGTCACGGCTGATGTCCTTCGGGAGGCAGAGCGAAAAAATGCAAACATGATCATCACGCACGAGCCGACGTTTTTTATCGAATGCCAGGGCGCTTGGACGCAGACGGATGCCGTATTCAGCGAGCTGCGCCGGATGGTACGGGAAGGGCATTTTGTAATCTGGCGATGCCACGATATGATGCATGCGGCTGTGCCGGACGATATTTATGAGGGGTTTACAGATGCGATGGACTGGCGCGCGTACGCACAGCCTGCCCGTGAGAAAAGCGGCAATCTGGACCAGTTTGAGGAGGACTTCTTCGATTATTATGATATCCCTCAGACGACTCTGTCCGGATTGGCGGCAGAGGTGAAACAAAAGTTGGGCTTGCAGACGGTTCGATGCGCGGGAGATCCGTTGCGGCCGTGTACGCGTGTCGGCGTGCTCGTTGGCGGAGGCAGCCTCGGCTTCGGCCGGATGCCGGAGCTCCCCCTGCGGCTATTGCAGAAAAAATCAATTGACGTGCTCGTCTGCGGGGAGATCATGGAGCTTTTACTGGGCACGTATATGGCGGATGCCGCCGCACTTGGGGCGCCGGGCGGTATGATCGTACTTGGCCATGAGCGCAGCGAAGAATGGGGAATGCGCGCCATGCGCTCGTGGCTTGCAAAAGAGCTTTCGGTTCCCGTCACGTTTGTAGATGCAAAAGAGCCATTTTATTATCTGTGAGAAAGGAAGAGGACCATGGCGGTTTTTCATATTACAATGTTTTCAAATGCGCTGCACCGATTGACAGAGATGACGGCAATCGTACCGGTTGAAATCAATGAAGGCGCGTCGGCGGGACAATGTCCGCAGCCGGAAGGCCCTATGAAAACAGTGATGCTGCTGCACGGCTTTTCGGGAACGCACAGCGATTGGCTGTTCGGCTCGCGGATTCAGCAGCTGGCTATGAAATACCACATCGCGGTACTGTGTCCCACCGGAGAGAACGCTTTTTATGTGGACGACACGAAACGCGACGCACTGTATGAACGCTATCTGTGTGAGGTGCTGGCATTTGCGCGCAAGGTGTTCCCGCTCAGCGAAAAGGTGGAAGATACAATAATCGGTGGCCTGTCCATGGGCGGCTATGGAGCGCTGCGCAACGGGCTGAGACATCCGGAGTTGTTCGGCGGCATCATTGCACTTTCCTCCGCGCTCATCACAGACGCACTGGCACAGCAGCCGGAGCATCAGGGAAACATGATGGCGAGCGCCGATTATTACGAACACGTGTTTGGCAAACCGTCCGAGATCCTCGGCAGTGATCGCGACGTGAAATATCTTGCGCGGCAGGCGCAGTCCGGTGCATATGCCGTACCGGAGATCTTCATGGCGTGCGGCACAGAGGATTTCCTTCTTGCGGCCAACGACGATTTCAGTGCATATCTTGATTCCATCGGTGTGCGGCATACATATATCAAGAATCCCGGCATACACGATTGGGCGTTTTGGGATGCACACATAGAGATAGCACTGGAGCAGTTTTTCGGAGGCGCGCAATGAGAAAAGAATTTGAGCGTGTGACGCCGGAATCCGTCGGAATCCGCAGCAAGGCGATTATGGATTACATTGACGCCTTGGAGCGCAGCAATACGGAAATGCATGGCCTCATGATCATGCGCCATGGAAAAATCTGCGCCGAGGGCTGGTGGCAACCGTTTGCGCCCGGTCTGCGCCATGGCCTGCAATCCCATACAAAGACATATGCGGCCACAGCAGTGGGCATCGCTTATACCGAGGGCATTCTGCGCCTGGATGAACGGTTGATTGATATTTTTCCGGAAGAATCTCCCGCACAGCCCAGCGAGAACCTCAAAAAGCTTACAGTGTGTGATGTGCTGTGCATGGGATGCGGCATGGACACGATGCCGTGCCCGACAGAGCATTGGATCCGCGATTTTTTGCACACGCCGGTTGTTCATGAACCGGGGACGACCTATATGTATAATTCTGTGGGTTCGTCCATACTCGGCGCTATCGTGCGCAAAAAGACGGGCGAAGGACTGCACGAGTATTTGACAAAACGTCTGTTCCGGAAAATCGGCATCGACCCGGAGAATATCCGCTGGTATTATATGCCGGACGGCATGGAAACGGGCGGCGGCGGAATGCTTGCCACGACAGAGGACAATTTGCGCCTCATGAAACTGTATGCCGACGGCGGTGTCTGGGAGGGTGAACGAATTTTGGCGGAGGATTATGTCCGCCTTGCCACCACAAATCAGAATGATTCCGCAACGGAATCCATCAATAACCCCGAGGCAAGCGACAATTTTCTCGGGTACGGTTTCCAAATCTGGATGTGCAAACCAAAGGGCGTGTATCGTGCGGACGGTGCAATGGGGCAATTTACCATTGTATGCCCGGATCAGGATATGCTGATCGCGATCAACGAAACAGCGATCGGCGCGCATTGGGCACAGAGCACATTGGATATCACATGGGAATTCTTAAAGCAGATTCAGGATGAAACGCTGTGCGAAGATAGCGAAGCAGCGCGGCTTTCGGAGAGACTGCGGCGTCTGAATCTTCCCAATCCTGTCGTCCGTCAGCAAAGCTCGCTGGCCGCACAGCTGAACGGCAGAGTGTTTACGGTGGAGAGCGGCGTATTGAGCGCCGAGATCTATAACTTTATGTCGGGCAAAGATATTTGTCCGGTTGAAACGTTCTCATTCTTATTTAATTCATACGGTTGCGAATGGATCACGCAAAGCGCAGAAGAAAGCCGGAAGATTTTCGTCTCAACGGTCGGAAGCCGGTTTGCGAACATCGTCGGCGGCCAACAGGACCAGACGCGCCTGCTCGTATGCGATGGTGCGTGGACAGAGGAATGTGTTTTTGAAATGAACCTGCGCTGGGTGGAGACGTGTTTTACAAAGCGGTTGACATTCCGCTTTGCGGACGGCAAAGTGTACATTGAGGACGTTGACAATAACGCGTTCCGCTCGGATGGACCGAGGTGTATTGTCGCACGGTGAATGCACTGGGCGCTTGGGCGACAAGAGAGGGGTTTTGATTTCTCGTGGCGGGAAAGTATATTGAGACAGATACAAGATTTTATAAGAGATTGCTTGTGATCGCTGTTCCTGTTATATTGCAGAGCCTTATCACAACGGGAGTGAACCTTGTAGACAATATTATGCTGGGACAGCTCACAGAGACGGCGCTCAGCGGTTCGACACAGGCCAACCAGTTTATCACGCTGTATACGTTTGTCACCATGGGAATCAGCATGGGGGCGTCGGTGTTGTCCTCCCGTTATTGGGGCGCGCGGGATCTTGTTTCTCTGAAAAAGGTCATCACCATTGCACTGCGGTTTTCACTTGCACTGGCACTGTGTTTTACTGCGGCGAATGTGTTCTTTCCGCAGTATATCATGAGCCTGTATTTCCAGCCGGACGCGGTTGGCGAGATCGCGGCGGGCGTTACCTATTTGCGGTGGTCAACGGGGTGTTTTGTCCTGATGGCGATATCGCTTGTGTTGACAAATATCCTGCGCAGCATGAGTTTGTCCGCGGTGCCGCTGCTCGCCTCCGCCTGTGCTTTCGGCATCAACATCGGTGCGAACTATGTGCTTATTTTCGGGAAATTGGGATTTCCGGCGATGGGCGTAGCCGGTGCGGCGCTGGGGACATTTCTTGCCCGTATTGTGGAGACAGGCGTAATCATGGTTTCTTTCTTCAGAAATCAGCGCCTTCGCTATCGGCTCAAGGATATTTTGCGCCCGTGCAAGGATCTCGTTATGGAATTTCTGCGTATCAGCGTGCCGGTTATGCTTTCCGATAGCCTGCTTGGGTTAGGGGATAACGTGCTTGCAATCATTATGGGGCAGATCGGTTCCGGATTTGTTTCGGCCAACTCCATAACGGTGCTTGTGCAGCGCGTCAGCACGATATTTATATCGGGGCTGTCTTTTTCGGGCTGTTTTCTCACAGGGCAAACACTCGGCGAGGGGCGGACGAAGGAAGCGTACAGACAAGGGTATACATATTTGTTTCTTGGCGCGGTCGTAGGTGTTGGCGCGGCATTGATCATTCAGGGAATCAGCGGAAGTATTATCGAGGTGTATAAAATCACCGATGAAACGAAAGAGATTGCCCGTCAGCTGATGAATGCGCTGTGCGTGATCGTTGTGTTCCGCTCGACAAATTCTATTTTGACAAAAGGCGTGCTGCGCGGCGGTGGAGACACACGCTTTCTGCTGATGGCGGATATGTCCACAATGTGGCTCGTTGCGGTTCCGCTTGGTATGCTCGGCGGACTTGTTCTGCGCCTGCCTGCATTCTGGACGTATCTATTCCTGTATTCCGATCAGATCATCAAGGCCGTATGGTGTGTGTCCCGTCTGCGCAGCGGGAAATGGATCAAAAAAATAGACGCTCATGCCGACTGTGCAGATTGAGTTTCGTAAAGAAAAGGCGTCGATCAAAGGAGGATCTATATGGGTAAACGGTTCGATACGCTGGTGTTCCCCGGAGGCAAAGGCAAGGCGTGCACCTTCAGTTACGATGACGGCGTTGTGCAGGACCGCCGGCTGGCCGAATTGCTGCGCAGGTATGGAATGAAATGTACATTCAATTTGAACTCTGCGCTGCTGGGACAGCACGCAGAAGGCGCTGCACCCGGTAAGCGGACGGTGGATATCTCCAAGGTGAGCCCGGAGGAGCTGGAGACGGTCTACGCCGGGCATGAGATCGCCGGGCATGGCCTGTTTCATTCTGCGCTGAACAGCGTCGGTACGCCGTTGGCTTCCTATGAAATTACAGAGGATAAGCGCAGGCTTGAAGCGCTCTCGGGAAAACCTCTGCGGATGTTTGCGTATCCGTTTGGTGTGTATGACAATGATGTGATTGAGATACTGAAGCAAGCCGGATATCAGGGTGCAAGGACGATTCGCTCCACGCATGCTTATTCCATCCCGGAAAACTTTTGGGAGTGGAACCCTACCTGCCACCACGGTGATCCGGAACTGATGACGCTGGCACAGAAATTTTTGGAGGGTCCGCCATTTTTGCCGTCACTGTTTTATGTGTGGGGACATGCGTATGAATTTGATGGCGATGACAACTGGTCAGTGATCGAGGAGTTGGCGGCGTTTCTGGCACGCCACAGCGATAAAATATGGTTTGCGACGAACGGTGAGTTCGTTGAATATGTGATGGCCTACAAGCGCCTCGAATACTCCGTGGACGGCTCTGTCATTTACAATCCAAGCGCCATTGATGTGACGATCCGCGCCGCGGTGGAACAGACAGAGCTCCTTGGAGCGGGTACATTCACAAAAGTAGCACCAACGGCGCTGTAAGAGTGGAACCTTTAAATCAGGTGCCTGATGGTGTGGGCGCTAAGGGACGCGAAACATCCATTAAGCAGGCTGCAGCTATGTGAAAAACGCTGATGGGAACGCTCACAAAAGGATATGTCCTGTAAATCGTTTTGGAAAATTCACAGAGGTATAGAGGAATACGGGATTTCATTGATACAGCCTTATCGGTGTTCGACGATACAGGTAAATTCTGTGGTTGTTTTAAGATGAATAGGAAAGTCAAGGCCCACCGCGGTCAGCGGGATGATGTCCGGGGCGCTGGATGCATTGAAGCAGTGGCATCTGAAAATGCGGGGAGAGGTGGTTGGGGATGCGTTGCTGCTTGTCAATGAGAAGGGTTCAGAGCCGGCCCCACAACGCTCACACACTGGCCTAGGAGGCTCTACGACAGGAATGGATTCAGCAGAGAATTTCATGTACAAACACTGAGCCACTATGCGATTACGACGATGCTTGCAGAGAGGATAAGGGAGCAGATGGTCGCGGAGATCGCGGAGCATGCAAGCGCGGATTTTCTAGAAAGAACCTACCGACACCCGCAGATGGAGAGCAGGATGTTGGCGGCGGAACGGCTGTCAAACGCATTGTTTCCGTCACAGTATTGAATAAAACCAGCAGCGCCGGTGTGATATGCCAGCGCTGCTGCTTTTGTATTGGTAATGCCAAATGTTTTCGTTGGTATCGTAGAATAGCAGGTTTAGAGATAGACTTGCTAAACAAAAGTAAAGTGGAAATTTCAAATAGGAGAAAAAGACCACACGAAGCCAGACCACCGAACAATTCAAAAATACAAAGGCGGTTAACCAGCGAGGTGTTCAACACGAGTTGGATCTGTGCCAGTGTGTTTACTTTAACAGTTATAAAGGCATAGCAGATACGCAGGAACTTGTTGGCAGAGGCCATCATGTAGACCTTGTAAGAGCTTCCTTCAGAATGCTTTTTATCCATGAATTGGTACAACAGGCTCATTCAAAGGGACATTTTGTAGATAAATACCCATCACAAGGAACGAAGTCCAGCGCAAAGCTGCGTAATCGCCTACTGTACAGGTGCTTAATCGTATCATTTCGAGGCATAACGCTAATGCATTTGCACGCTTTGGTATGAATTTCAGCGACTTTCTCTTGGCTAAAATTGTACCCCTGCTTTTTGCACATCTCAAGTATTTACCGGAAAATGTTTTTGGAAATCGTTCCGAAATGCACGGGCGGTGCCAGAAACGATGCAACAAAGTCTCCCCATTTTGTCACTGTCATTGGTACGGGGCGGATCGCTGAATAAGTGGGTAACCTCCGGGAATACCGCATCCAACAAAGAGGGCAGATTGTTTTTTATCTTGGTACTGCTGATAGCAATTTTTCAAAAGCAACTGGGTATCCTCCGCTGGAACATATCTTGGCAACGTGCTGCAGTGGTGAAGACCAGAGTTGGCCAGTTTTACAGAGTCCTTCTTGTCTGTCTTGGCCCGCCTTAAATTGTTGTTTCCGTAACCATGTACCAGTATTGCATTGACTGCGGAGATATGGAGTCCATCATCGTGAGGCAGCCTAGCTACTGGTGCATGGTAATTACGCGTGGATTCCATAACCACACAAATTTCACCGTCCAGCTTTTTGAGCAGCTTTGCCAATCTGCTCAATTCACTAGCGGTGTGCTATGCTTCAAAGGGTGAGATTATCACCTCTTCAAAGGGACGCATGACGGCAATCATGCTCTTGCCTTTAGAAACATCAATACAAACGCAGTTCATACACGTTTCCTTTATGTGCAATGACTGTAATCGGGAATACATCTTCTCTCATTACAGCTTAGGCACGAGATGGAAAGAAAGCCGGACTGACCGCCCGACTTTCCTGTCCCAATTTACTGTAATAGGGAGATGTTGAAGTTGCTGTTCGATGCGCCGCGCGGGAATCTCTTACCGTGTTTCGACCAAAGGGCGGGTGAATCACAACGATATCCCAATGCAAAAATCGAGTGTCGCAAATTTTGTGTACAGCACGGCCGATTCGCGGTAGCGGAGAGATTGGAAAAGGGTGTGTCTGGCTCAAGGTGTCAACGCAGAAGCGGGATGCAAAGCAATTTTTCCAAATAGGATACGCACGCAATATTATATGCCTGGACCATCCAAAGGGAACAACTTTTCCAAAACGACCCGCGCCATCTTGACTCCGCCGTGCCAGTTCGGGTGTACACCGTCGCCCAGATGCATGCCGGCCTGCATCCGGTGCGAGTCATCTGCGTCGCGCAGCACGGCGTCCAAATCCACAATGCCTTCCGCAAGGCTGTCGGACCGGATCAACTCATTGTACCGGCAACGAAGCACCTCCGCCTGCGGCCGCCAGAACTCGCCAAACCCACCGAAGGGAGGGATGGTGCACACCCACACCTTGCTGCCCTGCCCGTGCGCTTGTCCAATTACCTCGGCCAGTGCCTCGTAGATATCCTGTGCTGTGGGAATTTCTGGCTCGCCGAATACGATGCTGTGGATACAGTCGTTAACCCCCTCCAAAATCAGCACCACATCGGGGGAGGCTCCGTCATACAAATCGCGCAGAAAGCGATTCTTGCCCGCGATGCCGAACTGGTGTCCCTCGCCGGGGAATCCCTGCGGGCATGGGTGCGATTTCTGAATCCGGTTACCGGAAATGCCTCCGTTGATGACGGAGCATTTCCCCGGAAAACGCCGATACAGCTCTGTCAGCAGAGAATCACTGAAATACGACATATGCGTGATGGAATCACCGAACATCGCAATCAGCCGTACATCGTCATCCGTCAGCACGGCCACCTCGCAGATGCCCGCGGCAAACTGGTTAGGGTAGGGGTCGGAAGCCAGCGTGGGTGCAAGCTGGGATTTGAACGTGTAGCCCAGTGCGTCCGTTTCGTGAAAATCCCCTGTGAGGTGCGTACTCTGCCAGCTGAGAGCGGCGGAGGTAACGCAGACGGAACGAAACGCCGTCTTCCTGCGGAAATACATCGAAACCAAAATATCGTCCTCTGGAGTGATCTCCATCGGCACTGGGTCGGAATAGGGCTGGCTGTTTGCGCAAAGCCAGATGGTTTCTTCGCCGTCCAGTGTGACGGTCTGCCGCGTCGAGCGCCTGCCCGTGACGCGGTTACTCAGTGAAACCGTCACATAGTCGATCGCTATGGGCGAGTTGCTGTAAAGGTTGTTGAAGCGAATGCGCATCTGTTCGCCGCGCAGATTGTTGATCATCAGGCAGTTTTGGGTAATGTTTTCAAATGTGGCGACCTCATAGTTGTAGTCGATTGGCACACTGCGCCATGCTGGGATCCATTTACTCATAGGCGCCTCCCTTTGTCGTACTGTTTGTTTTGAAACGTCTCGCGTTCTGAAAGCCCGCGATTGCCGCGAAAATCTGCGCGCCAGCATCCCGGCGTATGCGGATACAGCGCGCGACCGCCGCAGATAGTTTTTATTTAAAATCATTGTACCAGATGCGCGCTGTCTGCGCTAACAAATTTCTGCTGCATATTGATACGATCCTGACATTCTGATAAACCTGCCGAACCTGCCAAAGCCATGGCGGATAGTTTAATGCCTGACGGGAACAACGAAGAAACTGCAGAAAGCATTCTGTTTCCGGGGGCATGGTTTCACCGCGATGCCAAAAAACTGTTCATCATTCCCTAAGAAAAGAGAACATATCAGAAAATTGCTATTATCCGTCAGATTTTCAAAATATTGGAACGCGTTTTTTTGGTATACTGAAAATAACGATAAATTTTTAGGTGATTGCGAAATAAGGGAGAAAAGCCAGTTGAGAAGCAAGGACGAAACTCCAAGAGAGAATGGAGCATGAAAATGGCGCAAAAACAAAGCTGTCCAATAAGGTGGCGGAAGGCAGGTGGATAGATATCGCCTGTAATTATATCCAATAAGCGGAGGAAATTCAGATACATTTGAAGCTCTAAACCTTGTTATCATAGGCTTCCTTGTGTTTCGCAGTCACCCAAAACTATGTAGCAGGAGGTTTCTTATGAGTGAGTCAAAGACAAACAATTTCACCGTCACAGATTTTGAGCATGCCAAGATCAGGGTAGAACAGGGCTGGCTTCAAGGCTATACTGAAGAGGTACCGAACGGGACGCTGAAGATCTTCAAGGGTATTCCCTACGCGGCTCCGCCCGTGGGCAATCTTCGGTTTCGTCGCCCGCAGAATCCCGGCCGTTGGCGGGGTATCCGACGCGCCACCCAGTACAGCGCCGCCGCCGTGCAGCACGTGCAGGAGTTCGGGGACGAAAAAGCGAATGTGCACGGCGTTCCGCAGATGTTGGCTCCCTCGCAGTACGAGGAAGACTGCCTGTATCTCAACGTCTGGTCACCGGCGAAGACGCAGGAGGATAAGCTGCCCGTTTT
>OLPB01001155.1_pt1 | contig 12786 bp, 9 predicted proteins | sample 1672001 | NCBI WGS metagenome assembly OLPB01 (sample SAMEA3136635, study PRJEB25190) | human gut metagenome | biome: human gut; feature: human-associated habitat; material: faeces | place: Austria | collected 2013 | reverse complement strand
ACAGTGGTCGTTCCGATATCACAGGCCGCCAACAGCCCTTCACCCGCATCTGCCGGATACAGATAGCAGTTTCCATTTTCAGCAATGGCTGACTTCTGCTCTTCTGCAACGGTCACACACATGCCATCTTTACATTGCGTCTGGCATGACAGGACTTCACCAAGTCCCTCCACTGTCACCAGACATTTTTTACAGGTACCGTTTCCACCACAGGGGGCATGTACCTGCGTGATGCCAAGCTCCTGAAACACTTCCAGGAGCGTATGATCTTCCCACGCTCCTGTATACTCTTTCACTTCATTTCCAATTCTGATTTTTACCTTCATTACTGTTACCTGTTCCTTCACTCATCCGTTTGTACAGAAATCTATTTCAGCAAAATACAGCTGCTGTACGCGATGGTATTTTTTCCATAATTATACTTCATGCCAGACTGAATGCAGACTTTACTCACAAACAATCCATACGCTTCCATCGACGGAATGGATTTCTCCGGAAATCTGCATGGTGCATCCGGATAGGTGCACTTTTCGCATACCTGACAGGTTCCTGCTGCCATCGGAATACAGTCCGGCTCCTTAGAACGCACATATTCCACCAGCTGTGCAAACCGTGCCTTCTGAGTATGCTCTGTCTCCATCATCGTCTCCACATCAAACTCATCCTCCAGCTGTCCTATCGACTGCACCAGGATACCTCTGGTATACGGTTTCACCCGCCCAGAAATCTCTTCCAGCGTGCCGCATCCCGGCGGGCAGGACCAGTTTCTGTTAAAAGAACGGCAGCGGTCTGCCGCACACATCTGCCGTACTTCCGGCAAAAACTCCAGTGCCTCCACATTCAACGCACCGGCTTCTTCAAATCCAAAACGTTCTTTTGCATCCTTGATCAATGTCTGTAAATCCATAATAGCTTCCCCCCTCTGATCATTTTTTCAGCAGTGTCTTCTCACCGTCTGTATTATCGAATTTTCCCTGATACTTACTGAAACCCCCAAAAAGTCAGGCATTTGAGCCTGACTCTTCTATCCGGAAATGTAACAATATTTCCGTCATCTCTGATTCATATATCATTTATATCTACTGTTACTTCTTATCATCGCAGAAGAAATTGTCTACAAATATTTCCCTCATCGGATTGTAATTATCAATATTCCATGCCATAACAAGGCTTGGATCACTGATGATATCCGTATTCAAAAACCGTACCGTATCGTTATTAGACAGCAGATTCCGTGAATCCAGAATACATACGCCCACACCGGCCTGCACCCAGAGCATCTCCTCCTGCACAGAGCTTGCAAACTTTACGTGAGGATTGAATCCACTCATTTTGCAGGCATCAATGATCAGTTTTGGAGATTCTTCCGAATCTTCCGGGGACACCATAATAAAAGTATCATCTTTGAAATCAGAAAGCTTTACATAAGATGCATTGGCCAACCGGTGATCCTTATGTACCACCACATGATCCCTGGTCTCTTCTATCACACGATACTTCATTTTTTCCCGATGTTCCACATCGAATCTCAATGTAATGATCAAATCGAGCCTACTGCTGTATAGATTCTCTACCAATGCATTAAAACTATAATTTTTTAAATTAATCTTCACATTTGGATAACAATTTGCAAAATGTTTTAATACACCCGGGAACAGGTCTCCCACATAAGTACCGTCCAGAATGCCAATGTTCAATTCACCGCTCAATCCCTGGAAACTATTCAGAGCCTTTGCTACTGTCACATTATATTCATTATAAATCTTTTCAAATCCTTCCAGAAGCACCACTGCTGCCGGTGTCAGCCGTACAGAACGGTTATTTCGGATAAACAGCTGCATATTCAGTTCTGCTTCCATGGAAGCAATCTGACGACTCAGTGCCGGCTGCGTGATAAACAGTTTATCTGCCGCTTTCGTAAAATTCAGACACTTTGCTGCCGTAATAAAATATTTCATCTGAATCATGTTCATAGTGCAAAACCCTCCTGTTTATCCATACTACCATATCTCGCCTGTTTTTGCAAAAAAAACATGCCGATAAAAGGAAGTCCTGCTGTACTTGTCTGTACCACAGGACTTCCTGCACATTACACGGGATTTTTCACCAGATCACACGATGTATGTACTGTCTATTTTCTCTTTTTGCCAAGTGCGGAAAAAACACCCGCACAGATTCCAAACACTGCCATAAATGCGATGATTCCAATCATCCAACCCTGTGTCATCGTAATTGCCAGCATATCAATTTCCCCCTTTAATCTTCTCTTTCTGCCTCTTTAAACAGTTTGCCGATGAAATAACCGGCAATTGTGATTCCAAATACCATAAGTGCACTTTCCAGAACAATATGAGCTACCATCTATCTTTTCCTCCTTTTCCTAGCAAGCCGCTTTTTCTTCTTTGGATAAGCGGAAATATCCAGGTTTTGTTCCAGGCAGCACGGCTGTCAGAACAAGGCCAAGGATCACTGAAACAATCATGCACAGATATACCTGATGGAAATTTACCATTCCCAGACGCTCCTGCAGTCCACAGGTTATCCATACGATATTTGCGATCCATGATACAAACATAGTGATCATTGCAGCTGTAGTATTGCGTTTCCAGCATAAGCCAATAACCAGCATTACAAAAAGCGGTACGCCCCAGGTAAAGATCCAGTTGATCGTTGTTACAACGGCCGGCTGGAAGTTGCACAATACGATTGCAAGAATACCTACGATGACGATCATGATTCTCATCACCAGCGTTTTTTCTTTCTCTGTTGCTTCCGGTACGGAGCACTTCATCCACCACATCTGCAGGAATCGGTATCTCCCCTGCATAAAGTGCTGCAGCTCTCTCTTCTATGGAACGAATCTGCCTTTCAACAGACGGTAATTCGGGCAAAGATAAAGCAGAGGCAATATTCTCCTCTGCTTCGCTCAAATCCGGTTCTTCCTCTGTTAGCTGTATACCAATTCCCTCAGCACGCTCTCTTCTGCCATCGCTGTCAGATTGTTCATGTGTGCTGTCCATGCCATCTGATCTGTCCTCTTGTCCGGAGCCGGGTATTTCTCCAGTAACCCTGCCATCAGAATCTCCATTCTCTCCTCTGCTGCTTTCTCGATCTCCAACAGATGGCTGTTCAGTTTCCCTGTCAGCATCATGCTCTGATACCAGTTCTTCTTGTTCTCCTTCAGATATGTCCTCCGAAGCATCCCGTATTTCCCGATTGTCATCGGTTCTTCCTGTATGGTCAGGTTCGGGAACAGGTAATCCCCTTTTCGATGATATGTCAGTTCCATGTTCCGTTCCTCCTTCATTCTTTTCACTTTCACGAATTAACGTGTTAAATTTATTATAAGGCATCTCTATGTCATTTGCAACCGTTTTCTGCATCTCTTCCATAGAAAACCTGCGGATTGTCCGCCCAATGTCCCGAAGCACCGGCTCAACGATCTGGCTGGTGGCATTCCCTAAAAACGTAAGAACAGACAAGGAATTAAAATCCGTGATACCGAAAAAATCCTCTTCCTCCAGATATTCCATAGGATCAAGTCCGCACCGTCTTGACAGGGTATAGAAAGCACTGTTGCGGAACTCTACACGGATGGTATCCTCATCCAGTCCTTCCAGAAAAGAATTTTCCAGTTCATACTCCAGCCCCTCTATAGCTTCTTCCAGATTTTCATCCGCCATATCAGCTGAGATCGACAGCAAAGCATTCTGAATGTCTGCACTGTCATCCCCCTCCAGACCATAAGTGTCGGTCAGATGGTCAAGAAGCGGCACTCTGTGCTGATCCTGTATCTGCCAAAGATAGGGTGTCCTACCGCCACGCACCGGATGGGTGTCCGAAATATCAAATACATACCGCAGCCTTCTTCTCGGTCCGCTATCGTCTATTAGAGCGATTCCCTTTGCGCCACGGTTAACCCATCGGTTCATCTTCTCGTTCCATAATTCCAATTCAGCACAGGCTACGGCATCCGGGCGCTGTGCATGGATCAGGAGTGTATCAGAAAAAGAATACCGATATAACTTCGATGCTGTATCCAGATACTTCATCCAGTCCTGCGGAGAACGGCTGATTTCCTTTGCCTCATACTCAGCAAGACCAAGTATGTCATGTATTTTCGCCATAATAAAACCTCCCTGCTTTTATTTCCGGTTTCCTCTGCCGTACTTTCCTTTTGCTCTGCTTCCCTTATCTGGTGGGAACTCCAGCTTAAAGCTGACACGTCCGTCCACAATCTCCATCAAAAGGTCTGCTGTAAAGGTTTTCCCGGTTTTCTGCGAATAAAAATCTGTCACATGGGTACGCCCATCCTGCAGCAAATCCTCTGCCATCGGCTTATTTATCTCTTTCCGCATTCCAGAAAGATAGCGGTTCTCTTTCCATAGGGTAAAGGAACACTCCTGATTTCCACAGTAAAAATTCTTTTTCCCCTCATAGACCATACTTCCACAAACCGGGCAGATACCAATACTTTCTCTCGGATGGAAGCGGCTTCTCTCTTCTCCTGATATGGCATCGCATTCGAACAGCATCTGTTGTATCAGCTCTACAATTCCCTGCATAAATGCATGGCTGTCAAGCTCTCCTTTCTCTATCAGAAGCAGTTTATTTTCCCATTCCGCAGTCATAGCTGCAGATTTTAAATACTCCGGTAATACCCCTACCAGGTCGACACCATCCCCAGTTGGCAGGATCTGTTTTCCTTTTCGGGCAGCGTATCCGGAAGATACCAATTTTTCAATAATATTTGCCCTTGTTGCAGGCGTTCCCAGCCCTTTTTTCTCCGTATCCGCATCAAATTCTTTGTTTCCGGCTGTCTCCATGGCAGACAGAAGCGTATCCTCACTATAAGGCTTTGGAGGTGATGTGAAGTGCCGGCTCTTTTTTGCCCTGACAGGTGTAATCTCCATTCCCTCCGTCAGCTCTTTGGGTATGACAATTCCTTCTGTATTTTCCTCTTTTTCCGGTTCAGCAGACTTTTGAATGGATTTTTGGAAAGCACTGGCACATTTCTTGAAACCATGCTGGATGGTCACTTTTCCTTTCGCAGAAAATTTCTGACCTTCACATTCCACCGTAACTTCCGTTTCCTCATAAATGCAGTCCGGTGACACTGCCTGTGCCAGACGCTGGCCAATTAGGCGAAAAATATTCTGCTGCTTTACGGAAAGATTTCCAAATCCCTGTTTTATAATCTCCTTTGTCGGAAGAAGTGCATGGTGGTCAGAAACCCGGTCATTGTCAATGATCCTTTCTACATCCCTTCCTATCGAATCCTCATCCAAAAAAGGCAGCATCTCCGGCAGTTCATCCAAAAGCTCCCATACAGTCTGTTCCATGTCCGATGTGATATACTGGCTGTCAGTTCTCGGATAGGTCACCAGCTTATCTTCATACAATTCCTGCAGTTCATTTAAAGTCTCCTGTGCCGTATAGCCGAAAAATCGGTTTGCTTCCCTCTGCAGACTGGTCAGGTCATAAAGTTTGGGCGGAGAAGTCTTTTTCTGTTCTCTTTTCACTCTGGTCACAACAGCTTCTGTTCCATCACAGAGTTTTCTTAATTCTTCCGCTTCTGTTTCAGACTGAATATTTTCTGAAATTACCGCAAGCCTTCCATCTGACAGGGAAACCTTATAATAGGCTTCTTTCTTGAAATGCTCAATTTTCTCTTTTCTTTCCGTCAGCATAGCAAGCGTTGGTGTCTGCACTCTGCCAACTACCAGACGTTTTAAATATCTGGTTGTGTAAGCTCTCGTTGCATTCATTCCGATCAGCCAGTCTGCCTGTGCCCTGCATACCGCAGCATTACAAAGACCTGCATAGTCTCTCCCGTCATTTAAGGACTGAAATCCTTTCTGAATGGCTTCATCTTCCATTGAACTGATCCACAGACGCTTCACTGGTTTCTGACAGCCTGCCAGATCATAAACTCTTTTAAAAATCAGTTCTCCTTCTCTTCCGGCATCACAGCCATTCACCAGATATGCTACATCTGCCCGGTTCATCAGGCTGCATATCACATCAAACTGCTTCTTTTTATCCTCTGATACCTGAACTTTCCATACTTCCGGAATAATCGGTAAATCCTCAAACTGCCATTTTGCATATTTTTCATCATAGATTTCCGGTGGAACATACTCTGCCAGATGCCCCAGACACCAACTAACAATGCAACTGTTCCCCTCCAGATACCCGTCCTTTCTCTGATAAGCAGATAAATTTTTTGCAAGACTCTGTGCCACACTTGGTTTCTCTGCAATCACTAAAAATTTCGCCATATTTTCCTCCTGTTCCTGTCAAAAAGGCAGTCCATAAAGAACTGCCCTTTCTCCATACCTTATGCTTTTTTGTTATTTCTGCTGATCTTCCGCATTTTCTTCATCTTCATTGATGTAACTGTCATCAGCAAATTCCAGACCTTCCTCTACAATACCGTCCTCTTTTTTCTTTCGAAATTTACTTAAAGCAAAAGCAGCTAAACCGCCGAATACCAGTACAATGCCGCCACCCAGGACTGCAGAACCAAACATTTTATTACCACTGGATTCCGGTTTTACTTCTGTTTCTGGCTGTACGGTAGTTTCCGGTTCTGGTGTTGTGGTTATTTCCGGAAGAACAACTGCAGATTCCTCTTTTTTCTCGGTTTCCTCATTTTCATCTAAGAACTCTGCCAGATCCTGTTCATCTACCAGTGACATCATGTACACATTTTCAGAAGTACCGGAACGATCAATAACCATATAAAAGGTATTTCCATTCTTTGTCTGGACAGTCAGAAACTGCTTGGAGCTGTCATTCTCCTTATCATCCACAAGTTGTCCGTTTCCCGGCGTGGAAAATGGTGTTCCCTCTGTGGCAGGCTGCTCCGTCGGCTGTTCTTCTATCACCTGTTCCGCAGTTTCAGCCTGCTCTGCGTTTTCATTTGCCTGTGCAAAAGCGGTCACACTGGCAGAACCAATCAGCATCGTTGCCGACAGCATAATCATTAAAACTTTTTTCATTACTTTATTCTTCATCTTCCAAATCCTCTCTTTCTTCTATCAGTCCGGTTGACATTTCGCTATCCATATTTTCTTCTTTCTTTATACCTGTTTCAGAACTATCCATAGAAAGATTGCCCTCTTCATCAAACTGCATGGTAACTGTTCCGTTCTGAATTCCATCCAGAAAAGTCAGCATCTTTCGGCTATCCATTTTCATGGAACGGATTGCCTTAATGATTTCTGCATCTTCCATCTGCTTTTTCTGGATTCTCAGTTGCCTTACATGCTCCTGCAGTTCCAGAATCTTGTTTTCAGTTTTCTGAATGTCATCCAGAACCTTTTTTAATCGCATATTCATCTCTTGTTCGCTCCCTTCTAGTGAAGTCTGCCAAATGCCATAAAATGTTGCTGCCAGTAAGAACTTGCAATGCTTGTATACTGAATCGGATTTCCACAATGAATCATCATGTTATTTCCTACATAAATTCCAACATGGCTCGCTCCCGGCGTATCATAAGTTCCCTGGAAAAAAATCAGATCGCCCGGCTTTGCATCAGATGGAGATACATAGGAACAATAAGAACGAAGTCCGTCCGCTGTTGCTCTTCCCACGTTCCATCCATTTCCGCAGTTATTGATTACCCAGCATACAAAACCAGAACAATCAAAACTGGTAGATGGCGATGCACCGCCCCAGACATACGGATAGCCCAGATATTTTTCCGCTTCCTGGATCATCTTGGCAAACTGCGGATCTGAAAGTGCTTCTGCCGGAATATCGTATCCAAAGCCTGCCCCACCTGTCGGAATCTTGTTAAGGTCAAACAGGTAATCACGATTTCCATAGTATTTGTTATAAGCGTCATACTGCTCCTGCTCTTTATCTGTCATACGGTTTCTTAAAACGGCATCCAGATTATGGTTTGTAAGTGTTACATCCAGCCGGTTTACTTCTCTTGTTGTAGTTACTTCCACCTCCTGGCTTCCATTACTGTCTGCTATGTATGCTTCCCAGGTCTGGTGCCCATGTGCTGATGCAGAAGCGTGATCGCTGTAAAATACATCAAACTGAACACCATAGCTTGCAAATGCTCCTGTATCTTCTACTACATATTCCACTCCATTCATAACAACATGGGTTCCCATTGGCACAAATGGATTGGAAGCATCCACCGCAATCGTGTGATTTGCCTGTGGATATGCTCCACTTGCAGTCGGGCCTCCACTCCACTGCCCGCAACAAATCGGACAGTTGCAATATCCACTGGTCACAACCTGTCCCAGCGATTCTCCAACCCTGACAGTTTTCTTTTCTGTTACAGTTTCTCTTGTCGAATCTGTATATAAGCCATACTGCTCCCTGAAAATATCCTGAATCTCGTCTGCAACCTCAGCATAGGTAAAACCGCCATACTTGACTGTCAGATAAGAAATAAGCTGATACGGATTGTGTCCGATCTCATCAATCTGGAACTGGAACTCATCGTAGTCAGAATGACTTGCTTTCATCTGGTTAATCTGTTCATTCAGTGCATTTTCCAAGGCTACATAAGCATTTTCCGCAGCATAAATATCCTCGTCCTCACTGGAATAACTGGTAGAAATAATGGCATTGGAACCACCCTGGAATAATGCTGCACAGCTTGAAAGACTGGTTGTCATCAATGCAAACAGCAGAATCAGAACTCCTATGGACAGGAGGATATTTCTGTTCTGTGCCACGATCTCCTTAACCGCAGCCTTGGCTTTCTCCGTAAATCGCTGTGCATTTACAAGAACTGCATCTTTCGCAGCCTTTCCCTGTTTCGCAGCCTGATATTGCTTCTGGTAACGCTTTTTCTGCAGTAATTTCTTTAATGCAGACTGTTTCTTCTGCTCTGCTTCTTTCTGAACCGCCTTTTTTGCTTCATTGGAAACACTGGTACCAAACTGCAAACGGGATTTTTCTGTTTCTTCCAGAACAGATTCCCTTAACCGATTATTTCTCTGTCGTTTTTCTTTCAACCGTTCCCGAACGTAAATTGACTTTCTTGCAAGACTTTCTCCCGCAAGTTCCATCTGATCTGCTGCATCAAGAGCAGCATTATCATCGGTATCCTCTCTGATTTTTTTCTGACCATAGGCAGATACCGTTTCTGAAACAACGGTTGCTCCCTTTCTTGCCATTCCGCTACCGGGAATCATACCTTTACTTTCATCTTCAAAGGAAAGACGGGATTTTGATTTTTTCTGTTCTTTTAGCGTCTGTTCCCTTTTCGTCTTTCCTTTAATCTCTTCCCGAAAATCTTCCATTGATTTTTCATCAACTTCTGACTTTTCATGGTAGCATTTCTGTTCTTTCGCTGCATAAGCTACAACCATCTTTTTCTTTCGGCTCTGCCTGTCCGGTTCCGATGTTTCAGCATCACGTCCCGGATGTCCCCGGATACTCTCTTTACGAAGTCTGGAACGTGAAACAGACGGAGATTTCTCCCCGCCTGCTTTATCATCACTCATTTCTGAGTTTTCCATTTCTTCCGCTTCTGCAAGTTCTTCCTGTTCCAGAAAAGCGTGTTTGGACTGCAGTCTGTGTTTTCCTTCTTTCACTCCCTCAACTGTTTCTTCTGCAGTATGAGTTTTTCTGACCTTTCCAAAGTCCAGCTCCTGTTCCCTGTGTCCGGCTGTTTTCTTCTCATCTGCCTCACGCCCGGTAATCCGCTTTTCCTTTTTACTGCGGAGATTTTTTTCCCGGAGTCCATCCCGGCTCATCTTCTGGACAGTCTTGTCCCTTGCTTTATATTCATGCTCCTGCATGGTCATCATCTCCTGATCTATGGTAATTTTCCGTTATTTTTCTTTGCAACCAGTACCATACGCCCATTTTTCTGGGAATACTCACAGGTAGACAGTGTAAGTACCTTATCTCTGTATTTTGCTGTTGTTCCTGTCTGATAAAGTGATTTTTCCTTAACGGAAGCAACAAATTTTTTATAATCCTCCACTGTTCCCGCTTTGATAAAACTGTAATAATCAAAATCATTCCCTGTATAAACGGGTGTTGTAAATGCTGCAAATATCTGATACTGTTCATTTCCCCATATCGTGCGGAACAGGATTGTCGGATGTTCTTCGTAAAATCCTTCGTCCTTATATTTTTCAAGGTCAGCAAACATCTTTCCACTGTTCATGTGATGTCCATATATGATCAGATTGTCCGAATTTCCTGGTACACATTCCTCTGCCAGAAATAAACAACCATTTGCAGAATATTCCCCGTTAAAATCCCGATGCAGATAATAATTTTTATCTCCGGGCCGGTACATGACCGGATAGTCTATTCTCGTTCCATCAATGGTCAGCCAGCCAATACAATCCGGATTTTCTTCATGCAATGCCAAAATTCCAGCATCTATCTCTATCAAAGAATCGCCGGAAGCATCTTCTTCCGATTCATCCTCTCTTTTCTGCATTAGCTCCTGCAGTTCCTGCTGTAACTGATTATCCTGTCTTTCCTGCATAAAAAATCCAATTAAGAAATACAGACTGATCGTAAGCAATATAACAGATATAGAAAGTAACAATCCTGCCACCCATTTTCTCATGCTCTGCTGTCACCCCTTTAACTATCGTCTCTGCCTTTGATGCCGAGTTTTTCACGCTTCTCTACATCTTCTGGTTTCGATGACATTAACGCATAAAGCATAAGGGTATTATCGAATCTGTCCTTAAATGGAATAATTGTATTTCCATAAAAAATCAGACCTTCTCCCTCTCCACTGTTTGTTACATAAGAAAGCTGGTGTGGTGAAATATTGAGCTGCTTTGCCAAAATCTGCCTGTCACCGGATGCCTGGTTAAGCATCAGGATAAAATCTGAGTTTTCAAAGATATTCTCGATCTCCCTTGATGCAAGCAGATCTTTTACGTTCTGCGTGATACCAGTCGGAATACCGCCCCATTTACGGAATCTTTTCCAAATTTCCACACTGTATGCTGCTGTCTGTTCCTCTTTCAACAACAGATGGAACTCATCAATATAATATCTGGTGGATTTATGAGCAGAACGGTTGACTGTTACCCTGTTCCAAACCTGATCCTGAACAATCAACATGCCAAGTTTTTTTAACTGTTTACCAAGGTCTTTAATATCGAAACATACCAAACGATTGTTCAGTTCTACATTTGTGCGGTGATTAAACACCTTCAGGGAACCATTTACATAGATTTCCAGTGCCGTTGCCAGCCGCTGCGACTCAGCCTCTTCCTGTTTGCGAAGCAGATTATATAGATCTTCCAGGATTGGCATTTTCTCCGGAACCGGATCTGAAAGATAGTCCTGATATACCAGACGCACACATCGGTCAATGATTGTTTTTTCCACTGGTTCCAGACCGTTTTTTCCTCCTACTACCAGTTCACAAAGCGAAAGGATAAAATCTGATTTCAACGATAGCGGATCGTCATCATCCGCATAATTGATGTTAATATCCATTGGATTGATGTAATCATGACTGGTCGGAGAAATACGGATAACCTGCCCGTTAAATGCCCGGACTAACGGAAAATATTCACCCTCCGGATCACAGATAATAATGTCGTCTTTTGTGACAATAAATACATTGGTAATCTCTCTTTTTGCCGCAAAGGATTTACCAGATCCAGGAGTACCAAGTATCAGACCATTGGGATTTTTCAGCTTTTTCCGATCTGCCATGATTAAGTTATTAGACAGGGCATTTAACCCATAATAGATAGATTCCCCACCCATAAACAGTTCCTGCGTCGTAAATGGGACAAAAATAGCTGTCGATGTGGTAGTCAATGCCCGCTTGATCGGAATCCAGTTTCTTCCAAGCGGCAAACTGCTCATAAGGCCCTGCTCCTGCTGATAGTCCAGTCTTTTTAATGCACAATTGTATTTCTGTGCAATACCTGCCGTCTGAAATACCACATTTTCCAGCTCCTGTTTATTTTTTGCTGTATTTAAAAACACCACAGTCACAAGAAACATTCTTTCATTCCTTGACTGTAAATCTTCCAGAAGTCTTTTCGCTTCCCCACCGTATGTATTCAGGTCAGACGGTATAATATCCATATCATATCCGGAGCGTACCGCTTTTTTCTGTTCCTCAATTTTCATGCGGTTAATATCCGTAACCTTACTTTTGACCAATTTGATCGCTTTCATCTGGTCGATGGACTGGATATGCAGATTAACAAGCAGGTTACAGTCCATTTCCAGAAATTCAGCAAGCATTTTATCCGTCAGCTCTGGTGCCAGTATCTGCAGATAGGATACTGCTCCGATGGTATCTCCCATCTGAAAATCCTTTCCATTTTTGAACAGGAAACTGGATGGAGCAATATAATCCTTTGTATTCAGCCCGGTACGCAGCATATCATCATAGCTGAACTTGAATGGCACTTTGACATTCTGGTTGAATGTTTCATACATGATCTGCAAACGCTCTACCCCATTTAACGGATATGCAGATACCCCAAAAACCTTAAAATTATTGAGTATATCTGTTTCGATACGTTCCAGTTTTGGTTTTGCCTCCCGGATATTGTCAGCTTCAATTCCAAATGTAATGTACTTGGTTCTGACAAGACCATTATTTCCCTTTGCCAACTGATTTCTGAGCATCTGGGCAAATTCCATACGCAGATCATCAAAACTGTCATTCTGCTTTTTAATACGGATCACATCTTCATATTCCGTCATGTTGCTGTGATGATTGATAAAGGACAACTGAAAATGGATGGTGCTGTCAAAATAATTCAGGAAATCACACCAGTTCTCAAAAATTGCATTTTTATC
>OLPB01001152.1_pt1 | contig 12822 bp, 9 predicted proteins | sample 1672001 | NCBI WGS metagenome assembly OLPB01 (sample SAMEA3136635, study PRJEB25190) | human gut metagenome | biome: human gut; feature: human-associated habitat; material: faeces | place: Austria | collected 2013 | reverse complement strand
AAAGCGACTGCGTTCATGAGCAAGTAGCGAAAGCGGATTGCGAATGTCCGCTTTACCTACCATATTTTTGAAGATTATGCTAAAATGGAGAATAAATCAGATAAATTTACTTGTCCGCTTTACAAGATTACAAAGTAATTCTTCGAAATGAAATAATGATTTTGAGCGAAGGATACAGGAGTATAAATGAAAATATGGCAAATATAATAGAAATAACAGATTTTGAATCAGCGGAACTGGATGTGTATGCACGTTATTCGGAGGTTCAGTTACTGCGGATCCATGAACCGAAACCGGGGATTTTTATCGCAGAAAGTCCAAAGGTGATCGAACGGGCGCTGGATGCGGGTTATGAGCCGATCTCCATGCTGGTGGAGCACAGACACATTGAGACACAGGCGAAAGGGCTGATTACACGATGCGGAGATATTCCGGTCTATACAGCAGAATATGAAGTGCTGACGAAGCTGACCGGCTTTGCACTGACCAGAGGAATGCTTTGTGCTATGAAACGGCGTGTGCTGCCGACGGTTGCAGAGGTATGTCAGAAAGCCCATCGCATCGCAGTGCTGGAAAATGTCGTAAACCCTACCAATGTGGGAGCAATTTTCCGTTCGGCGGCGGCACTTCATATGGATGCGGTGCTGCTGACTCCGGGATGCAGCAATCCCCTGTACCGCCGGGCGATGCGCGTGAGTATGGGAACAGTATTTCAGGTGCCGTGGACGATCTTTCCGGAGAAAGAAAAGTGGCCGGAGGACGGTATGGCATGTCTGCAGAAACTGGGATTTAAGACCGCAGCCATGGCATTGCGGGATGATTCCATCAGTATCGATGATGCCGGACTGATGGCAGAGGACAAACTGGCAGTCGTGCTTGGTACGGAAGGGGACGGTCTGGGTGGAACTACCATTGCGGACTGTGATTATACCGTAAAGATTCCCATGGCACATGGTGTGGATTCCCTGAATGTAGCAGCAGCCAGTGCAGTGGCATTCTGGCAGCTGGGAAACAGAACATAATTTGGGGTTATGAAGATGATAAAAACAGCTACAAGCAGACAGAAATAACAATGAATCACGATCTGCAAAGCATACATAACATACATAAAATTCGTGGTTCCGTAAGGAGGGTACATACAGATGAAACGTAAAAAATTAGCAGCTTTCGGGCTTGTGATCGCTTTGACAGCAAGCAGCAGTTCCGCCGCTTTTGCAGCAGCTGTCCCGGCGGCTTCCAATATGGAAGCTACTGCTGTACAGCAGATGGATCAGGCGGAAGAGACAGATACCGATATCCTGAGTGACAGCGAGGCAGTCGAGTTGCAGCAGGAGATCGCTTCTTATTCTAATGATGGGATTTTACTGACAGCGGCAGCACCGTCCACCATTGGCGGTGTGGCTACTACCGATATTATAAACGCCGCCAAAGTAATGATCCGTAAATATGAGGGTAGTTACAGCTCTGTGAATGCGAACGACAACGGGGCACTTTCCATCGGAAAGATGCAGTGGCATGCGGATCGTGCGAAAAGCCTTCTGCGGATTATTATTTCCGGAGATGCTGCAAGTGCACAGGCGATCCTTGGCGATGCACTGTACAACGAGATTCTCAGTGATGCAAGCTGGAGCAAACGGATCCTGACGACTGACGAGGCAAAAAAGATGCAGACACTGCTTGCCACCACGCAGAGTCAGTTGGCGCAGGATGTGCAGGAAAATACCGATGTGACAGGGTATGTCAACGACATTTACAATCGCGGTATCCGTAATGCGGCAGCTGTTGTTTATCTGGCAGATGTTGAAAATCAGAGTGGTTCCGGTGGTGTGAAGACGATTTTATCCTATGCAAAGAATTTTGGAAATCTCGGAGATCTGACGCTGAATGAGATACATATTACTACCGTATGCTATGCATATACGAACCGAAACAGCTGGCTGAGTCAGTCAGATTCCAACCGGAAAAGTTATATTACGAGAAGGATCAATGCATATACCGATGCTTCCGGTCTCGGCTGGACATACTGTAACGCAGGGGATTACCGGATGCCGTCGGCTTCACCGGCTGCCAACAAGATCGGAATCCAGTGGCTGCAGAATGCGCTGAATCAGTATCAGAATGCTGGACTTTCTCTGGATGGAAGCTATGGACCGGCAACGAAAGCAGCGGTCAGGGCATTTCAGCAGAATGCAGGATTATCTGTGGATGGAGACGCAGGCGTGGATACGATCCGTGAGCTGATCCGCAGACTGTATTTTAATAAGGCAATCTACGGACGTTCTGAAATCATCGGTAATACCGTTACCGGTCTGGTCCAGGATACAGACGGCAGATGGGTTTATAAGGTAAATGATAAAATTGATACGACTTACACCGGACTGGCTTCAAATGAATATGGTTGGTGGTACATTTTAAACGGTGTGCTGGACTTCAGCTACAACGGTTTTGGGCGGAATGGAGACAGCTGGTGGTACTGCCGTGGAGGTAAAGTACAGTTCGACGACAATGGCGTGATCGAAGGAACGGTAAACGGTACGTATGGCTGGTGGAAAGTGGTAAACAGCCAGGTTATTTTTGACAATGATGTATGTGCAAATGCCAGTGGCTGGTGGAAAATTACAAACGGAAAAGTAGATTTCGATTATACGGGCCTGGCACAGAATGCAGGTGGCTGGTGGTATATCCACAACGGTGCGGTAGATTTTGGCTACACCGGATTTGGCCAGAATGGAAACAGCTGGTGGTACTGCCGTGACGGTCAGGTGCATTTTGACGATACCGATGTGATCGAAGGAACGGTAAACGGTACGTATGGCTGGTGGAAAGTAGTGAACAGCCAGGTTATTTTTGACAATGATGTATGTGCAAATGTGTATGGCTGGTGGAAGATTACAGACGGAAAAGTAGATTTTGGTTATACGGGTCTGGCACAAAATGTTGGCGGCTGGTGGTATATCCGGAATGGCGCAGTAGATTTTGATAAAAACAGCGTGCTGGAAGGAACCGTAAACGGAGATACTGCATGGTGGAATGTCCGTGGCGGCCAGGTCATCTTCCGGAGTACCGTAGCGGATAATGAGATGGGCTGGTGGCGGATCGAAAATGGAAAAGTCAACTTTGGCTACAACGGAATCGCCCAGAATGATTTTGGCTGGTGGTACATCCGGAACGGTCAGGTAGATTTTGGCTATACCGGAACGGTAACAGACAGTAACAGAACTTATCAGGTAGTCAACGGAAAGGTCAACCGGCAGTAGCAGATAAAGAGAGAAAAGGAAAAGTGAAGCGATGTTATTTCAGGAACAGATAAAAACGGTAAAACAGGCGGCGCCGGAGCTGGCAGCCACCACAAATGAGCAGCGGAATGCAGCTCTGGCAGCGGTGCGGACAGCACTGCAGCAGCATCAGGAAGAGATTTTTGAGGCAAACCGGCAGGATATGGAGCAGGCGGAGGCAGATGGTGTCTCCGGTCCGGTCCGGAAACGGTTAAAATTTGATGAAGGAAAACTGCGGGATGTGATGGCAGGTATTTCAGATCTGACCGGTATGGAAGATCCGCTGTTTCAGACACAGTTTGCCCGTGAACTGGATGAAGGTCTGGTGCTGAAACGTGTCACCTGTCCCATCGGTGTCATCGGTGTGATTTTTGAGGCGCGTCCGGATGCGCTGGTACAGATCTCCGCACTGTGTATCAAGAGCGGAAACTGTGCGATCTTAAAAGGGGGAAGTGAAGCTCTGCGCACGAATAGAACGCTGTTTGATATTATCCACCGTGCTGTAATCAACGCAGGACTTCCGGCAGATTGTATGATGCAGCTGGAGGCCCGTTCTGAGATCAACGAACTCCTGGAATGTCATGATTCAGTGGATCTGCTGATTCCGCGTGGCTCCAATGCTTTTGTGCAGTATATTATGAACCATACCAAGATTCCGGTAATGGGACATGCAGATGGCATTTGTCATATTTATGTGGATAAGGAGGCGGATCTGGCGAAAGCAGTTCCGATCATTGTGGATGCCAAGACGCAGTATGTGTCTGCCTGCAATACCGTGGAGACAATTCTCATTCACGAGGATGTCCGGGAGCAGTTGCTGCCAATGCTGAAGGCGGCGCTGGATGCAAAACAGGTGGAATTGCGCGGCACAAAAGATATTGCAGCTGTGGTAGACTGTGTGCCGGCTACGGAGATGGATGACAGGACCGAGTATCTGGACTACATTCTTTCTGCAAAAACAGTGAAGAGTGTGGAGGAAGCCATTGTGCATATCAATCGCTTCGGCTCTCATCATACAGACTGTATCATCACTGAAAATCCACAGACCGCAGAGCATTTTATGAATCTGGTGGATTCCGCCGGGGTATATCAGAACTGTTCCACGCGTTTTGCGGACGGATACCGTTATGGATTTGGTGCAGAGGTGGGGATCAGCACAGGAAAACTTCATGCCCGGGGTCCGGTGGGACTGGAAGGTCTGGTCAGCTATAAATACAAACTGTATGGAAGTGGACAGATCGTGGCAGATTATGCATCCGGTGAAAAGCAGTTTCATTTTAAAAACCTTTATAAAAGATGCATAAAAAATGCATAAACGTATATTTTTAATCGCAAAAATACAGAAAGTATAAGGAAAGACTGAAAAAAAATACATAAATAAGTTATTTTTATGCATAATAACCATTGCATTCTCTTCTCATTGCAACTATAATAAACGCTAGTAAACATTTCAGATAGGATTGTATAGAGGAGAAAAAATATGAAAACACTGCTGACACTGCAGCTCACGATCTTTATTCTGGTAGCTGTAGGATTTTTAATGAAAAAGATACATATCATCGGTCCGCCGGGGCAGCAATGGTGCTTTCCATGGCAGCATGTGGCAGCACAGATAACAGCAGTTCCGATGCAAAAGACGGAAGCGCAGCAGCAGAGACAACAAAAACATCTGACAGTGATACATTGGTTATGGCAACCAACGCAACATTCCCGCCATATGAGTATGTAGATGGAGAGGAGTACAAAGGTATCGATATCGAGATTGCACAGGCAATTGCTGATGCAATGGGCAAAAAGCTGGAAGTAGATGATATTGATTTTGATTCCATTATCCCGGCGATCACAACAGGAAAAGCTGACATGTCTCTGGCAGGCATGACTGTTACTGACGAGCGTAAAGAGAATGTAGATTTCTCTGATAGCTATGCAACCGGTGTTCAGGTAATCATCGTTCCGGAAGATTCCGATATCACAGGTCCGGATGATCTGGCAAATGACAAGATGATCGGTGTTCAGCAGGGAACAACAGGTCACATCTACTGCTCCGATACACCGGAAAAAGGTGGATTCGGTGAGGATCATGTAACCGCTTATCCGAACGGCGCAAGTGCAATCCAGGCATTACAGACCGGTAAAGTAGATGCAGTTGTTATCGATAACGAGCCGGCAAAAGCTTTTGTAGCTGAGAATCCAGGATTAAAGATTCTTGATACAGAGTATGTAACAGAGGATTATGCAATCGCTGTGAAAAAAGGAAATACAGAGTTATTGAATCAGATCAATGAGACTCTGGCAAAATTAAAAGCAGACGGAACATTACAGTCCATTATTGATAAATATATCAAGGCTGAGTAATCCACGTTAGGAAACGTATGAAACGGGGCAGCATGCTATGCTGCCCCCATTTTACTGATTACAGGAAGTATATAAAAAGAGGAGAAATGAACATGCAGGAATGGTTTGCAAAACTGGCAAATGACTTTGCACAGACCTTTATTACCAAAGATCGCTGGCAGTTATTTGCAAAAGGATTTACCGTTACCATCCGTGTTGCAATACTTGCCCTTCTGATGGGTATTGCAATTGGTGTACTGGTGGCGATCGTCCGTACAAAACATGATTCCAGAAAGAAAAATGCACATGGCTTCGGCAATGTGATCTTAAACATTTTAAATGCAATTTGTCAGGTTTATCTGACCATTATCCGGGGAACCCCTATGATGGTTCAGCTGATGATCATGTATTTCGTAGTATTTTCATCCAGCCGACATGAGGTGGCAGTAGCGACACTGGCGTTCGGTATCAACTCCGGTGCTTATGTAGCGGAGATCGTACGAGGCGGTATCATGTCTGTTGACGCAGGTCAGATGGAAGCCGGCCGCTCGCTGGGTATGAACTATACACAGACCATGCGCCACATCATTATCCCACAGGCAATCAAAAATATTTTGCCGGCACTGGGAAATGAGATGATCACATTACTGAAGGATACATCTCTGATGACTGTTATCGGAGCAAAGGATCTGACAAAAGCAGCTCAGACCGTACAGGCTGTTACTTACCAGGCATTCATGCCGTACATCAGCATCGCAGTGATCTACCTTGTGTGCGTTATCGCTTTATCCAAGCTACTTGCACTGATTGAGAGGAGGATGAGAAACAGTGATAGACGTTAAAAATCTGGAAAAAACTTTTGGCGATCATAAAGTATTGGCCGGAATCAATGAACATATTTATCCGGGAGAAAAGGTCGTTGTCATCGGACCGTCCGGTTCCGGAAAATCAACGTTTCTGCGCTGTCTGAATCTGTTGGAGGAGCCGACAGCCGGAACGATTACCGTTGATGGCGAGGACATCACAGATCCGAAGACAGACATCGATAAGGTGCGTCAGAAAATGGGAATGGTGTTCCAGCAGTTTAACCTGTTCCCACATCTGACTATTAAGGAGAACATCAAGCTTGCACCAGTGACGTTAAAGCTCATGTCAGACAGCGAAGCAGAGCAGAAAGCCATGGAACTTCTGGAGCGTGTCGGTCTGCCGGATAAAGCGGAGGCATATCCAAAACAGCTTTCCGGTGGTCAGCAGCAGCGAATTGCAATTGCCCGCGCCCTGGCCATGAACCCGGAAGTCATGCTTTTTGATGAGCCGACATCCGCCCTGGATCCGGAAATGGTAGGCGAGGTTCTTCAGTTGATGAAAGAGCTTGCTGATGACGGAATGACCATGGTAGTCGTAACACATGAGATGGGATTTGCCCGTGAGGTGGGTACCCGCGTTCTGTTCATGGATGGCGGGAATATTGCAGAACAGAATAATCCGAAGGATTTCTTCGAGAATCCGAAAAATCCGAGACTACAGGAATTTTTATCGAAAGTTCTTTAGGTATAAAGTGTTAAGTGTAAAGGGTAAATCCGGAGGAAAAATCCGGGTTTGCCCTTTTCGTTGAAGCATGGAGGAGAAAACGATGTATTTGTTACCAAAACCACGAAAGTGGAAAACGACAGAGGGGATTTTTACAATTTGTTATAACCGCGCCATTGTAGTGGACAACAGCTGTCCACCTGAGGTCTATGAGGATGCAAAGTTGTTTCAGCAGGACCTTTGTGAATCATTGGGATTTGCGCTGCGTATCACAAGAGGCAGTGCGTGTCCGGGGGATATTAGCCTGCGGTTGGATGAAGCACTGGAAGCACAGGCGTATGAGCTGCATATAAATGCAGACGGAATCATCATAACCGGCGGTAGTGCCTGTGGACTTTTTTATGGTATGCAGACATTGCGTCAGATGACGCAGCAGGAGGGCTGTTGTCTGCCGTACTCAGATTGAACATCGTGGATTTTATCATGATGTGACCAGAGGCCGGATTCCGACCATGGATTATCTGAAAAAACTGGTGGACCGTATGGCTGCATATAAGCTGAATCAGTTGCAGCTGTACATGGAACATACATTTTTATTTGCAAGATTTTCGGAAGTCTGGCGGGATGATACACCGCTGACACCGGAGGATATTCTGGAACTGGATGCTTACTGCAGAAAGCGCCACATGGAACTAATCCCGAGTATTGCATGTTTTGGTCATTTGTATAAAGTGCTTCGTACCAGAACGTACCGCCATTTGTGTGAACTTCCGGATATGGAACAGGAGCCATTTGGATTTGTAGATCGTATGAAGCACCACACACTGGATGTGTCAAACCCGGAGAGTATGCAGCTGGCAAAATCGCTGATCGATGAATTTATGCCATTGTTTACATCAAAGTATTTTAATATCTGTGCGGATGAAACCTTTGATCTTGGAAAAGGAAAAAGTGCCGGGCTGGCAGAGACAAAAGGTACACAGCGTATGTACCTGGATTTTGTCAAAGAGCTGTGTGGGTATGTGGTGAGCAAAGGAAAAATCCCGATGTTCTGGGGCGATATCATCTGTGCATTTCCGGAGGCTGTACAGGAACTGCCAAAGGAAACCATCTGCCTGAACTGGGGATATGACGCTGACTGGCCGGAGGATTCCACACGAAAACTTTCCGAGGCCGGAGCGAGACTTTACAACTGCCCCGGGGTGAGTGGCTGGGATCAGCTGGTAAATCAGATCAGAGTTTCCTATGAAAATATCAGCAGGATGTGTCACTATGCCGTTGATTATCATGCAGATGGTGTACTGAATACGGACTGGGGGGATTGTGGACATATCAATCATCCGGATTTCAGTCTGGTTGGAATGATCTATGGAGCAGCATTTTCCTGGAATCCGGAGATTCCGGCCTTTGACGAAATCAACCGACAGATATCCCGGGTTGCTTATGGAGATGTCTCAGAAACACTTGTGTCTGTGCTGGCAAAAATCTCTGTCATCTGGAAGTTTACCTGGCGCAATGCGGTAGATAGGCTGGAACAGCTCCCGGAAGTACCGTTATATTCGATGGAAGTTTATCAGAAAGCAGCAGAACAGCTGGAAGAGATAAAAGGTGAACTGTATGCATCTGTGTCACGTCTTCCGGTAGAACAGAAAAAACAGATCCACGCATATCTGATTGCATTACAGGGAATGATTTTGTTACAGAAACTGGGCATGGTATTGACGGGTGATCAGACATCAGATGAAATATGCAGTGGGCAGCGTTTGGCACTGGCAGAAGAACTCGAATACTGGCTGTATGATTACAAAGCATTGTGGCGCAGTGTGAGCCGTGAATCGGAACTGTTCCGGATTCAGCATGTAATCTGCTGTTATGCAGACTGGCTGCGCAGCTGATTGTGAAATAGATTTGGGTGTTTTGCCCCTGGCATCATCTTAAATATTAAGAAAAATTCAGAATTTTCATGGGGGATTTTCAAAAAACTCTGCTATACTGGACAAGTCATACAAGAGAAAACGTTAAGAAAGAGAAATATTAAGGAATAAAAGCGAAAGCGATTTGTTTTAAATGTGTGTGACGGGTGAGGTATGTGAGAATGATGAAACAAAGTGAAGATAAAAAAATAGAAAAATTGCAGACAATGATCTTTACCGGAATTCTGGTGGCGGTCTTTGTACTGCTGATTCGTCTGGTCTGGCCGGATGGGTGCTTTTATGGTTCTACTACGGACTGGTACAATCAGCATGTGACGCTGGCAGAGACAATTCGAAACGTGTGCATGCAGGAGCGGACACTGGCGCCGTCCTGGATTTCCCTCGGAGGCGGAAGCAATGGATTTCAGTTTGCGTATTATGGCTATTACCGCCCGGATATTATCATAGGCTGTCTGTTTCCACAGATTCCTATGACAGTATTGATCCCGGTCTATGCACTGAGCAGCTATCTGGCGGCGGTACTCCTGATGCAGCTCTGGCTCAGAATGAAGGGAATGACACCGTATGCTGCCTTCTTTGGAAGTATGCTTTTTTTGCTGGCCGGCTGTTTTTTCCAGACACACCGGCAGATCATGTTTGTAAATTATATGCCGTTTTTATTGCTGGCATTGATTTTCCTGAAAAAACGCAGATTTGCACTGATGAGCATCAGCCTGACACTGATCTATCTGCACAGCTTCTATTATGCTATAGCCTGTCTGGCAGTGATCGGCTGGTTTGCAGTTGGAATGCTCCGTAAGGAAGATGTCAGAGGACGCAGACATCTGTTGTTTCAGGGTGTTACCAGCGTTATCCTGTCGCTTGGAATGGCAATGATGCTGCTTCTTCCGACATTCATGACGATTCTGGAGCATAAGCACAGTGGAGAAAAAGCTACCACATGGGTGGATCTGGTGATGCCGAATATTAAAAACCTGTTGTATGATCCTTATGGTCTTGGGCTGACGCTGCTGTGCCTGTATCTGCTGGTGCTTGGACTGCGGGTGAGGGAAGTGCGCTGGCAGTGCGCTCTGCTTTTAGTGGGAAGCCTTTTTGGCGTTGCGTCTTATGTGCTGAATGCAACTTTGTATGCAAGAGGAAAGATTTTGATGCCTTTTGTACCGGTGGTCATTTATTATTGTATGCAGGTGTTTCAGAAAATCCGGAAGGGTGAGACGCAGTGGCGTCTGTGGCCGCTTTTGATTTTTGCTGTTATAATGCTGACCCAGCGGAACCAGGAATGGTTTGCCTGGGTAACACTGGATGGAGCGATTCTGCTGACCATTGTCCTGGTGGATCTGATTTTGCGAAAACATGCGCATCTGACGGAGGAAGAAGAAGAGCGGCAGAGTCTGTACGGGACAGGAATGTTTCGCTATATCGGTCTGTTTGTCATGCCCTTTTTCATTTATCTGGGGGCGGCGGCTATGGAAGGCTGGCAGGGAATCCCAAATGCAGAAGCCAGTCAGGCATCCGGTGTAAATACAGAGCAGACAATGAGCACGGATACCGATCAAAGTCTGGGCGCGGGTGTCGTTTGGCATACCGGTACGGAAAACGGTGCAGTTTCGGATACAGATACTGACACGGAATCAGAGCAATTTACAGAGGAAGAATTACAGGCTTTTTGTGGAAACCGGCTGTATCGTTGCGACAAACTGACGGATACGAAGAAAGAGTGCAATGCGTTGCTGTTTTATGGTCAGCAGAGTGCGAATATGTATTCTTCTGTCACAAATCCGCTGTATCAGAATTTCTACTACAATGTAGTGAAAATGCCGATTCAGATTAATAACCGGACAGCATTATTGGAAGAGCGGAACCCGCTGTTTGCACAGCTGATGGGAGAACGCTATATCCTGACTACGGAGAATAAGATGCCTTCGGGCTATTCCATTTTGCAGCAGAAGGGCAGATATGTCATTGCGGAAAATACGGATGTACTGCCAATTGCCTATACTACAGCGGACTGCATTTCGGATAAACAGTTTGCATCTTTGGATGATATGGAGAAAATGACAGCATTGAGCCGATATACCGTGGTGGAAAATGATAGACAGAAAACGGTGAAAGTATCTGAGATGGATGAAATTGCACTGCCGGGGCTGGATGCAGAGGAAGTCAGCCGTGATAAGCAGATTCAGGTCACACCGGTGAAGAACGGCTATCGGATCACAGCTACAGAGAGCGGTGTGCTCCGGATTCCGCTGGATCCGGATATGAAAAACGGAACACTGTATTTCCGATTTCAGGTAGAAAATCATACAGCGGATCCGGTGGTCATTTCAGCAAATGGAAGGCGAAATAAGTTATCCGGTCTGGATGCACCGTATCCAAATGAAAATAATGTCTTTTCTTATATGTTAAAGGAAAAAGGCAGGGATAAATATATTTCTTTGAAGCTGTCTGCCGGAACTTATGACCTGACTGACATCGCGTGCTATCGTTTTCCGACAACATTGTTTCAGAAAAAGCAGGTGCAGTCTGCGACGCTGCTTCCGGAAGAACAATGGAACAAAAACAGTGTACTCAGTTGTGCAATTACTGCAGGAGAAGATGGTTATTTCATTACTTCTATTCCAATGCAAAACGGACTGAAGCTGTATGTGGATGGAAAGGTGACAAAACTGGAAAAAGTGAATACTGCTTTTGCCGGTGCGAAAGTAACTGCCGGTACACACACGGTGGATCTGCAGTTTGAACCGCCGGGACAACGGTATGGGATTATGGCAAGTCTGCTGTCTGTAATATTGTTTGGAATATGGGCAGCAGGAACAGCCCTACGGAATCGTACACGCGAATGAACGCTTGAATTTTTTGAAATTGGTAGCACCAATGTATTGAAAAATATTTGAATTCTGCTATAATGATTGGGAAACTGAATTGCATTTTTAGGAAAATGTTATCGTAAAATGTAGACTTTTTGACCAGGGAAAAGAGGCGTTATTATGAAGTATATTCGTCAATTTGTCATTATTCTTTTTATTTCTTTTATAGGAGAGGCATTGAAATATGTATTGCCGCTGCCGATTCCGGCAAGTATTTACGGACTTGTGCTGATGTTTGTCCTGCTGGAAACGAAAGTGCTGAAGGTGGAAGCGGTTCAGGAAGCGGGAAAATTTCTGATCGAGATCATGCCGGTGATGTTCATTCCGGCAGGTGTCGGTCTGCTGAACGCATGGGATACATTAAAACCAGTGCTGATTCCGATAATTGTGATCTTGTTTGTATCCACAATTGTAGTTATGGGTGTTTCCGGAAAAGTAACACAGACGATGATTGAAGCAGAGGAGCGTAAGAAAAATGAAGGACATTCTGAATAATTCTATGTTTTTCGGCGTACTGGTGAGTATCCTTGCATATGAAGTCGGAGTATTGCTGAAAAAGAAATTTAAATTTGCATTGTTAAATCCGTTACTGATTTCTATCGTGATCATTATTTTGATCCTGGTAGGGTTCCATATTGATTATGATACATATAATGATGGTGCACAGCTTTTAAGTTATCTGCTGACACCGGCCACCGTATGTCTGGCAATTCCGCTGTACGAGCAGATGGAACTGCTGAAGAAGAACTGGAAAGCCATTATGGGTGGTATTATCTCAGGTGTCCTGACCAGTGCTGTCTGTATTCTGGTATTGTGCCTGATCTTCCATCTGGAGCATGATATGTTTGTGACATTGCTGCCGAAGTCTATCACAACAGCAAT
>OLPB01001144.1_pt1 | contig 12850 bp, 8 predicted proteins | sample 1672001 | NCBI WGS metagenome assembly OLPB01 (sample SAMEA3136635, study PRJEB25190) | human gut metagenome | biome: human gut; feature: human-associated habitat; material: faeces | place: Austria | collected 2013 | reverse complement strand
CAAGCGACATGTCTCCGGTCACTGCGGTGATTCCCGCGGCCGACGTGCCGGGCGTGTGCTTCCCGATCGATTCGATGCGCGGCATCACGTTTGTTTCGGCACATCCGAAGTCTCCGATGCGCGGATGCAGGGAATGGTCCGCCGGTATCATCGGTTTGGGGGAGTTGGCGACCACTCAGAAGCAGGGCGACATCACCGTTGTGTTGGGTGATTTGAATTCCGGTACCGATCATCCAAGCTTCCGCAAGCTGCTGAATGCGGGCTTCAAGGATGCGGCCTTGTGCGAGGCGAAGGGCCGTCATGCCACGTTCCCATCATGGCTGCCGTGGCCGCGCATCATTCTTGACCATGTGCTTTTCACCAAGGGATTGGACGCTTCCGACGTGAGTTCGTTCTGCGTTGAAGGTAGCGATCATCTTGCGCTTGTTGCCACGTTGACGTTGAAGTAGTTGATGGCGATTATAAGGTAGTCGATTCAGCTGAAAACAGCTGATTGGAGTACGCAAAAAGGGGATGCGATTCGTCTTGAATCACATCCCCTTTTTATACGTTACCGTTTTCGCGTCGCTTGCTTTAGTGCAGCAAGCCGGACAGTCCGCCGCCAAAGTTCGGCGGCAGCTCACCGGCATCGCCCATCAAGTCTTGCAATCCGGCGGGAAGTGCAGGATTCTGCGGCTTCTTGGCAAAAGCGGAACCGCCGGAAGGCTTACCGTCGGAGTTCTTGCCGGCAAGCTTGTCGCGCAATGCCTTCTCTTCAGCCTCGCGCTTCATCGGATTGCCGGACTTACCGCCCTTCTTCTTGCCCTTCTTGCCTTTCTTGCCCTTCTTCGTGGGACGACCCGCATTCGCGGCCGCAGGCATCATTTTCTTCATCATTTTGCGCGTTTCGTTGAACTGCTTCATGACCTGGTTCACTTCCTGAACCGAAGTGCCGGAGCCGGCCGCGATGCGCTGGCGGCGGCTGCCATTGAGCAGCTCGGGCTTTTCGCGCTCGGCCTTCGTCATAGAGAAAATGATGGTCTCCATGCGATCGAGCGCGCCCGTATCGACCTGGCCCTGCGCCATGGCCTTATCGCCACCGGGCAGCGCGCTGATGAGCTTCGAGATGCCGCCCATCTTGGAAACCTGTTTCTTGATTTCAAGGAAGTCGTTCAGGTTAATGTTGGCCCTTTGAACGCGCTCGGCGGTTTCGGCCTCAATCTCTTCAGCCTGAATTTTCGAGGCGTGCTCAATAAGCGAAACCACATCGCCCATGCCCAAAATGCGCTTTGCCATGCGGTCGGGATGGAACGGCTCGAGCGAATCGGGCTTCTCGCCCGCGCTGATGAATTTAATCGGCTTGCCGGTGACCTGCTTGAGCGACAGCGCGCCGCCGCCACGGGCGTCGCCGTCCATCTTCGACATGATCACGCCGTCGAAATCGACCTTCTCGGCGAAGGCCTGAGCCACGTTCACGGCATCTTGGCCGGTCATGGCATCGACAACCATAAGAATCTGGTCGGGCTTCACGGCGGCCTTGATGTTGGCGGCCTCTTCCATCATCTCTTCATCGACGTGCAAACGACCCGCCGTGTCGACGATGACCACGTCGCGCAAGTTATCGATGGCGAAACGAACGCCCTCGCTCGCGATTTTCACCGGGTCTTGGCCGTCGCCGCGATAGACTTTCACGCCCATCTCGTCGCCGAGCGTTTGCAGCTGATCGGCCGCAGCCGGGCGATACACGTCGCAGGCCACGAGCAAGGGGCTGTGGCCTTTGCCCTTCAGCAGATACGCAAGCTTGGCGGCGGCGGTGGTTTTACCCGAGCCCTGCAAGCCTACCAGCATAATCACGTTGGGAATACGGCTCGAGAGCACGAGCCCCGAATCGGTTTGGCCGAGCAGCGCCGTGAGCTCGTCGAGCACGATTTTCACGACGTTTTGCGCCGGCGTGAGCGAATCGAGCACCTCGGCAGTCAGGCAGCGCTCCTTCGCATTGGCGATGAAGCTCTTGACGACCTTGAAGTTCACGTCCGCTTCGAGCAACGCCATGCGAATTTCCCGCATGGCCGCATTAATGTCGTCTTCAGTAAGGCGGCCCTTCGATTTCAGGCCGCTGAAAATGCCTTGCAGGCGGTCGGACAGGTTTTCAAACATCTATGGCTCCCATCAAAGTCACAAGGAGTAATCTACCTTCGTTTAACTGGGCCATTATATAGAAAACGACCGCGATGCAGGCGATTACTCGCCAAAAGAGCACCACGGTCTAAAGAATGCGACATCTTGCGAAGAGAGAGGGAATGCGCAAGAACCGCAAGGGATAATCGAGATTCATCCGAGAGCCGGGACGCATGGGAGGGGGTAGCATCCCGGCAATAAGAACATAAGGGGTGGCAATTACTTGCCAAGCTGCTTTGCGACGTTTTTAGCAGCGATGCGGCCAGAATTCACAGCCCACGAGCTCTGCTCGCCAGGGGCGGAAGTGAAGTCGTAGATATCGCCGCACAGAGCACCCGTGTCGCAGCCGCCAACGTAGAGGCCCTCAATGGGGGTGCCGTCTTCATCAATGGCCTGAATGTTTTCGTCAATGGCAACGCCGCCGATCGTCGTGAAGAAACCGTCGTAGCAATCGAATGCGTAATACGGTCCCTCTTCCATGGATGAAAGGTATTTTGCATCTTTCTGGAAGTCATCATCGACGCCGGCTTTCGCGACCTCCGAATAACGCTTCATGGTTTCGGTAAGGTTCTCTTCAGGAAGGCCAGTCTTCTGGGCGAGCTCCGAGATGCTATTCGCTACGAAGATGTTTTCGTTGCCACGTTCGATTTCCTTCTGCAGCAAGTCTTTGTACACATCTTTCGGAGACTGGCTGCCGCCCTGGCCGCTATAGCCATTCATACCATCTTCCTTGGTAATTCGGTCGATGTCGGCTTCGGTTTGGATAACGATCAAACGCTTGATATCACGAATGGCATTACCAATTTCGGCAAAGTTGTTGATGCCCTCGTTCATGAAGCGATGAGCGTTCTGATCGACCCACAACGTAGGCTGGTATACACCGTTGCTCACGGCTTCACCCCACGTCGGGCCAGGCAAATGCGGACCATAGAACATAACGGTACCGTTTCCACGCGCCCAAGCAGCACCGGCCTTATGCGCCATATACACGCCGTCGCCATCGCGACCATCGTAGCCAGGCGAGATAACGCGCTCGGGATTCAAGCCGCCAAGCTCACGAAGCATGTCTTCATTATTGGCCCAACCGCCCGTGCTGATGAGCACCGCAGGAGCCTCAAACTTAATGACCTTGCCCGATTTGTCGGTAGCAAGAACGCCCGTGACCTTGCCCGACTCATCCTGCACAAGTTCCTTCGCCTCGGTATTCACACGCATATCAAGGCCACGGCTCTCAGCTTCTTCGATCATGCGGGCAATGAGAGCTTTGCCGCCACCGGTGCCGCCCTCGTTGTCGCCGCCGACATAATGGCAGCAAGTTCCCAGAGAAAACGGACCCGGTTGGCCTTCGCCCGGAATAAGCGCCGCAAATTCGCAGCCCATATTCTCAAGCCAGTCAAACGTCTCGGGAATCTCATTCATGTAATTCTTCAGCAGGCGATACGACGGAATGTAGTGGTTGTACGTCATAATCGTCTTAATGAGGTCGTTGTAGTCGACCTTCTTACCCGCCTCGATGGCATAGTGGTTATTCGGATAGAAGCCGACGGCGGCAAAGGCGAACGTACCGCCGCACTGAGATTTTTTCTCAAGAAGAACGGCGTTCAATCCCAAATCGTTGGCTTGAAGCAGTGCCGCCATGCCCGAACCGCCGCCGCCGACAATCACGAAGTCAGCTTGCACGGTCTCTTCCGGCTCGCCTACAGCTTCACGCTTCATGAAGCTGTAATTCAGCCATTTATCGGAGCCTTTTGCATCGCTTGCAGCTTCACCAGAAGCGCTGCTGGCAGAAGAAGCTTTGCCGCCCGAAGGCGCGCAACCAGCCAAACCGGCAGCCGCAACGGAGCCTGCACCCAAAACGCCGAGACCCTTCAGAAACGAACGGCGATCAAGGTCGAAAGTGGTGTTCCCCATGGTATGTCCTCCCATACGCAACAAATGAACAATGGAGCGCGCTCTGTGGTTCATATAATTGCATAGAGATTCTGACCTGGGAATTTACAGACTACAGCGAAATGTCAGAAAACCTGACAAACAAAAAGAGTCTGTCAGGTTTCATACCGCAAATATATTTACTGCACGTCGACGTCCAAAGATTCGCGAAGTTCCTTGGGGATAAGCGTAACGAAATAATCTATGAATTCGTCCGCAGGAGGCTGACAACCCCCATCAATCCAGCAAGCAGGAACATCGGTTGCAAATCGGGAGAACCAATACATCTGAAATGCGATGAGACCAGAAGGCTTCTTGCCGTAGCGATCTATGTAGCACTGCTCGAAATCGCGAAGCGAGTTCCTTTCGGCGGTTGGCTTAATAGAATTCACGTCATCTGAATTCTGAATGCGCGTCATCGACATGCAATACTTCTGCATCTGACGAAAAGTATTCAGATATGCCTCGCGCCACCCAATCGTTTTCCCAAGCTGCCTAAAATTATCGCCCAGAATTTCTTCCTGAAGCGCAATCGCGACATCGTATTTATCTCGATAGTACTGATAAAACGTTTGCCTCGACACGCCCGCGCGTTCGCAAATCATTTTCACGCTCACCTTTTCGAATGCGATGTTCTCGCAAAGATCGGTAAGCGCGTCTCGAATATCACGCTTTGTTCTATCAGATGCAGCCATGGCCCCTCCTCCACGACGAGCAACGTAAAATGCCGCACCGCCGGGACTCATGCCCTGGTGGCACGGTTATTCAATTGCCTACGCTTCGCGTTCGTCGAATTCGCCCACGAGCGCTCGCGCGAAATCGTGCGCGTCGAAATCTTTCAAATCGCCCAGGCCCTCGCCCACGCCGATTTTATAAATGGGCAGGCCAAGCTCGTGGCTCACGGCCAACGCGATGCCGCCCTTCGCGGTGCCATCGAGCTTGGTCACGATCACGCCGTCCAAATCGAGTGCTTTATCGAACACACGCGCCTGAGACAGGCCATTCTGGCCGGTAGTCGCGTCAATCACAAGCACCGTGAACACGGGCGCCTTCGAGCGCTTGCGCACCACATTCACGACCTTTTGCAGCTCGCGCATAAGGTCGTCAGACGTATGCAGGCGTCCCGCCGTGTCGATGAGTACCAAATCGCAGCCATCGGCCTCGGCGCGTTCGATGGTGTCGTAGCACACGCTTGCCGGGTCGCTTCCGCGCTCGCGCTCCACGATGGGAACGTTCGCGCGACGAGACCATTCCTCGAGCTGCTCGATAGCGGCAGCGCGGAACGTGTCGGCGGAACCCAGAATAACCTTGCGACCAGCATCGGCGCCTTCCTTGGCGAGTTTGCCGACTGTGGTGGTTTTGCCGGCGCCGTTGATGCCGACGAACAGAACGCATGCGGCATCGCCGCCAAACGGATCGGCCTCGGTGGTGGCAAACGTGCTTGCAAGCTCGTCATTCAGGCGATCGAGCACGGCATAGGCATCGGGCAGCGCCTTGCGCGTGGCTTCGTCGCGCAAGTTTTCGACGACCTGCGACGCTGCCGAACCGCCCATGTCGGCCAGAATGAGCGTTTCTTCCAAATCGTCCCAAAAATCGTCGTCCAAATTAGGACCGCGATCGAGCAGGACGTTCATTTGCTCGGTGAATTTTTGGCGCGAACGCGAAAGGCCCTCGCTGATTCGATCAAAGAATCCCATGAAAATGCCCTTTCATGCGAATGGAAAAGTCAACCTTGTTAGCCTACCACAGCAAAAAGCCCGCCAACGCGCAAGCTGGCGGGCTTTATTTAATCAGCGTTCGGAAGCGCATCCTTCAAACGCTGCGAGAAGACCTTCGTCACGCCATCGGCTTGCATCGATACGCCATAAAGCACGTCGGACATCTCCATGGTGCGGCGCTGATGCGTGATCATAATGAGCTGCGTTTCGTTGCGCAGCGTGGCCAAATACGCGATAAGGCGCCTGAGGTTGCTGTCGTCAAGCGCCGCTTCCACCTCGTCGAGAATGTAAAACGGGGCGTGGCGAATGCGATACACCGCGAACAGCAACGCGATGGCCGTGAGCGATTTCTCGCCGCCCGACATGAGCGTCATCTTCGAGATTTTCTTGCCGCGCGGCTGCGCCTCGACCTCGACGCCAAGCGAGCTTTGGCCCTCTTCCCCACCGACAAGCGAAAGCGAAGCGGAGCCACCCGGGAACAGCTGGGCGAAAATAGTCTTGAAATTCTCGTTCACCTGCTCAAACGTTACATCGAACTGCTGCTGCATGCGCTCGTCGATTGCGGCGACGATGCGCTTGAGCGAGCGACGCGCGGCTTCCATATCTTCCACCTGGGCAGCCATGAAGTCGTAGCGCTCCTTCATGGCCTCGTATTCCTCGGCGGCCGAAGAATCGATGGTGCCCATGGAATTCAGGCGACGGCGCATTTTGAACGCCTCGCCCTCGGCCGCGGCACGATCTTGCGGCGCGGGAATCTCGAGCGCAGTTTCAAGCGGCGTGCCGCATTCGTCGACGATGGTCGAAATCGCCGCTTCCACCTGCACTTCGAGCTTGCCCTTCTCAATGCGGATCTCATTGAGGTTCGCCTGCGTCGCCTCAAGTTCGTCATGGGCGGCACGCGAAGCCGCGCGCGCCTCGTTAATGGAAGCATTGAGCGAGGCGGAATTGCTCTGCTCAAGCGCCGCCTTGCCCGCAAGGTCGTTCACCCATGCGGTGGCCGATTCTTTCAGGTTTTGCAGCACGTCGTGCAACGGCTCGATGCGCTTGCTCGCGACATCGAGCACCACGAGGTCGCGCTCTGCGCGCTCTTTCGCGTGTCGAGCACGCTCCAAATCGCGCACGCGTTCGCGATGCTCGCGCGTGAGCGAAAGCGAGCGTTCCTTTGCCGTGGCGAATTCGAGCTTGCTTTCGGAAAGCTTACTCGAAAGAGCCTGTTCGCGTTCGTATGCAATGGCGCGAGCGCCCGAAATGTCGCTCATGCGTTCTTCGGCATCGGTGCGCGAAACGCGCAAGGCTTCGATGGCTTGACCAAGTTCCACGACTTCAGGCTCCGTTTTGGCGAGCTCGACATTCACGCGGGCCAAGTCTTCCGCAACGCTTTTCTGCGACGCCTGAAGGGTTCCCACGCGTTTCGCGAGGCGCTCGCGCTCGGCCTGAGCACTTGCTTGAGCACCCGCACGCTGTGCATGAGTTCGAGAAAGGTCCAAGCTCATGGCGCGCTTGCGTTCCAAATCGCCCTGAAAGCGCTCGAGCTCTATTTGCGCCGTAGCCTGCTCCTCATTGGAAGCCTCGAGCTGCGCCCGCAAATCGTCGAGTTCTCTCTCGCGGGCAAGCATGCCCTCTTCGCCGGCGGTACCCATGCGCACCGTGATTTTCGCGCCCGGCCACACGACGATCCCATCTTTGGTCGCGAAACGAGCGCGAGCGCTTTCCGCTCGGGCCCCAAGGCCCTCTTCGAGCGAGTCGACCAAGAACACGTCACCCAAAAGCGACTCCAGAAGCCCCCGCACGTGCTCGGGGTATTCAAGCGAATCGAGCAGACGCGGCTTGTCGCACGAAATGGGCTCGGGCGCGCTACCGGCGACAAGCACCGATGCGGTGCCGGTTGCACCTGTTTGGGAAAGAGCGTCCACAATGCTTTGCGCAGAAGCAGCCTCGCGCACATACATGCTCGCGATGTCTTCGCCAAGAAGCTGCTCGACAAGAGCCTCAAGGTCTTGAGGGGCGCGAACCTCTGCGGCGAGTGGCGCGATAGCCGCGTCAAATGCCTCGCCATGCTCGGCAACCCATGCCGACGCATCGTTTTTCGAGAGCATGCCGCGGTTGATTTCCTCAAGAGCGGCGATTTTGCCTTCGAGGCGCTGGGCAGCTTTGCGCTTGTCGTCGAGCGCGGAAGTTGCCATGGCCACAGCACGCTCAGCGGCTGTCACATCTTCGGTAGCCGCACGGCTCTTCTCGAGCAGCTCGGCCAGCGCGGCGGTCTCCTCATCGAGACCCTTGCATTTCTCATCGAGCTCAACCGTTGCGCTCTCGAGCTCGGCATCGATCTCGTCGCGTTTCGATTCGAGCAGCTGCTTGGTTGACACGCGCCCAGAAAGGGCGTCTTGCAAACGCGCGCGCTTCGCCGTTTTCTCATCGATTTCGCGCTCGCGCTGACGCAGGGAGCGCTGCACTTCAGCCAGCTCAACGTCGCGCGACTGGCGTTCGGCCTTCGCTTCATCGAATTGCGCCTTCAGCTCTTCAACCTGCGTGGCCAGCGCATCGCGGCGAGCTGTGCGTTCCTCGAGCTGCTCTTGCAGCGCAGCCACTTCCTCTTCGTAATTCGAGATGCGGCGAGCACTGCCCATCGCGGTGTTTTCGGCCTGCTCGCGACGGGACCGAATCGAACGAGCCTTTTCGGAAAGCAGCATATCGGCTGACTCAAAACGTTCGACCACCATATGGAAGCGCCCGCGCTGCGCGGTGAGGTCGCCCACATACAGGCCTTTTTCCTGAAGCGCCAGTTGCAGCGCTTCGAGTTCTTCCTCAGCTTTCTGAGCTTTGATTTTCTGCACATCGATGCCTGCGGCGGCTTCGTTCTCGCTTTTCAGCGTTGCGTTCCACTTGCCCTGCAACGTGCGCAAGTCATCGACTGCAAGCACCAGGTCAAGTCGAGCGAGCTCGTCGGCCAAGCCTTGGTATTGTTTGGCTCGCTGCGCCTTGCGAGCAAGCGGCTTCAGCTGGCGCTCAACCTCGGCTGTAACGTCTTTCACGCGCGCGAGGCTCGCGTCCATATTCGCAAGTTTGCGCTCGGAGCGCTCTTTGCGCTGCTTATGTTTCAGAACGCCCGCAGCTTCTTCAATAAGCGTGCGGCGGTCTTCGGGCTTGCTTGCGAGAATAGCATCGAGCTTGCCTTGGCTGATGATGGAATGCGCGCCCGTGCCAAGACCGGTGTCGTGCAGGATGTCCATGAAGTCCATGCGGCGGGCGGGCGCGCCATTGATGAGATATTCGCTTTCGCCGGAACGATACATGCGGCGAGTAAGCGATACCTCGTTGAAATCGACGGGCAACGTGCCGTCGGAGTTGTCGAGCACGAGTTCGACTTCGGCGACGCCAACGCTTTTGCGGGCCGAAGAGCCCGCAAAAATAACGTCTTCCATGGCCTGGCCACGCAAATTCTTTGCATTCCGCTCGCCAAGCACCCACAGCACGGAGTCAGAGATATTCGATTTTCCCGAACCGTTCGGACCGACGATTGCCGTGATGCCCGGTTCGAGCGAAATCACGGAACGGTCGGCGAACGACTTAAACCCTTTCAGGATCAGGGATTTCAGATGCATGTATGCCTACTCCTGGCTATGCTTCGCAGCTGCCTTCGCACGCTTTTCCTGCTCGCGCTTCTCGCGCTTCGCACGCTTTTCCTGCTCGCGCGCCGCCTTGGCTTCCGCCTTCGCGGCTTGTTTGGAGTTCATTTCGTCAAGCGCGGTTTTCGCCGCCTGGCTCTCGGCTTCCTTCTTCGTGCGGCCCATGCCCGAAGCAAGCGCCTTCATGCCCGCGAATACCTGCGACACGAAGGTGCGATCGTGCGGCGGGCCCTGAGTCTCGATAAGCTTGTAGGTCGGCGTGATGCCCTCTTCCTGCAGCTTTTCCTGCAAGGCGCTCTTCGGGTTTTCGGGCTCCTTCGCCATATCGATGCTCATGCGCGGAATAAGCGTGCGTTCGATGAAGAGCTGCGCGCCTTCGATGCCGGCATCGAGGTACAGAGCCGCGACAACGGCTTCGTACACGTTTTCAAGCGCCGAGTGCAAGCCGCGACGGCCCGTGCCACGTTCGGAAGAGCCGAATACGATGATATCGGCGAAGCCAAGCTTTTCAGCGACGTCAGAAAGGCTCGCGCCAGAAACGAGCGCCACCTTGATGCGCGTAAGGCCGCCTTCATCGATTTCGTGATAGGTGTGGAACGCCTCGCTCGCCACCACGGCGCCCAAAATGGAATCGCCAAGGAATTCAAGGCGCTCATACGAGAACTTGACCGGCTTGCCCTCGGTTGCGGAAGGATGCGTGATTGCCGCAAGCAGAATTTCGGGGTTTTTGAACTCGTAGCCCAAAATCTTCTGGGCGAGCTCAACCTTCCGTTTCTGCTCTTCGGTATGGTTTTCGGTAAATGTCATCGGGACACCGCCTGGGAAATAAGCCCGCACACATCTTCGCGCACGACCTTGCTGGATGCATGGATGCCGTTCTTAATAGCATCGGCATTGCTTGAGCCATGGCCCACAATGCAGGCTCCCTTGACGCCGAGCAGCGGCGCACCGCCGAATTTGTCAGGGTTGATGCTATTAGCGAGCTTGGAAAGCTTGCCCTTGATGGCAAGCGCGCCAAGCTTCGTGGCGAGGTTCGAAAGGAAGACCTTCTTCACCGACTTGAACAGGGTTTTCGAAGTGCCTTCGATGGTCTTGAGCACGACATTGCCCGTGAAGCCGTCAGTGATGACGACGTCGTAATTCGCGGCGATAATATCGCGGCCCTCGCAGTTGCCCACGAAGTTCGGCACCTTTTCCTTAAGCTGCGCAAATGCGGCCTGCGCGAATTGGGAGCCCTTCGTGTCTTCTTCGCCAATGTTGAGCAATGCGCACTTCGGGCTTTTAATGCCAACGATTTTCTCGGCATAAATGGAGGCCATCTGGGCGAATTGAGCAAGATATTCGGGCTTGCAATCGGCATTCGCTCCGATATCCGCCATAACGACCGGCGCCACAGGAGACGGGATTACGCTGCACAAGCAGGGGCGAGAAACGCCTTTGATGCGACCAATGCCGAGCGTGGCACCCGCCAAGCATGCGCCTGTAGAACCAGCGGAAAAGAAGCCTTGCGCCTTCCCTTCTTTCACCAGCTTGCAGCCGATCACGATGGAGGAATCTTTCTTTTTGCGCACCGCTTCGGCAGGATGTTCGGCCATGCCAATGACCTCGGTCGCGACTGCGGCGGTGCAGCGGTTGTGCGTGCTTGCGAACGGCTCCACGACATCGGCGGGACCAACGAGCACGACCTGCAGGTTCTCGTCTTCGGCGAGAGCGGCGGCAACACCATCGAGCACAACGGAAGGCGCATTATCGCCACCCATGGCATCGACTGCGATGGTAACGTTTTCGGTTAAGGGCATCGATGAACCCCTTTCGTCATTGTGGTAACAAACGCGAAAATACGACAGCCCTGTTTCGAAAACGACTTACAATAAAAGGCTGCGCTTCGCATTGAAAAAGTCCTAGAAACACGAATGCCGACCCAAAACTGAGTCGGCATATTGACCGTGCATGTACTATCGAGCGAGATTACTCGGTCTCGACAACCTCGCGACCCTTGTAGTAGCCGCAGTTGCCGCACACGCGGTGGGGCAACTTGACCTCGCCGCACTGCGGGCACACAGAGCGAGAGGGCATAGCGCAAACGTCATTGGCGCTGCGACGGGAGTGGGTACGAGCACGACCGGTTTTTTGCTTAGGCACTGCCATGGTTGTCACTTCTCCTTATCGATCTCGGCCGACCTTCAGCCGAAACGCTTCAAATGTTTGAATTCAGACGAAAGCAGATGATAGCAAAGCATCACGGTGCATGCAAGCATAAAACACCACTTAGCATGGAATTTTGATGCGGCAAGCCCAGATGGACCCAACTGCTTTCTGCACGGCAGTAAAGTATACGTCAGAAACTAAAGGCGCAAGGGCACACACGAGCATTCCGCACCTAAGGCGCATATCGAAAGGGGTCTCACGTGGCGGACAACCAACATTCATGCGAAATCGCACCAGGCATTTTCCTTATCAAGGTGCCCCTGCCCGAAAACCCACTCAAGCAGCTGAATTCCTACTTAATCCTCGATGAAGACCGTCCCGCGCTCGTGGACGTCGGCTTCAACCGCATAGAGTGCGAGCAGGTATTGCGCCGAGCCCTCGATGATTTTGGCCTCGATTTCCAAGACATCGATGTGCTTGCGACACACAGCCACCCCGATCACGTGGGCAACCTCGATCGCATTTGGCGTCCGAGTATGCGCGTATACGCCCATATGCATTCATTCGAAGAGCCGCGCATCATGAATAAGCTGCAGAGCAGCACGTTTTTGCCCATCGTCGATGCGGTGACCCTGTGCGCCGAATCGCAACGCCAGCCCTCGCGCGTATTCTCGACCGACCTTTCCGCCGTGAAGGGCGACTACCCCGTGACCTATCTGAAAGATGGCGACATCTTCCGCCGCGGAAGCTACCGCTTCCAAGTCATCGAAACACCTGGCCACCACATGACGCATATCTGCCTCTATGACGAAGCATCGAAAATCATGCTCACGGGCGACCATGTGCTCGAGCGCATCACCCCGAACATCTCGTCATTCATGCTCGAGACCGACGAGCTCGGCGACTTCCTTGCGAGTTTGCGGAAGGTACGCGACTACGACGTGAAATTGGCGCTCCCCGGCCATGGAGAGCCCTTCAGCGGGCTTGCGCGACGCGTAGACGAGCTCATCGCCCACCACGAGGCACGCCTTACCGAAATGGAAGACCTTGTGTGCGCCGGCCATCACGAGCAACGCGAGCTGGAAATACCCCAATTGGGAAAGCTGGGCAATGGAGCAGAAGTTCTTCTCACTCGGCGAAACGCTCGCCCATCTCGTGCATGCCGTGCATTGTGGAACGATTCGCATGATCATCGAAGGCGAAGTCGTCGAATTTTATCTCGCGGAATAGCGAGGAGGTTTCATTTCGCTATACGCGAACAAGCTTGGTCAC
>OLPB01001140.1_pt1 | contig 12929 bp, 7 predicted proteins | sample 1672001 | NCBI WGS metagenome assembly OLPB01 (sample SAMEA3136635, study PRJEB25190) | human gut metagenome | biome: human gut; feature: human-associated habitat; material: faeces | place: Austria | collected 2013 | reverse complement strand
TGTTGCGGTTCTGGCGGTATGTTTGTACAGAGTGAACGTTTTGTTGAAGACAGAGAGGGACGAATTGATGGGCAATTAGCCATTTATGGTCAGGAATCCAATTATAATACTTGGAAACTTTGTAAAATGAATCTTGCTATCCGTGGAATCGAAGCAAACCTCGGTCAGCAAAATGCAGATTCCTTTCATAACGATCAACATAAGAGCTTAAAGGCAGACTATATTATGGCAAATCCGCCTTTTAATATTAGTGATTGGGGCGGTGAGCGTTTGATAGATGATCCAAGATGGAGTAAATACGGTATTCCGCCTACGGGTAATGCCAACTATGCTTGGATTTTGCACATGCTTTATCACTTAGCACCAAGCGGAACAGCAGGCTTTGTATTAGCGAATGGTTCACTTTCATCTTCTACAATCAGTGAATATAATATTCGTAAAAACTTGATTGAAGATGACAAAATCGATTGTATTGTTACTTTGCCGGGTGGGCTGTTCTCAACAACATCGATTCCTGTTTGTCTGTGGTTTATGGCTCGCAATAAGCTGAAAAACGGACACCGTGATCGCCATGGAGAAATTCTGTTTATCGATGCCAGAAATATGGAAACAGAGCCTTATGAGGACAGTCGTACACAGAGACAGCTGACTGCAAAAACTATTGATGAAATCACTTCTGCATATCATTCTTTCCGTAACCATGAGAAGAAAGCAGCAAAGGCAGATGGTACAGAGATTGAATATGCTGATAAACAGGGATTTTGGAAGATAGCAACATTGGAAGAAATTCGAAAAAAAGATTATAATTTAACACCTAAAAGTTATGTTGGTGTCGATCATGACGAGAAAAGTAAAGAACCGTTTAATCAAAAGATCAAATTTTTGTTGAATAGACTTTCTGAAATAGAAAAAAACTCAAAAAAAATTGATATAGAACTTGCAAGACAACTTGAAAAAATTGAGCAAGAAATTGAGGAAGTGAGCGAATGAGAAAAGTAAGAATTGGAGATGTTGGAGAGGTAATTACAGGTAAGACTCCCAAAACAAGTGTTTCAGAATATTATAACGGAAATTTTCCGTTTTTAACACCAGTTGATTTTAGTAGTCTAAAAATTATCAAAGATACTAAAAAAACAATAAGCCAAACAGGACTTGAATCTATAAAAAAATGCTTTATTCCTAAAAATTCTATTTGTGTGACATGTATAGGATCTGATATGGGAAAAGTTGCAGTTAATATGATGGATTGTGCAACAAATCAACAAATTAATTCTGTTATACCATATAAAGAGAATGATTATAATTTTATTTATTATGCCATAAAAAATGTTTCACATTTAATCAAAAGAATGGGCGAAGCCTCAACTGCCGTCCCTATAGTCAATAAAACTGATTTTTCAAATATTTATATTTATTGTCCACAAAAGAAAGAAGAACAGATAGCTATTTCAAAGAAATTAAAATATTATGATGCTAAAATAGAAACTAATACAGAGAAAATATCACTCTATAGCGAATTGATACAAAGTGTATATCAAAAATTGTTTGATACAACATATGCTGATGATTTATCTAATGATGAAATAATAAAAGGATGGAGAAAAAAACCATTTAAAGATTTTTTGAAGTTATCTACTGAGAAAATTGGGAGTGAAAAAGCACCCGTATATTCTGCTACTAATAATGGAATTACGTTAAGGGATGAAAAGTTCAGCAAAAAATTAAGTAAGTCATTAAATAATAACAAAAAGATTGTTCAAGATGATTTGATATTTGGACTTAGTAGAGAGATACTCAATTTTGGAGTATTCAAAGATACAATAGGTTCGGTGAGTCCAGCTTATCAGATTTTCAAAATAGATAAAACAGTTATTTTGCCATTTATATTGGAATTAGAGATTAGATCTAATATGTATAAGTACATGGATATTTTACAGTTGGGAGCACGAGAAGGACAGGGAATAAGAAAAGAATATTTGCTTCAAAAAGATTTTTTTGTTCCACCAATGGAACTTCAATTGAAATTTGAAGAGATCGCAAAACCTATTGAACAGAAAATCGCAAAACTCAAAGAAGAAAACGAAGTGTTGGCAGAGATTAGAGATACCCTACTCCCCAAATTGATGAGTGGAGAACTGCCAGTGGAAGTAGGTGAAAATTAATGGATGAACGTGAACGATACGAAGAATATCTACAAGATGAGTTAGATGAACAATTTTCAATATATAGTGTTTCTCACTTACTGTCAAAACTTTCTGACTATAGCCGTATTATTTCTGAGAATGGAATACCTGGTACATTGCTTTTTCGTGGACAATCTGACATTGAATTTGGCATCCATGGAAGTATTTTCAGAAATGGTCTATTGGCAAAAGAAACTACTATTGTAAATGAACTAATATTGCAAGAGCCAACAGAATTTGGAAATCATATGACTGACTTTGAACAGTTGGTCAAAATGCAACATTTTGGTTTACCGACCCGCTTGTTGGATGTTACAACAAATCCTTTAATTGCACTATATTTTGCATGTTCAGAAAATCTAGATAAGGATGGAGAATTAATCTTATTTAATGAAAATTTAAAACATCCAACTCACAAAGGTGTTAGATTTTTTTCAGCTCTGGCAGAGTATCAAGGTCATAGTGAAGTGGATTTTTTAGATTATTTTGTGCAAAAGAAACTAATAGATGATAATAGCTCTACATATGAAGAAAAAAATAACAAACTAAAAATACAATTTCAAGATTTGTATATACCAGTTGTTGCCCCTAAAAATAACGAACGCATAAGACGACAAAATGGTGCATTTTTAATCTTAGGAGTAGATTTATCTTCCCCTGATTACTATCTAAAAAACAGTTTCAATTTAAAAGATAGTCTCAGTGAATATGTAGATGAAGGGATTCCAAGATATTTACGCATCCCAGCAGAACAGAAATCTTCTATACTACATGAACTTGATATGATTGGAATAAATGAAGCATTTGTCTACCCAGAATTAGAGCACCAAACATCGTATATCAAAAAAAGACATTTTGTAAAGGCAGGTGAATAGAATGTCCAACTTTATAGAAAATGATCTTGAACAAGCTGCATTGGAGTGGTTTCAAGATTTAGGTTACCAAACCCAATATGGACCAGATATTTCGCCGGGAGGAAGTTTTTCAGAGAGAGAAAGTTTTGGAGATGTTGTTCTATACGATAGGTTACATAGTGCATTAAAGCGTATTAACAAACAATATTCCAATGATACGATTTCAGAGCTGGTTAAGAAGATTACTCGTCAGCAGAGCTTGTCTATTGTCCAAAATAATGTTGCGTTTCAAAAATTATTAACCGATGGTATTGATGTAGAGGTTAAGCAGAAGGACGGAAGCATAAAAACCGAAAAAGCTTATATTTTTGATGCCAAAGATATTGAAAATAATGAGTTCTTGGCAATCAATCAATACACTGTAATTGAAAACGGAAAAGAACGCAGACCTGATATTGTTGCGTTCTTAAATGGTATTCCTGTTGTTGTAATAGAACTGAAAAATGCGACAAACGAAGAAGTAGATATTGTTGATGGGTTTAATCAGCTTCAGACTTATAAAAGAGATATTCCTTCTTTGTTTTATTACAATGCCTTTATGATCACAAGTGATGGTATCAATGCAAAAGTTGGTACAATTACTTCTGATTTGGATCGATTTATGTTCTGGAGAACAATTGACGGAGAAAAAGAATCGGGACTTTCTTTTCCGCAATTGCAAGTTATGCTGTATGGAATGATGAATAAAAAGAGATTTTTGGACATTGTTTCAAAGTATAGCTTCTTTGTTCACGAGGAAGATAAGTCTTTCAAAATTTTGCCTGGTTATCATCAATTTTTTGCTGTAAATAAAGCATTGTATACCACTCACTTGGCAGCTTCTGAAAATGGAAGCAGAAAAGCGGGTGTAATTTGGCATACACAGGGTAGCGGAAAAAGTTATTCTATGCTCATGTATACTCGTCAATTGGTTTTAGAACTGAATAACCCGACCATTGTTGTTATTACTGACAGAAATGACTTGGATGATCAGCTGTTTACCACTTTTTCAAAAAGTGCCGATTATTTGCGTCAAACACCCAAGCAGGCAGACACAAGAAAGAAACTACGAGAACTATTAAGCGTTCAAGCTGGTGGCATTGTATTTACGACTATCCAAAAGTTTTCGCCAGATGAGAGTGACCAGTCGATGGAAGCACTGACTACCAGACGAAATGTGGTCGTTATAGCAGATGAAGCGCATCGCAGTCAGTATGGGTTAGAAGCAAAAGAAAAAGATGGCAAAGTTTCTTTTGGCTTTGCGAAACATATGCGAGACGCATTGCCGAATGCTTCTTTTATCGGTTTTACGGGAACTCCTGTTGAGTTGAGCGATAAGAACACCCCTGCCCTGTTTGGTGACTATATTGATATTTACGATTTGACTCAAGCGGTTAAAGATAAAACTACTGTTCCGATTTATTATGAAAGCAGGATTGCAAAGTTAGATCTTCCGCAGGAATTAAAGCCAAAGATTGATGATGAGTATGACAGCATTGTTGAGGGACAGGAAGAAACTTACGCTGAAAGCCAAAAGCGTAAATGGGCAAGGTTAGAAGCCATTGTTGGAACAGATAGTCGTATTGATGTAGTGGTGAAAGATTTTATCGCTCATTACGACCTTAGACAACAGGCGATTAATGGTAAAGTTATGTTTGTAGCTATGTCCAGAAAGATTGCAGTAAAACTTTACTCAAAGATTATAGAATACCGTCCGGAATGGCATAGTGATGACATTGCTAAAGGTACAATTAAGGTTATTATGACTTCTGCAGCATCTGATCCACCTGAATTTCAGCCGCATTCAACTACTGCTTCTCAGAAAAAGTTACTTGCAAAGAGAATGAAAGATGTTGAAGATGAATTAAAAATTGTTATTGTTTGTGATATGTGGTTGACAGGATTTGATGTACCTTGTCTTCACACAATGTATGTCGATAAACCGATGAGTGGTCATAATCTTATGCAAGCCATAGCACGAGTTAATCGTGTGTTTAAAGACAAGCCCGGCGGTTTAATTGTAGATTATATTGGTATTGCGGATAATTTAAGAAGTGCATTAGCACAATATACACCGTCTGACCGAAAAACAACAGGTATTGATCCACAAGTAGCAATAGATCTCATGCTTGAGAAGTATGAGCAAATTCAAGGAATATTACATGGATTGGATTACTCTTCTTACATAAGTGGCTCTGCAAGTGAACGAATGGCGTGTATTGTTTCTGGTGTGGATTTTGTTTTGGGTAAACCAGAAGATGAGAAAAAAGAATTTCTTAATTTGGTTGTAGAAATCGGTAAGGCATACGCATTATGCTCGACCTCTGAACAAGCTCAAGCAATCAATGTAGAGATTAGTTATTTTAAAGCCATCAAATCAGGTATTATAAAAATACTACCAAAGGACAAACAGAAGAAAACGAAAGATCAAATAGAATATGAAATTGGTCAATTGGTTTCCAAATCAGTTATTTCTGAAGAAGTCGTTGACATATTTGCTTCAGTTGGATTGAATAAACCGGATATTTCAATTTTATCTGATGAATTTCTTGAAGAGGTAAAAGGACTTCCACAAAAAAATTTAGCTCTGGAACTTTTACGACGTTTGCTTGACGGTAAGATTAAGTCAATAGCTAAAAAGAATGTTGTACAAGCAAAGAAATTTTCTGAAATGCTTGAAGCCTCAGTAATTCAATATGAAAAACGTTCTTTAGAGACGGTAGAGGTTATAAAGGCTCTGGTTGATATGGCAAAAGATATGAATGAGCTTCATAAAAGAGGAGAAAAGCTGGGATTATCAGACGATGAACTAGCATTTTATGATGCAATTTCGTCCAATGAGTCTGCCAGAGATTTCTATGAAAATGATGTCCTAAAACAAATTGCTAAAGAACTAACAATCAGCATTAAAAATAATATTAAGGTTGATTGGGATGTGCGAGAAAGTGTTAGGGCGCAGATGAGAATTACTGTAAAAAGGCTGCTCAGAAAATATAAATATCCACCGGATAAACAGGCAACTGCGGTAGATTTGATAATAGAGCAAGCTGAAAAAATGTGTGAGTCTGAATTAGATAAATAGTGATTGTAATTTAGACTGATTCCGTATCGGTAACTTAAGTGCAAGTTGCACCGAAGCTGAGATTTAAATTTCGCATCAATCCTCGGCACTCTGCCGGGGATTGATTTTTGCAAAAAAACTTCCCGACAACTTGTCGGAAAGTTATGAATCGGGGTGTTTTCACTTCATCCCAAATTGGGATAAAGTTATCTTTCGGTGTATGGGATTTTAAAAATTTCACTTCGGACCAAGTTGGTCTGAAGTAAATGATTGATGTTAGAACTTCGTGCCAATTTGGTACGAAGTTGTTCCGTAAACATTCCCAAGTTGGGAATAATTTTAATCCAATATAAAGTAAATCACTACTTGGCAAGCAGTGTAAACCTGTACAGGTTCACTCGTTTTTGCAAAACGGCTTGTTGGGGCAGCGTCCCCAATCCCCTTTGAACGGTATCTGAAATATCGGCTGCGCATTCATGCTGAATGCTGATTTTCTATACTTCGACACAAAAGTTATAGAGGTGGAAAAATCATAGAAATCATTTCTCCGCAATTCGTAGCGATGACAAACTTGTCGGTTTTTCTTGGATGTGATAAACTGAAATCATAAAAATATGAATATGGAAATCACATAAAAAGAGGGACAACTTGTCCCCCGGATTTGAGCGAATTAAGCTGTTACATAGAAACATCCTGTCAGATAACTTTCCTGACTTGTGATGTCCTATGTGGCAGCTTTTTTATTTTTTCAACTTCTGCCCAACTCGGTCTAAAGTTGAAATTTATAGAAAGAAACGGAGGAATTTATGATTGCAGTGATCCACAGAGGAGAGAAGTTCAAAGAAATGCTGGAACAGTCCAATTCTACACAGGAATATACACTTCTCAAAAGGAAAAAGGAAAAATTACAGACGGATATTATTACGCAAACAAAAAATATGCGTGAGGTTGATGAGAGTATTCGCTGTTATCTTCAGGAAGATATTCAGAGTATGTCTGAGGAACTGCGGGAAACAGAGCGCCTGCTGTTTAAGTTGGATGAAAACCGAAAAAATAACATGGTTGCTGTCCATGATCTGGAGCAGACAAAAGAAAGGCTGCTATCCTTTGCTGAGTATACAAAAGATGCGCAGCCGGAAATTTTGGTTACTTTGATACGAAGTATTGTGGAACGAATTTATATTGTCGATAGAGATGATGAGCGTTATTGCCATATCTTTATCAAAGGCTGTACTGGTGAGGATTATACCGACTTCTTCCAGACAGCCGGTTACATAGAGCAAAATACTGTTCCTGTGTGTGATTCAGAGCAGGATTGCATTTGCTCCCAAATACAGAAGGCCAGCCATATATGGACAGATCAAGAAGGATGCCGGACAAATTCTGCGGAAACTATGCGAATAAAAAGGTATGGAAATTATAGAAGCAGAAGCATGCCCAGACCATATTCACATGCTAATCAGCATACCGCCCAAGTACGGTGTATCACAAATCATGGGGTATCTCAAAGGAAAAAGCAGCCTAATGATATTCGACCTGCATGCGAATTTAAAATACAAGTGCGGAGACAGGCATTTTCTGGGCAAGAGGGTACTATGCAGACACGGTAGGACGAAATAAAAAGCAGATACAAGAGTACATCCGGAGTCAATTAGAGGAGGACAAAATCGCGGACCAAATCAGCATCAAGGAATTCACTAACCCGTTTACGGGCAGCAAGAATCCCAAGGCATGAAAATATCCCCTTCAGGGGCGGCCATGAGTCGGCAATGCAGTTGGCCGACCCATTTGCGCCCCCTTTAGGGGCGTTGTCCGTATTGTGCCCTTTCAGGGCTTACGCAAGCCCCCGGCTTTGCCGAGGGGCCTGACTTGGAGAGAAAGCGGGGCTGTCAGCCCCCCCGAAAAAAATACCAAGGAGCGTTCCGGCCGGGCGAAAGCGAAGGGAGCGGCTTTGCGCCGCCCCACGGCCGCTGCCTGCCAGCCGACTCTGCCGTTCCGCGCCCGCTGAGGCCAAACGGCTTTTTATAACCCTTTTCCGAGTTCGTACGCGTCTTTCAGCTTTTCATTCTCCGCAATATCGCCGGCCGTGTATACGCCGCCGCAGAGAACCTTTCCGCGGCCTTTCCAATTGAGGTGCTTCATCAGATTATCATACCAGAAGACGGCTTCTTCGTATTCATTTCCTTCAGCGGCCATTAAAAGCACACACTCTTTTGCAGGGTGCGCCAAATCTCCGTCGCACTCGGCAACGGCATACAGCCGGTCGACTACGCATTTCAGCTGCCCGCTGATCGTCCAGAAATATAGGGGGGAAGCCAGGCACACCACATCAGCCTCCCGGTAAGCGGTATAAATTTTCTGCATGCCGTCCTTCTGAACGCAGGGGCTCTCCGGGCTGCCGCCACCCCTGCCGCAGTCCCGGCAAGGGCGGATATCCATCTTTTGCAGTTCAAAGTAAGTAATCTGATGGCCCGTCGCTTCTGCGCCTCCGGCAAACGCCCGAATCAACCCGGAGGCATTCCCGTTTGTTTGGGGGCTTCAGTTCAAAACCACGATCTTCTTTCCCATGCAGTATTTCTCCCTTCATATGGCAACATTTTCTGCAGACTGTGCTTCCGAATTATAATATAACATACAGGCTGCGGCAAAATTCCCTGAAACGGCAAACAGACGATATGCGTGCGCTTTTTCGGAATTTTCGATGCCGCCGAAAAAGGCAGTGGCATTTGAAACGGCAGGAAAACGGGGGAACGGCAGCGCGGCGGCGCATGAAACGCGCTACCCGCCCCGAAAGCGGCTCGGATGACGTTCATCTTCCCCGAAAAGAAAAATTCATCTGTTCTTTTTGATCTCGCAAACGATCCAGCAGGCGCAGCCTGCAATGACCGCGCAGATCAAAAGGCCTGTAAATCCGATTGCGTTGAGCACCGAATCGTTGCCAAAAAACGGAAAGAAGTTAAACATTGCGCCACAATACCACAGGACGAAAAAGCCTGCAATAATTGAAAGCGCAATTCTTATAATATCTTTTTCCATATATAATCTTCCTTCCTCATCAGGCTGTACGTTTTCATTTTACCATAATTCCGGAAGAATGAAAATTGGGAATGTTCCGGGCGCTTCTTCTGTCTTTTGAGCATGCGGCGGCCTTGGAAACGGAATGCCGGGCCAAAAAGGCGTGCCGGACGGGGAAGGCTCGCTTCCGGGCGCTTGATCCGAAGGCCGCTTCGGAATGCCGCAATGTAACGGGGCCGCGGTGCGCGCGGCAGCGCCAAAGCGCGCTGTGGGAACGGGGAGGAAAAGCCTTTTCATGAAAAACGGAAAAGAAAGGCCGGTCCCAACAGCGCCCGCCTTTTTTGCACTGTTTTCCGCTTGGCCCCGGCTTTCCGGCGGGCGGAGTTTTTCGGCGGAGCCGGTGCGCTTTCGGCTCGAAATTTCTGCAAAAGCGGCGGGGAATACGGCTGAAAGATTGATTATTACCCCCAAATATTGTATTATAATAAAAATATCATGGATTCGTGCGCGTTCGGGGCCGACAGGGGCAGCAGCGCGCTTCGTTTCGGTTTTAGGTGATGAAGGTTTGTCCAGCTTTCTGTCTGCATTTGCCCAGAAATACCGCAAGCAGATATTAATTGTGTTCGATATCCTGGTGGTGTCGTGCTCATATCTGCTGCCGTGGATATTGATATCGGGGCGCACGTCGTTTTCTGAATACAACAGCCTGCTTATTTCCAGCTGCTTTTTCTTCGTGTGCTGCTATGAGATTGTGTACGGCCTGATGGGCATGTACGACAGCCTGTGGCGCTATGCCGAGATCGTGGAGTTCTTCCGCCTGTGTGTGGCGTCGGCCGTCGCGGTGTCGATTTTTGTCGTGGTGACGCTGCTGCTGTGGTGGGAAGAACGGCGTGTGCCCATCTCGGTCTATTTCCTCAGCGCGATGTTCGCGTCGTCCCTGACGCTGTATTCGCGCCTGACGTACCGCATGTACCGCAACACCACGCTGAAAAAACGTTTGAAAGCAAGCCGTCGCACGCTGCTCATCGGTGCGGGCGACGCGGCCAGCACGCTGCTGCATGAGCTTGCAAAAAACAAATCCCCTGAAATGAACATCATCTGCTGCGTGGACGACGCCCCGGAAAAGGTGGGGCGTTCCATCATGGGCATTGAGATCATGGGAACTACGGAGGATATCCCGGAGCTTGTGGAGCGCTGCGAGATCGAGACCATCCTGTTCGCCATCCCAACGGTGGATGACGAAAACAAGCGGCGCATCCTGAGCATCTGCAACAAGACAAAGTGCAACGTGCGCATCCTGCCGGATATCGTGCAGCTCATCGCCAACGGCGGGAAGGACGTGCTTTCGCGCGTGCGGGACGTGCGTGTGGAGGACGTGCTGGGACGTGAGCAGATTGAATTAACAGACCTGACGAACACCCTTGTCTCCGGTAAGGTAGTGATGGTGACGGGCGGCGGCGGTTCCATCGGTTCGGAGCTGTGCCGCCAGATCGCGGCCTGCGGGCCAAAGCGGCTCATCATTGTGGATATTTATGAAAACAGCGCCTATTCCGTCCAGCAGGAGCTGAAGCGCCGCTACGGCAGTGCGCTCAAGCTGGATGTATGCATCGCCTCTGTGCGCGATTCCAAAAAGGTGGACCGCCTGTTCGCGCGCTATCAGCCGGACGTGGTGTTCCATGCAGCGGCGCATAAACATGTGCCGTTGATGGAGGACGCGCCGGAGGAGGCCGTCAAAAACAACGTGTTCGGCACCTACAATGTGGCGCTTTCGGCGGACAAATACGGTGTGGGGCGTTTTGTTCTCATCTCGACGGACAAGGCGGTGAATCCCACCAACGTGATGGGTGCGACAAAACGCCTGTGCGAGATGATCGTCCAGGCGCTGGCGCAGAAAAGCAAAACCAAATTTGTAGCGGTGCGCTTCGGCAATGTGCTTGGTTCCAACGGCTCGGTTCTGCCACTGTTCAAAGAGCAGATCGCGGCGGGCGGGCCTGTCACCGTTACACACCCGGACATCGTGCGCTATTTTATGACGATCCCCGAGGCGGTGCGTCTTGTTCTGGAAGCCGGGGCCATGGGCAACGGCGGAGATATTTTCGTGCTGGATATGGGCAACCCTGTCAAAATTCTGGATCTGGCTGAAAACCTCATCAAGCTGTCGGGCTTCATCCCGTACCGCGATATCGAAATCAAGTTCACAGGCCTTCGCCCCGGCGAAAAGCTGTATGAGGAGCTGCTGATGGATGAGGAAGGCCTGCGCCAGACAGATAATAAGAAGATTTTTGTCGGTGCGCCGCTCAAGCTCAATAAAGATACCTTTTTCGACCATCTGGCCACGCTTAAGCAGATCGCTTACAGCAACAACAGCGACAACCTGGTGCAGGCGCTGATCGATCTGGTGCCGACGTTCCATCATGCGGAAAATAACTACGACTAAGGAGCGCAGCCGATGTATAAAAGCGTTGTGAAACGTGTGTTGGATTTTTTGCTGGCACTGGCGGGCACCATCGTGCTTTCGCCGCTGCTGTTGGTGTTGGCGGCGTGGGTCAAGCTGGATTCCAAGGGCCCTGTCTTTTTCCGCCAGAAAAGGGTGGGCCGCGACAAGCGTCTGTTCAGCATTCTTAAATTTCGTTCCATGTATGCCGATACGCCTCATGACGTGCCCACGCATCTGCTGCAGAACCCGGAGGCGATGATCACGCGCAGCGGGCGCTTTTTGCGGCGAACCAGTTTGGATGAACTGCCGCAGCTGTTCAATATCCTGGCCGGGCAGATGAGCGTCGTCGGGCCGCGTCCGGCGCTTTGGAATCAGGCAGACCTGATTGCAGAGCGGGATAAATACGGGGCAAACGCGCTGGTGCCCGGCCTGACAGGTTACGCGCAGGTGAATGGCCGGGACGAGCTGCCCATTCCTGTCAAGGCGGAACTGGACGGTTATTATGCGGCACATGTAAGCTTTGTGTTGGACATGAAGATTTTTTTCAAGACCATTTTCAATGTGCTTGCGGGCCGCGGCGTGGTAGAAGGCGGTACGCAGGGCAAATAGGCTTGACGCGCGGCCCGCGGTGTGATAATCTGATAGAAACAGCCGCAGAAGCGATGGCCTGCGCTTCCGTTCCTTTATGGCTTTGCGCAGCGCAGCGGCGGTAAATTGAATCAGCAAGATGGCGATGACAAGGAAACAGTAAGCGCGGCTGGATGGCGCAGAGAGAGGATGGCTGGTGAGAATCCTCCCGGAAGGCCCGCGGAACCCCTCCTTGAGCCGCGCAGCGAACGGGCCTGTCCTCATTAAGCTGTGCCGGTCCCCCACCGTTACCCGGGGAACGCATCCGGCGTTTTGCGCCGTGTGCGGCGGAGCGCGGGATATTTCCCGAACTCAGGTGGTACCACGGACATTCTGTTCGCCCTGAGCCGACTGTTAACCAGCCGGCCCGGGGCGTTTTTTGCAGTATGCGGGAACCGTCCGGCCCGGCCGAACACAAAGGAGGAGCCGAATATGAAGCTGGACAAATTGGTGGGGGAACGTTTTCGGGAACGGCCTGCGGGCTGTGTCATCGAAAGCCACGCGCTGATGGTGCGCGGCGGTTACATGAAAGGCATCGCAAACGGTATCTTTTCCCAGTATCCGCCCTTGCGCCGCGTCACCCGCAAGCTGGAGCAGATCATCCGCGAAGAGATGGATGCGATTGAAGGACAGGAGGTGTCCATGCCTGTGGTGCTGCCCGGCGCGCTGTGGGAGGAATCGGGCCGATATGTGAGCGTGGGAAGCGAGCTGCT
>OLPB01001135.1_pt1 | contig 12954 bp, 7 predicted proteins | sample 1672001 | NCBI WGS metagenome assembly OLPB01 (sample SAMEA3136635, study PRJEB25190) | human gut metagenome | biome: human gut; feature: human-associated habitat; material: faeces | place: Austria | collected 2013 | reverse complement strand
ATATTAATTTGGTTAAAATGAACAACTTAAAATGTTTTTCAAACACGCTCTAGAGTGTGGTTAAAAAATATTTCTACAGAGATTTTTAAAATATATTCTTTTGCTATTGTATGAATATAGAAAATAAGAGGTGCATAAAGACAGAAAAATTGTGAAATATGCTTGTTTTTTTATGCAAATATGCTACAATATAGACAAAGGTATTCATAATTATACATGTCGATATTGAATCTGATTTACGATTAAAAGGGGTGATTTTTATGAAGAAAATTATAACGATCAGCAGAGAGTTTGGAAGTGGCGGTCACGACATTGGAATGGAAGTAGCAAAGCGTCTGGATATTCCATTTTATGATCATGAGATCGTAGATAAGGCAGTTGCAGAGAGTGGATTTACAAAGGAATTTGTAGAGGAACACGGTGAGTACAGCTCTCTTTCTTCTGTATTACTCGGAACATCGGCACCATTTGACAGTTATTATTATGCAGAGGACCCACAGGATAAGATTTTCAAGATTCAGCGTAGAATCATTACAAAGTTTGCACAGGAAGGTCCATGTGTTATCGTTGGAAGATGTGCGAATTACATTTTAGAGCAGGCAGATATCGACAGTTTTGATGTGTTTATCAGAGCCAATATTGAGAAGAGAATGGCGAATGTATCTGACAGAGTTGATCTTAAGGGAGATGAACTGGTTAAGTTCCTCCAGAAGAGAGACCACAAGAGAAGAGTATATTATCGCTTCTATACTAAGAGAAAATGGGGCGATTACCACGATTACAACATGATGTTAGATAGTGGAGCAATCGGCAAGGAGAATTGTATTAATTTGATTATCAAGGCGATTGGTGAATAGTGGATTATAATATCGTAATGATAATTTAAGGGTTGGTTCTTTGAAAGTCAGTTTTATAAGAAGTCATAATTTTCAGGGATTCTCTAAATTATTTTTAGACAAAGTATAGCCCTCTGGAAGATAAATAAAGCATATTTGTGGCCTCGAGCAAAGGCTGGATGCCACAAATATGCTTTATTTGCTCTCTTCTCGAGTGTCAGCTAGTTAATAAATTATATAGGAGACGAAAATGAAGATTACAAGATGTAAATATGGGCATTATTATGATAAAGCGTACTTTAGAGAATGTCCGCATTGCTGCAGGGCAAGAGGTGGCAGGGATGAGGATATTATAATAGGAAAGAACGAGTTATCTACAGATTTATCAGGGAAAAATAGCCTGCCGGGTAGAAACGTGAGAATAAATCAATTACAAGATGATAGCAATTACGGACAAGGCTCCAATAGGGACATAAGTCAGAAGGAGCAGGATAGGAAAAAAGCTGAACGATGGATTGGGGAAGCCTGGGATGAACTGGAAAAGGTAGCAAAAGAGAGTCCAAAAACAAAAGTAACAGAAAAAGCAGCTCAAAGAGAAAAACAAGAAGACAGGCAAGAAAAGATAACAGAAGAAAAGAATACTGTTTCAGTGAAAAAGAAGCATAGAAATTCGGAACAAAATTTAGGGAACTATATGCTTTTTGCCGCAATGCCTCTCAAAGTAATTAAAAACCAGGAATTCTGTATGGATTTTTGTATTTTCCCGGAAAAAGATTGGGAGACTGGGGCAAAGATGCTTAGTTTTAAGAGTCAGGAAAGTATAAGAGATTTAAAACCAGTGCAGATGGCGCTGCCAACAAAGGCTGTGCTGCACATTTTATATAAAGAGGAAGAGATTTTTCATAAAGATATAGAGTTGGAGGCAGAAAGGGAAAATGTATTTTGTACATTTCCTGTTACGGTAACGGATACGAGAGACCGACGTTTTCATATGATAAAGGCGGTTTTTGAGATAGAAGAGCAAAATATCGAGATTCCGCTGTATTTAATGCCTAATCCGTAGAAAAATACAGGCAGTTTTGGAAAACATTCGTGGAACTTTATTATTGCAGTTTTTGGGAAATACCTATATAATAAAGTATCATGTAATAATTTTGTAACAAATTCAATTCGTATGGATTTATAGACACAGGAATGAGACATAAATAAAAATAAAATATGAATAAAACAGGGATTGAATCGTTACGATAATTTGAAAAGATAAAATATGATTATAAAGGAGAAGTATAATGAGTGATATGACCCATCTTGATGAGTTAGAGGCAGAAGCGATATACATTATGCGTGAAGTAGTGGCAGAGTGTGAGAAGCCGGTAATGCTGTATTCTATCGGTAAAGACTCTTCTGTAATGCTTCATTTAGCATTGAAGGCTTTTTATCCTGAGAAGCCGCCGTTTCCATTTTTACATGTAAATACTACATGGAAGTTTAAGGAAATGATTGAGTTCAGAGATAAGATTGCTGAAAAATACGGACTTGATATGATTGAGTACATTAATGAGGACGGGGTTAAGAAGGGAATCAATCCATTTGACCACGGTTCATCTTATACAGATATTATGAAGACACAGGCATTAAAGCAGGCTCTTGATAAATATGGTTTTACTGCTGCATTTGGCGGTGGAAGACGTGATGAGGAGAAATCCAGAGCAAAGGAGAGAATTTTCTCTTTCCGTAATTCCAGCCATGCGTGGGATCCTAAAAATCAGCGTCCGGAGATGTGGAAGCTTTACAATACAAATATTCATCAGGGCGAAGAAATGCGTGTATTTCCTATTTCTAACTGGACGGAGAAAGATATCTGGCAGTACATTCAGCGTGAAAATATTGATATTGTTCCGCTGTACTTTGCAGCAGAGAGACCATTTGTCAGAAGAAATGGCAATATCATTATGGTAGATGATGACCGTATGAGATTAGAACCAGGAGAAAAGATTGAACATGGAAAGATTCGTTTCCGTACTCTTGGATGTTATCCATTAACTGGTGGTATTGAGAGTGATGCAGATACACTTGATGCAATTATTGATGAGACATTAAGTGCGGTATCTTCTGAACGTACTAGCCGTGTTATTGACAGTGATGGCGGAGCAGCCAGCATGGAAAAGAGAAAGAGGGAGGGTTATTTCTAATATGAACAGTCTTCTTAAATTTATTACCTGTGGTAGTGTAGATGATGGAAAGTCCACATTGATCGGACATATGCTTTATGATGCAAAGCTGCTTTTTGCAGATCAGAAAAGAGCGTTAGAGCTTGACAGTAAGGTTGGTTCTCGTGGTGGGGCAATTGACTATTCTCTCCTTCTTGACGGCCTGATGGCTGAGAGAGAGCAGGGAATCACAATTGACGTCGCTTACCGCTATTTTACAACAGAGAACCGTTCTTTTATCGTTGCAGATACCCCAGGTCATGAAGAATATACAAGAAACATGGCAGTAGGAGCATCCTTTGCGGAACTTGCCGTTATCCTTGTAGATGCGACACAGGGCGTTCTTGTACAGACAAGACGACATACAAGAATCTGCTCCCTTATGGGTATCGAGCATTTTGTATTTGCAATCAATAAGATGGATTTAATTAACTATGATGCCAATCGTTTTGAAAAGATTGAACGTGAAATTAAGATGATGGCAGCAGAGTACGACTATAAGTCTATCAAGATTCTTCCTGTTTCTGCGACAGAGGGAGATAATGTTACAGTGAAATCTACTAAGATGCCGTGGTATAAAGGAGAATCACTTCTCACATATCTTGAAAATATCCAGATACATGACGATTCTATTGAGAGTGGCTTTACTATGCCTGTTCAGAGAGTATGCCGTCCAGATAGAACTTTCCGTGGATTCCAGGGACAGATTGAATCTGGAAAGATTAAAGTTGGTGATGAGATTACCGCCTTACCATCTAATGAAAAGGCAGAGGTAAAAGGCATTATTGATGCAGGTAAGGAAGTAACAGAAAGCAGCCGCGGACACGCGGTAACAATTTCTCTTGACAGAGAAGTAGACGTTTCAAGAGGCTGTGTTCTCGTTAATAATGCAAAACCAAAGACCGGTAATTTATTTACTGCAAAGCTTTTATGGATGGATGACACACATCTTGTAGCAGGAAAGAATTACCTCTTAAAACTTGGAACAAAGCTGATTCCAGCCGTTGTCATGAATATCAAGTACAAGATTGATGTAAATACTGGAAATGAAGTACACGCAGATGCTATTTACAAGAATGAAATCGCAGCCTGTGATATTGCTGTTTCTGACAAGATTGTTTTTGAGAAGTTCAAGGACAACCATGCATTAGGTTCCATGATTCTCATTGACAGAATCACAAATATGACATCTGCCTGCGGTGTTATCATGCACGCATTAAGACGTACAGATAATCTCACATGGCATGAGATGGATATTACAAGAGACTTCCGCGCACAGCAAAAAGGACAGACACCTAAGACAATCTGGCTGACAGGACTTTCCGGTTCCGGTAAGTCTACACTTGCAAACGAATTAGAAAAACATCTTGCTGCCCTCGGAAAGCATACGATGCTTTTAGATGGGGATAATGTCCGTATGGGACTGAATAAGAACCTTGGATTTAAAGAGGCAGACCGTATTGAAAATATCCGCCGTATCGCAGAAGTAGCGAAGTTAATGAACGATGCAGGACTTATTGTAATCACATCCTTCATTTCTCCATATGTCCGTGACAGACGGAATGCAAGAGAGATTATCGGAGAGGACAGCTTCATCGAAGTTTATGTAAGTACACCGGTGGAAGAATGTGAAAAACGAGATGTTAAGGGACTTTACAAAAAAGCCCGTGCAGGCGAGATTCCAAACTTTACTGGAATTTCCAGTCCATATGAGACACCAGAACATCCGGAAGTTACGATTGATACAACTGGAAAGAGTCTTGCAGACAGCGTAGATTATGTGATGGCACAGTTGGAAGATTTGCTTAACTAAAACAATAAAATATAAGAGGAAATAAAAATGCGCACACTTTATGTACACATTGGAACGCCTAAAACTGCAACAACATCCATTCAGATGTTTTGTGTTGAGAATCAAAAAGTATTAAATAAACAAAGTTATAGCTATCCTCTTTTGGATTTTGTATATCCCCATGTTGCTCACCGCAGAAATGGACATTTCCTTGTAGGCTGGGTTTATAAACCGGGTGGTCAGGAAGACGTGGAAAAAGAGCAGGAACTGTGGGAAAAGGGATTTGCTATGATTCACCGAGAATTTGAAAAGTATGACAATGTTATACTTTCCGATGAAAATATCTGGCACTCTTCTAACGGAAGAAAGTTCCCTTTCTGGGCCAAACTCATGCAGGATGCAAAAGAGCATGACTATCAGGTTAAAGTTATTGTTTATATAAGAAGACAGGATGGACTTGCAAACTCATGGCTCAGCCAGCAGGTAAAAGAAGGATGGAATACCAATGCCACGATTAAGTGGGATTCGTTCCAGCGTAAAACAAGAAAAGTTGTTTTTAATTATTATCTTTTACTGGAAAAGATTGCAGAAGTGACAGGACGGGAAAATATTATTGTCCGTATTTTTGACAGGAAAAAATTCAAGGGAAAGGATCATACGATCTTTTCCGACTTTTTGGAGGCAATAGGCGTGGATTATACAGATGATTTTAAGATAACAGAAGAAGAAGCAAACCGTTCTCTGACAGGAAACAGTCAGGAGATTCTTCGTATTGTAAATACGGTACTTCCAGATGATGACAAGGTAAGAACATTAGTTAGACAGGCCGCACAGGACTGCGAAAACTATAAAGACCCACAGAATAACTTTGTCATGTTCTCAGAAGAAGAATTTAATAAATTTATGGGCCGCTATGAAAAATGGAATGAGGCTATCGCGAAAGATTATTTACATCAGGAAGAACCTCTTTTTGATATGAAAAGAAAAGAGGGAGAAAGATGGACTCCAGAGAACCGCTTTATGTATGAAGATATCGTTCGTTTCTTTGGTGGTGTAGTTATCAGACAGCAGAGATATATCGAAGCACTTCAAAAAGATATCAATACTCTGAAAGAAAGCCGTTTAGAAGCGGCAAAAGGCTTAGAAGATGCAAATGTGGACGAAGAGACAAAGAAGATTCTCCAGTCTCTCAGTGAGCAGATTATCAATCAGCAAAAAGACATTCAGCGTGCCCTTGAAAACTCAGAAAAAATTGATGCAGTCCGTGATAAAAATCAGGAAGTTAAAGTACGAAGCCTTACTGTTGGCAATGAATTAATTGACCTGCGCCAGGATTATGATGCACTGCAGAAAGAGACCAAGAAAGACAGCAAGGCAATCCGCCAGGAATCTAAGGAACGTGATAAGGAGTTAAAGGCTATGATTCGTGAATTAGAGCAAACATCTTTATGGTTCCGACTTCGTAGAAAATGGAGACATATAACAGGGAAAGATAAATAGATTTGCCACAGGCAAGGAAACGCCTTCTGTGAGAGATAAATAGACATCTGTGTGACTAAACAGACGAAAATAGAAGCCCCCTATAACCATATCTGTGACTTTAGTCGCGGCATATTGAATGTTCGCTTATGCGCGCTCACATTCAACACTTGCTCCGAGGTCACAGATATGGTTATAGGAGGCTTCTATTTTCTGATTTTGGCTGACCACAGAATGACTATTTATCTTCCAGAAGGCTGTGCTTTGGCAGGGAGTGAAAATCTATTTATCTTTGGAGAGATTTGGGGGAGTATTGGGAGGTTGCGGCTGGCTGTGGGGTTGGTTTTCGTCAGTTTAGATTAACCTACTTTTTCGTCTGTAAAATCAACTTAAAAAATATTTCCTATATTTCCTATTGAAATAATATGAAATATGATGTAATATAGAGAAAACGAATAAGACACATGAAAACCGAATGATATTTAACAAATTTTTACATTGCAGTTTTTTGAATATCCCTATATAATGAAAGGCAATATGATAATATGAGTGTAACAGCAGTACAGATATCAGAAAGAAGACAAAAAGTAAAAACAACAGTAAGTGATGAGAGTATAAAGATGAGAAAGTTTATTTCCATGACTATGACTATGTTAAAAATCGGTTTCATTGGTTTTGGTGGGGGAAGCGCACTGATTCCAGTAATTGAAGATGAGGTCGTAGAGAAGGATAAGATTGTATCAGAAGAAGAATTTAATGATGATGTAATGATTGCCAGTATAACTCCAGGAGCACTTCCTGTAGAGGTTGCTACAGGAATCGGAAGACAGGCTTCAGGATTAAAGGGAATGGCAGCAGCAGCGACAGCGATGGCATTACCGGGTGCTTTACTGACAGTATTATTACAGGCAGTTATTTCCAGTGCAGGAAGTGTGGTGAAGTCACAGATTAATTATCTTTCTATCGGAATCTCTGCGTTTATTATTTTAACTTTACTGGCTTATTCATTAGGAACAGTATGCCAGGCAGTGAATAAGAGAGAAGGACAATTGTATGGTCTGATTATTCTTGGAGTGTTTTTACTTTCAGGAGAGAAAAGCATTTATCAGTTATTCGGGCTTGATATTAAACCGATATTTGCACTGTCAACGATTCAGGTATTAGGAGCGGCATTCTTTGTAATCTTATTTACAAAAGGACATGTACGTTGTTTAAGAAGATCCATACCAGCAGCAATAATTACGGTATGCTATCTGCTTTGTGCCGGCAATGCACATATTATACCAGTTTCCGCGAAACCATTTATTCTCGCAGTTATGGCGGTATTATCAATTCTTGGCCTGGTACAGTCTATCGTAGAAAGTCCGCATAAGGAAGCATTTCCAGCAAAAAGACTTGCAACATCTGCAGGATTTTGGCTCTTATTCGTAGTAATCCTTTCTATTCCGGCAATGTTCCTCACAGCAAAGGCATTAAAGTTTATCGGAATGGGCTGTTTATCCTCTATTATGTCTTTTGGCGGCGGAGATGCGTATCTTTCTGTAGCACAGGGATTGTTCGTGGAAGGTGGAGTTATCAATAACGCAGATTTTTACGGTAATGTAGTAGCTGTAGCTAACGCACTTCCAGGTTCTATTTTATGTAAAATACTTACCGGAATTGCTTATGATGTAGGATATAACTTAAACGGTTCTGTAATAGAAGGATTTCTTGTAGCACTTTCCGGATTTGCCTGCAGCGTGGCAGCATCAGGAGCTATCTTTGAATTAGTATTCTGTGTCTATGAGAAATACGAGAGCCTTCAGATATTTTCCGTAGTAAAACATTTTATCCGCCCGATTATTTCCGGACTGCTCCTTACCGTAGCAGTATCTCTGTATACATCAGGAATCCGCGGTCAGGTACAGACAGGAAGTGGACATCCGGCACTTGTGATTACTCTTATTGTAATTGCGGTGAATCTTGTTTTAATGTGGCTGCAGAGAAGAGGAAAGAATATACATTTGATTTGGAAAATCGTTATTTCCGCAGGAATCTCCTTTGCGGGATGTAATTTATTCCTTTAAAATTTTGGTTAAGCTTACAGACGCCGCTGTAGGAGATGAGCAATAGATTTTCAATACACATTATTATGTATATGAATTCTGTTTTTTCCAGCAGCAAAAGCACAGCCCACAGTAAATAAAAGAAACTATATTTGTGACCTCGGAGCAAGGTTTGGATACGAGCGTGTAGAAGCGAGTATTCAAACCGCCGCGACTAAAGTCATAAATATAGTTTCTTTTATTTACTGTGGGCGTCTATTTTGCCTGCGGCAAATCAGAATTCATATTCATTTGGATTAGAGTATATAGCATCTCTGTCCAATTCTTTTAGGATTGCAGCCCGTCGATTGCCGACTAACAAGGTTTTATTATATTTGAAGTACCGTTCGCATCCATTTTCCGTAATAAACTGTGATGCCTCCGGATCCATTGTAAGTTCCGTGACAAATACAACCATTTCCTGGCCTTCATCGAAGGCTTCTTCCATGAAAGTGAAAGCATTTTCCAGCGCGGAGGATGCTTTTTTTATTGTATCTATGCGGGTTTGGCATTGTTTATCAAATCCAGATTTGGCAGCGAGGAAGGCTTCTTTTGGTGGAAGGCTGGAGTCTGGTGTCCAGGCAGTAAGGAGTTCCAATAATTTTAATTGGAAGTTTTTCTGTTCTGGAGAGGTGAGACCTGCTTTATTTTCCTGTTCATATTCTGCTGCTTTTTTCTGTAGAAGGACGCGGTAGAGTCCATTTTCAGTTGGGATACTGGATTTAGGATCAGGTGTACCACAATCTAAATGAGCCGTATTAGAAGTAGCAGCTATATTGCCATTTGAGTGATTCACTTTTGAGACAGTGTCAGATATATCCGAGCCTGGAGCTGCAGAATCTGAATCGGAAGAATTTTGAATCTGTTTTTTCAATTCAATCTGATAAGTTTTTAAGAAGGCATAGGCTTCTGTTGTCAGATTATCGGCAGTTAGAGCATCGGAGATATAGTTATGCAGTCCGCTGATGAGGAGTTCGACACAGCTTAAATGTTCGTCAAAAGAAGCGCGGAACAGTTTGGCATAGATGTCGGCTCCGGCCTGTCCTGTGAGGATGCGGCTGATATCGTAGTCGTCTCTGTATTTTTGGTAGAGATCATAGTAGGCGGCAACGTCTTTTGCAATGTCCTCGTGCTGAATGAACTGGTGGATGATGTCTTCGTCTACTTTGATAGAAAGCTCTTCGTAAGTGTAGATAAGGCTGCTTAAATCTTCCCATCCTCTGGCGGTTACGAACTGAATGCCATCCACATCATTTTCTGTACGGTAAAAGTTCTGCGGGCGGAGTTCTAAATAGCTTAAAATGAATGGGTGCAAATGTCTTGCTCTGGCGTAGCCTTTGAAAACGTCAAGATCTGCTTCAATATCAATTTTGCGTACACGGTCTAAGGTTACGAAGTCAAAGTCGTGGACGCTTCGGTTGTATTCTGGTGGGTTGCCTGCGGCAACGATAATCCATCCTTCTGGGACAGCCTGATTTCCGAAAGTTTTGCACTGTAAAAATTGCAGCATTGTCGGAGCAAGTGTTTCAGAAACACAGTTAATTTCGTCGATAAAAAGAATGCCTTCTTTTTTGCCGGATTCTTCCATATACTGATAGATGCTGTAAATGATTTCACTCATTGTATATTCGGTGACGGAGTAAGATTTGCCATCAAATGTTTTTTCTTTAATAAATGGCAGTCCGACAGCACTTTGTCTGGTGTGGTGAGTGATGGTATATGCCACAAGGCCGATGTTACATTCCTGTGCAATTTGCTGCATAATCTGTGTTTTGCCGATTCCGGGAGGCCCCATTAATAACATGGGACGCTGGCGGATAGAGGGAATACTGTACTGTCCATAATCATTCTTCTTCAGATAAGCCCGGACGGTATTTTTAATATCTTCTTTTGCTTTTTTTATATTCATAAGATTGAATCCTTTCGTTGTTGATAGATTTATAGAATACCAAATATAATAACAGGTAATTTTTGGTCATATTCATAAAGTTGAATAAATATTTAAAGATCTTCCTCATGCAATATCAATTTCATCGCCCATGCTGGCACATCAGGATGTTCTTCTTCTCCTAAGAACAAAAAGGCGGTTTCATAAGGTGGTCTTTTTGCGGGATAAATGCCCTTTCCATCTGTAAAGTACAGAACGCCCTTTAAATTTTGAAATTCTCCATTTTCAAGTAATTTATTAATGTAAGAAAAGGCAGGACGGAAATCGGTACCCCCGCCACCGATTAATTCAAAGTTATGGAGCAGTTTTGGAATGTCTCTCTGTTCCTTAATAATGATATCTGAGTGTACCTGATTGTCACATTGAATAATTCGAATCTGGCTTTTATGGAAAAAGCTGTCCCGCTCCTGAATAATCTGAAATGTTTCTTCAAGGAATTTCTGGACAAGTGGGCCATTGGTCGAATAGCTTGTGTCAATGACAATGACAAACTCAGAAATCTTAGTTACTTCCCGGCTTTCTAATGGTTCAATCAGCGGCATATTTTTATAAAGCCGCAGACCATAAGAGTAATAATTTAAGTCAAATTCATCATAGTCACAGTGAAGTTCTTCCTTAAGTACGGTGAATTTTCGAAGGAAGTCTTTATAGGAACGGCGGCTTTTTCCCTCTTTGATCTGCGTTTTCATAGCATCAATGCCGGAGGCGGAATCATCGCCACGAAGATTTAATTCCTGTTCCATGCGGCGACTGATTTTATCCCACGATTGTCCTGCCTTTGCGGCGGAAGGCGAAGTTGACGGTTTTTTTGGCCAGAAACGGTGATCATCGGTAAAAAACCCCATCATAAGTTGATTTAATCGGTCTGGATTGTCAGCGATATCGGGTAAAAGATACCTGTAAATATTTGCGGCCGTGATGGGAATTTTATATTGACGAAAATCGTTATAAATATTTGTGCGTATTCCAGAGAGAGCACGTTTTACGCTTTTCTTCTCAAAAGAATCAATAATCCACTCTACAGCAATGTCGCAGGAAAGGTTCCACAAATCCGGGTCGCGGCTTCCACGAATCCACAGATGCCGAAAAATACAGTGAAATACGCTGTGCAGTACAGCGCGATTTAAGAAAAGCGGGTTGGAGCGGAATACCCGAAGAATCTGTTCTGGCGGGAAAAAGAAGGAGATTCCGTCGGTTGCTGTCGAACGAAGAGAATCATTTGGTGTTAAGGTAAGTGCGGAAACGGCAACATCAAGATAACGAAAATCTACGTATAGTTCATTTTGAATAAGTTCGAGAATTTTAATACACATTTCATTTTCCCATTCAGTTTGTGTCATTGTATCACCTCCTAAAAATCCAGGTCAAAATCAAATGTTTTTTTAGAAAAAGACTTATGTTTTGCTTCTATTAAAAAAGCATTTCCCTCTCCCCATTCTTTTTCTATGCACTGGTCGATGGCAGAAGCGAGAGCGGATGCATCGGGAGAAAAATGCTCGCAGATAAATTGAAGCATCGGAAAGTCCTGATCTTTTACGGCAAGGGTAAAAGCAGTGCCCATATATTTTTTTATGACATTTTCATATTTTTCTCTAAAAATGTCTTCCAGCCGAGAAGGCCAGCGAAGGCGGTTTAAAGCAATTTTACATAAAGACTCCGGCGATTCGACCGTAAGAGCATTTTCAAGGCAGGAATCATACTTTCTGTAATCGAGAATACCGTTTTCAAAGCTCCTTCTCATGCGGAAGCCTTCACCATGAATACTTCTGCTAAAAATATGAGCCGGGGAAATCTCGTCTAACCATTCATAATATTCAGGGAAGAACACAATACTCTCTGGTGATGAGGGAGAATTCGGACAGAAAGAAACGGTAATATTTTCTGCGATTCGCTCCAAAATAAGAGGTAAACCGGTTGCTTCAGAATCTTTTCCACGAATGATCAGATGCTCCAGCTGGGAATCATTCATAAATTCATCGCTTCCAATGCCGGAAATTGCAGTTCCTACAGAAAGTTTTTTTAATTTACGGCAGTTATAAAATGCGGCATTGTGAAGTGTTGCTGTACAGTCAGGAAGAGTGATTTCTTCAAGAAAGGTACCATCAAGCTCTGTTCCAAAAGCTGAAAAATCAAAATCTTTCTGGTTAAAAGCCTGTCCGCTTTCCAGTGTAGTTTCCTGATTTTCTATATCTATAAAAATAGTTTTGTAAATTTTCTCAGGAAATCTGGGGCGAGAACGGGAAAAACAGTAAGCTCCCATTTCACTGACTGTCCGTCCGTCAATCATATCTGGAACATTCAATATGGGACTGTTGCCAAAACAGCGAAGCAGCCGACAGCCCGAATCGGCAGGTTCCCAGAGAATAGTCATAGTATCTGTAACAAAATGAGAAAAAGCATTATTTGTAAATGTTTTTTCGGCTGTACTATCGGATATTTTAGTAACAGATAGTTCATTGCCTGATGTTTTGTTTTCAGATATTTCCTCAATTGATAAATTTGTATTTTTTGTAAAATCCATAGTCAAAATCCTATTGTAATAAATTTGTAGTTCTAGAGCGTGTTTGAAAAATAAAAGTTGCACAAAACATATATTCCCACGCCC
>OLPB01001134.1_pt1 | contig 12972 bp, 8 predicted proteins | sample 1672001 | NCBI WGS metagenome assembly OLPB01 (sample SAMEA3136635, study PRJEB25190) | human gut metagenome | biome: human gut; feature: human-associated habitat; material: faeces | place: Austria | collected 2013 | reverse complement strand
GAGTCGTTGAATTTCCTACTCCCTTTGCCTCTTCCGGTTCATACTGTACCTTATCGTCTCCAATTCCATTTGCAAAATTCCAGAGCATCCGTCCATGACTTTTTAAATGCAGCGTAATTACATTTACATCTGCATGAGCAAGATCTCCAATTGTATTGATTTCAAGTTTCTTGAAAACCTCCACACTTGAACGCCCTGCCATAAAGAGTTCTCCGATCGGAAGCGGCCACATTTTCTGCGGAACCTCTTCCGGAAATAATGTATGGATCCGATCCGGTTTCTGAAAATCCGAAGCCATCTTCGCCAACAGCTTATTATTGGAAATCCCAATATTCACTGTAAATCCAAAACGCTTCTTCACCTCTTCTTTCATCTCCATTGCCCCATCTGCCGGTGTCGGATAGCGGCTTGCAAGTTCTGTGAAATCCATATAACATTCATCGACACTGACCTGCTCAATCTTCTTCGTATAAGTACGGAGAAAATCCATCAGCATCCGGCTCTTTTCCCGATACATCTTGTGGTTCGGCGGTGCTGTCACGAGGTTCGGACACTTGCGGAAAGCATTTACAACAGGTTCACCCGTCTGAATTCCATAGGATTTGGCAAGTGATGATTTTGCTAGAACGATTCCATGACGCGAGCTCTGATCTCCGCCAATGATCGCCGGAATCTCCCGCAGATCCACTTTTGATCCATTTTTCAATTGTTCAACCGCCGTCCAGCTTAAAAATGCTGAATTGACGTCGATGTGGAAAATAATGCGCGCCATGGAAGCCTCCTTTCCGGAATTCTGCCTGAGTTCTTTCTTAGTATTAATTCTTGTTGTATGCATATGCATTCTGTCAGTTTCTTATTTTAACATAGAGTCTGCTCTTGTATCAATTACTTCGGTGAACGAAAAAAGAGCTGTGAAAAACTCAATTTTCTAAAAATCTCCAGAAAATTTTCATTTTTCACAGCCCCACATATTATATCGTTACTATACTGATATTTTGATGTTGGGGGCAAAAAGTATTTTGCCCCCTATAATACACGGATTGCTTCGCCTTTCATGCTCTCGCAATCCTACCCACTATTCGCATATCGTGAAGCTTACGCTCCACTTTTATGCTCATATTGGGGCGGGTCCCAAGGCCATTACACCACCTTTGTGCAAGCACCGGTGGTTTCAGACCTTTTGACCCTGGTATCATATTTTATTTCTTCACACCTGCTGTCAGTTTACCATCCTTCACATCGATCAAGATCGTGTCTCCACGTCCCACATCTCCTGCAAGGATCAGTTTTGCAGCTAATGTCTCTACATTCTTCTGCAAGTAACGTTTCAGTGGTCTTGCACCGTACATCGGCTCATATCCACCTTCCACAACAAAGTCTTTCGCCGCATCTGTCAGCTCAACACTCAGTTCACGTTCTTCCAGACGGCGGTTCACATCAGCAACCAGAAGGTCAATGATGGAACGTACATTTGTCTTTGTCAATGGTTTGAACATGATAATCTCATCCAGACGGTTCAAGAATTCCGGTCTGAAATGTGCTTTCAGATCACCCATTACCATCTCCTGACTCTGTTCATCGATCGAACCATCGTCCTTAATTCCTTCCAGCAGATAGTTTGCACCAATGTTGGAAGTCATGATCAAGATTGTATTCTTGAAGTCAACTGTACGTCCTTGGGAATCTGTGATTCGTCCATCATCCAGTACCTGCAGCAATACGTTGAAGACATCCGGATGTGCTTTCTCGATCTCATCGAAAAGTACAACAGAATATGGTTTTCTTCTGACTGCTTCTGTCAGCTGTCCGCCTTCATCGTATCCGACATATCCCGGAGGAGCTCCGATCAGTCTAGACACGGAATATTTCTCCATGTACTCACTCATATCGATACGAACCATGTTGTTCTCATCATCAAACAGGCTCTGGGCAAGTGCCTTTGCAAGTTCTGTCTTACCTACACCTGTAGGTCCAAGGAACAGGAAGGAACCGATCGGTTTTGTCGGATCTTTGATACCTGCTTTGGAACGGATGATTGCTTCAGTTACAAGCTCTACACCTTCATCCTGACCGATGACACGCTTATGCAATTCATCTGCAAGGTGAAGTGTCTTATTTCTCTCACTCTCGTTCAGTTTTGCAACCGGAATACCTGTCCATCTGGAAACGATCTTTGCGATCTCATCGTCTGTAACAGATTCATGCACAAGTGAAAGATCTTTTGCTTTTACCTTCGCTTCTTCCTCTTCCAGCTGTTTCTGCAGCTGTGGAAGGCGACCATACTGAAGCTCTGCTGCCTTATTCAAATCATACTCTCTTTGGGCTTTCTGAATCTCCTTGTTCACCTGCTCAATCTGCTCGCGGATCTTCTGCACATGCTCTACGGAATTCTTCTCATTCTCCCACTGTACTTTCTTACTTGCATACTGCGCTTTCAGTTCTGCCAGTTCTTCCTGCAAATGTTCCAGACGCTCTTTACTTAAGCGATCTTCCTCTTTCTTAAGTGCAGACTCTTCAATTTCCATCTGCATCACACGACGGCGAAGCTCATCAAGCTCTGTCGGCATAGAATCAAGTTCTGTCTTGATCAGTGCACACGCCTCGTCAACAAGGTCGATTGCTTTATCCGGCAGGAAACGATCAGAAATATATCTGTTCGAAAGTGTAACTGCCGCAACAAGCGCACTATCTGTGATCTTAACTCCATGGAAGACTTCGTATCTCTCTTTCAGTCCTCTCAGGATAGAGATTGCATCCTCAACGGTTGGCTCATCTACCAGAACTGGCTGGAAACGACGCTCCAAAGCTGCATCCTTCTCAATATACTGACGATACTCATCCAGTGTTGTTGCACCGATACAATGCAGTTCACCTCTGGCAAGCATAGGCTTAAGCATATTTCCTGCATCCATCGCACCGTCTGTTTTACCTGCTCCTACAATCGTATGAAGTTCATCGATAAAAAGAATGATCTTTCCGTCACTGTTCTTCACTTCTTCCAGAACGGCTTTCAGACGTTCCTCGAATTCACCACGATACTTCGCTCCTGCTACCAGTGCTCCCATATCCAGCGAAAAGATTGTCTTATCTTTCAGGCCTTCCGGTACATCTCCGCTGACGATTCGCTGTGCAAGCCCTTCTACAACCGCAGTTTTACCTACACCAGGTTCACCGATCAGCACCGGGTTATTCTTTGTCTTACGGGACAGGATACGAATCACATTACGGATCTCTTCATCACGTCCGATGACCGGATCCAGTTTCTGATCTCTTGCTTTCTCAACAAGATCCTGACCGTATTTATTCAATGTATCATAAGTTGCTTCCGGATTGTCAGAAGTAACTCTCTGATTTCCTCTTACTGTTGACAGCGCATGGAGGAAACCCTCTCTGCTGATGCCATATTCACGGAAAATCTGCTTCAACTCACGGCTTGCGTACTTCAGCATTGCAAGAAACAGATGCTCAACAGAGACATACTCATCTCCCATCTGCTTTGCTTCATCTTCTGCATAGATCAGCACATTATTCAAGTCCTGACCGACATAAGCCTGACCTCCCTGTACCTTCGGTCTCTTGCCGATTGCCTGCTCGATACTGTTAATAAAGAGCTGGCCCTGAATGTTCATCTTCTCAAATAATTTTAAAATCAGACTGTCATCCTGTGTCAGCAGCGCATATAGCAAATGCTCCTGCGCCAGTTCCTGATTCCCGTTATCCGCAGCAATCTTCTCACAGTTCTGAACTGCCTGTAATGAATTCTGTGTAAATTTATTGATATTCATGGTCTTTCCCTCCTTTGAACCACAAATTTTCTTTTCCTGTGTTCTATTAGGAATATAGCACGTATTGTTAGCACTGTAAAGGGTTGAGTGCTAATTCTTTTCTAAAAATTTTGTGAAGTCCTTATTTCATGGGCTTCACAAAATTTTAAATTTACAATTACACTCAATTTGTAATGATTTAGACCATTCTATCTTGGCCATCTCTCTTTTTTATTCATTAACGGTTTAAAAGCCTGATGCGGTTCACTCTGATACCAATATGCTACACTGGCAACATCATCCTGTCTTTCAAATAGTCCTTTATAACATACACCGATCTGCTGGATAGTAACTTTTAAATTTTCTTCAAAGCAAATCGGATCCATCAGATGCCATCTATAAAATCCTCTCATTGGCGGACAATCATCATTATGATATGGATTATGCACCAGTTCATCGTGTGCTGAATAATACGGATATCCTAAAAATGGAGAATTATAAGTCTGTTCTACCGTCTTTCCGTTTACCTGGTGAGCAAAACTCCATGACCCGCCAAAATAGTCCTCTGTTCCCGTGCCACATATTGTAGGATATTCTTCATCTCCGTCAATATAAAATTTAACTTCGCCTTCTCCCCACCAGTATCTTTCAAGTGTTGTCAGAGCAAGATATGTACCAATATAATGGCCTTTTCCTTTCACATTATCCAAAATAACATAATCCTTTGCCAGTTCTGTTATTCTTTGACGTCTCCACTGTGCATGAAAATAAGCTGTATCTTCTGGTAACTCATCATACAAACAATAGTCTACCTGATAAAAGAAATCAGGAATTGGATTATCATGTTGATTTTCTAAAGTAATTCTTGCTTTTTTACGAAATGGCATTTGAAAATAGCTATTAAAACCTCTGTTTGGAATTACGGATATTGGCATAGATGTAACAAGACATTCTCTTGCAAAACCACAGCAGAAGAAATCACCTAAAGGACTTTCAACCGATGGAACTTCCTCATCATCCCAGTACATGCGGAGTACTAAATCACGGAGTACATAACAATCCGCATCTGATGTTTTATTATTAACTGTAATCCATATATGCTGAATAATACCCGGTCCATCCATTTCAGCTAATACTACCGTTTCATTCGGCATAATATTTTTCAAGCACGGACTACCTTTTCTTGAAGGGCCAAGATGACTTGCTGCAATTCCACCCTTTCCTTTTTCTCCAGTTGGATTTTCAGCATTTATAGCTCTCGATCTTCCATTTCTTAATCTGAAAATATCTGACATTATTCACACCTCCACTTATTGCTTAACGCCGCCAGCCATAACACCTTCCATGATCTGCTTCTCAAAAATAAGTACGAAAATAACTATTGGCAGCAGGATAATACATCCAACTGTACTTATCAAATCCCATGGCATACTATATGATGTCTCCCTTGGAATAGTTGTAATAGCAACACTTAATACTTCTATTTTTTGTGCAAAAAACAATGGAGTGAATAAATCATTAAGGCAATTTATAAAATTAATGATTAATATTGTTGCAATAGCCGGTTTCATTAAAGGCAACGTGATATAAAACAGTTTCTGAAACATATTCGCTCCATCTATTTCTGCTGCTTCATCTAATGAAATAGGAATTTCACTTAAGAAATTACCTAAAATCAACATAGTAAATGGAATCAATGCACTTGTATACATGATGATCAAGCCAGGAAATGTATCAACTAATCCAAATCTTTTCATCAGATCATATAACGGTCTTGCTGTTACAATTCCCGGAATTAAAGCAGATGCCACTATCGCTGCATATACAAGTGTAAGTCCTTTTCCTGAATAACGAGTAAATGCATAAGCTGCCATTAAGCAGATAACTGTTGATAAGATTAACGAACATACAGTAATAATTGCTGTATTTAAAATCTTCTCACCCAAATTCATCTGCGTGAAAATTCTAATATAATTATCCAGTGTAGGATGTTTTGGCAGATAGTGAATCGGTGAACTAAACAGCTCAGAAGCAGGTGAAATAGATGATGTAAAAATCCAAAGTAATGGAAGTAAAATAATAAAAGCAACTATTAAAATCAAGCCCCATTTGAATATCGGTGCCAAAACTTTTTTTGTTTTTGGTTTCATTGTCAACCTCTCCCTTCTATATTTTAATCAAACTTTTTGATTGCTCTAAGCTGTATAAAACTTAAAATTGTCATAACAATAAACAGGCAGACAGCTATTGCAGACGCATATCCGAGATTCAAATTAGTAAAAGCCTCCTGCATAATTCGATATGCTAACAAAGATGTTGAATCCCCTGGGCCTCCTGATGTCATAGCATATACTAAGTCAAAACTTGTCAATCGCCACATTGTAAAGAAAATAGAAAGGCTCAGTATTGTCTTCATTATATTTGGCAGTGTAATTGAGAAAAAAGCTCGTACCGGTCCTGCTCCATCGATTTTTGCTGCCTCATAAATATCTGCTGATAAAAACTGTAATGCGGCAAGCACCAAAATTGCAAAGAAAGGTAAGTCCTTCCATAAATCAACTGCAATAACTGCTCCTTGAGCTGAATTTGCATGCACAAGCCAATCATAATGAAAATTCGGTACAAATCTTCTAATCAAATCATTGATTAATCCATATTGATCATTAAACGCCCATCTTGCAGCAAGTCCCGCTACTACCATGGGCATTGCCCATGGTATAAGTACTATTGTACGCAGGAATTTTTTACCTTTGATCTTCATATTTAACATTAATGCAAGAATCACACCTAATACTAGATGGAAAAACATTGATACAACCGTAAATTTCACAGTAAATCCGATAGAAGATAATAATTTTTGATCTTCAAATATTCTAAGATAATTTTCTAATCCTATAAATTGAAAGTTATTGCCTTTTAATAAACTCATATCATAAGTACTGTTTATAAAGGTCATGATAATTGGATAGAGCGTAGTAAATGCTCTTACAATCACTACCGGAAGTACCAGAAGCCATGCAATCCACAATCCTTTTGTCTTCTTTTTCATTGTCCTTACCTCCCGTAAAACACGTAAAACAATATATTAATTATTTGACTACATATGTATCAACTGCCTTTTGTGCTTTTTCACAAAATGAGTCTAATGTTAACTCGTCAGATACATACTGCTGGAATAAAGATCCCATCTCACTAATAAACTCCATCGCCTGCGGTGCCATAGGACGTGCAAGAAGTTCTGTATTGTCCACGTACTCTTTTATTTCATCTAAACCAGGCAAATCCATTGCTGCTAATTCATCACTTTCCAACACGTCTGTTCTTGCCGGAAGTCTGGATGTCATTTCTGTATAATCAAGTTCTCCCTGCTCACTTGCAGCATACTTGAGGAATTTCTGCGCCGCTGCTTTATTTTTTGAAGCACTATTCAAAACATATCCCCATGTAGAAATATAAGCTGCCTTATTTTCAAATGTCGGCATAGGGGCAATATGCTGTTTATCCGGACCATACTTTCCTGAATTAACAAAAGACTGTATTGCTCCTACATACATAAAGATAGAAGCATATTCTCCATCAAAAAATTTCTGCATCATTGGATCGTACTGATCTGCCAGCTGAGAAATAGGTGTCTCTTTTTTCTTCATCATATCATACATGAATTTTACAGCTTCCTGAGTTTTAGGATTTGTCCAATCGTAGTAGTCTCCACCAAACAAATTCACAAATGTTCCGATAGAGTTAAATACATATGTTTTTTCCCACGCATCTCCATATCCGTATTTACCGTCCGATGAATTAGCTTCTACATATTTTTCAAAATCCTCTTTTGTCTTAATCTCAGTAAGACCTGCATTTGCCATCTTTTCCTCATCAACCCAGAAAGCAAGAACATCCATAAAGCAAGGAACTGAATAAACATTGTCTCCTACCATTGTCATTTCCTGCATATATTTCTGTGGAAAATTTTCCATGATCTCCGGTGTCTTGACGGTGTCTTGAAGCGGTTCTAGATAACCTGTATTTTTAAATCCACTCATCATCTCATCATTAATTGTAACGACATCAATGCTATCATCACCTGAAGATAATATAGTTGTTATTTTTGCCTGACGATCATCTGTATTTGTCGGGCATGCGATTGTTTCAATTTCCAGTCCCGTTGCTTCCTCCGCTTTATGGATATATTCATCAAAAGCTTTTCCATAAGTTGTATCTTGTGTCATCAAGGTGATTTTGTTTGAATTCTCGTTCTGCTTAACCTCTGTGTTTCCTCCGGACTTCCCGCATCCACTAAAAAGTCCAACAGACATTGTTGCTATAAGTAATACACTGACTATTCTTTTTTTCATTTCTTTCCCTCCTGCGTTTTAATATGCAACCTAATATCTACAACTATTTGTTAATATCATCATAGAAAATAATGCTTTAAAAATAAATATATTATTTTGCGCATACTTTATAATTTTTTTATTTTTCAAATCAAATTATTGCGTTTTATTATTTCTTTTATTAGAATGAAGCTGAAAGGAGCGGTTCCATAATATGAAGCTATTTACGTCACTAATCAATACTATAAAAGAACACTTTCGCTTAAAACTAATCATTTGCTTTATTCTTTGCGCCATACTTCCCCTTCTTATATTGGGAACAATATCTTATAAAATATCTTATAATATAGCTAAAGACAAGATTCTGAAAGAAACAGCAATTTCTTGTGAAAAAAATCAGCACCTGCTTGAAAATCGAATGACTCAAATAGAAAATTTAGAAGATTCTATTCATTTTAATTTATGTATGTTATGTACAACAGCAGAACAACCTATGTCAAATTATCTCGACAAACTTTCTGCGGTTCGGAATAATATTGCTTCAATAGCTGATTCTTTTAATATTTATCATGTAAATATCTTTTTACCTGATGATAGTTTTGCTTCAAAAGAAGGGCTTACTTTCTGTTCTTTATCAGACCTTAAAAAATATAAGGTACAGTTGAGCGATTTTTCAAAACAGGGGCTTACTCCTAATTGGATTTTTCGCAAAGACATTAACTTCCCTTATATGGTCAGCAAAGGTGAAGAACCTTCCGGAGTACTCTCCTGCTATAGGTATGCAAAAATCAATTCACAAAAAACTTGTTTGGCTGTTCACATAACAAGTGAAGAATTAAGCAACTACTTAAACACATTTTCTGAAGGCAATCCTTCTCTTTCTTATATAATAAATTCCTAGGGTGTTGTATTATCAAGCACAGATAAGAAACAAATTGGGGGTTCTTTATCCAATGAAAAACTTCATGCAATCACACAAAACTTGAGACTCTCACATTTCTCATATGATAAATGTGAGATAATTTCCACACCGGTACATAACCAGCTATTTCTTGTTACTGAAACTCCTGATTATTATATACGCCAAAGTTCATCCTTTCTCGTAAAAATGATTTTCATTTGTTTCATGATTATTGTCCCTCTGACTATGCTCTCAATTATCTGGGTGGCTGATCAAATGACAAATAAAATCAATCATTTGTCTCATTCTATGTCGGAAATCAAAATGGACGATGTCATAGATTCGACGCAGATCGACAAGTTAGTTCCATCTTCTTCAACTCACTTGGATGAAATAGATTCACTAACCGTCACCTGTGCTAACATGATTTCAGAATTGAATTCAAGCTTTGAGAATAACCTTCAATTAAAAATACAAGAGGAAAAACTAAATTATCAGTTGCTGCAATCACAAATCAATCCTCATTTCCTATATAATATTTTAGCATCTGTTCAAAATTTGTTGTCATTTGGTGAAATCACGAAAGCGAATAAAATGCTTGCTGATTTATCGCTTTTTTATAAAGGATTGTTACGCACCTCCAATGATCTGATTCCTATTAAAAAAGAATTAGAAATTGCACAATTATATATGGAAATGGAAGCATTATGTAAAGATAATTTATTTGATTGGAATATAGATATGGAAGAAGGAATAGAAAACTTTCTTATTTGTAAGTTCACACTACAGCCTATATTGGAAAATTCGATTCAACATGGTTTTAAAGGAAATGGAATCCATATGCATATCGATATTTCTATTAGATATGATGATGATATGATAGAAATCATGATTTCTGATAATGGAATTGGTATGTCTCCTGAGAAACTAAATGAACTCCGTGAAGGTATTGTTTCCAAACAAATTCACTACGAAAAACATTTCGGTATAAGTAACATTAATTCACGTATATGTTCCTCTTTACAGGGACATGGTACACTCAGAGTTGAAAGCAACAAAGATACTGGAACCACAATTTATATAAGAATTCCGCAATTACTGGAGGACTACTAATGTACAAAATTATGATTATAGATGACAACCATATATCTGTTGATGGTATTTGCCACAACATTGACTGGTCTGATTTAAATGCAGAAGTCGCTTGCAAAGCCTATGATGGACAGCAGGCTCTTGATTATCTGCAAAATAATATGGTTGATTTAATTATTTCCGATATAGAAATGCCACAATTAGACGGTTTATCTCTTGCACAAAATGCACTAAAGATTAATTCATCTATAAAAATAATACTTATCAGTGCATTTGATAAATTTGAATATGCCAAACAAGCTATACGACTCGGTGCATTTGACTATATAGAAAAACCGCTTGATTATTCTTATCTAAAGAAAATCATTCGCAATGCTCTTAGTATGCTTAATAAAGAACAGAGGAATCTTGAAATATTAAAACAAAGCCGCCCTATAATGATCGATAATTTTTTTCATAAATTAATACAATCTTCAAGTGATGAAGCTCGATATACACTTTCAAATTATGCCGATTATCTTCAGTTGAATCTTGACTATCATTATTATCAGGCCATTGTAATTCAAATACAAAATGCAACAGACATCAAAGAAAAAAAAGGCATTGAAGAGTATCACATAAAACTAATGAGTATGTCTGATACCATAAAAGAACTTTTCAATGAGCACTTTTCACTGATTCATACTTTAACAAGTTTTGACGAAATCGTATTGGTAATCGCTCACAATTATTCTAATCAGAAATACTTCTATAATACGTCTTATGATCTGTTAACAGAATTATTGCAACTTTATAAAAACAGCTTTTTCGAATTAAATATCGGAATAGGAAACATCGTCAAATACTTGTGGACTTTATCTGTTTCGTATTCCAATGCATTAAAATCACTGGAATACCGTTTTTTCTTTCCACAGAAAAACATATTTACACTTGGTGATACTATAGACAACGATTACTCTGCTGAATTATATGAAGTTTCCGGTCACGAAAAGTTAATACAGCTTTTATGCGAAAATGACCTGGACGGAATAGAAAAGTGGATTCTTTCATTTTCAGAAGAATTAACACAAAACTACAAAAACAAACAATTTATATTTATACGTATCTATCAGCTTTTGGGGCATTTACTAAAATTTCTCTGCGATATGGGCATTAGAAGCAATGACATGGAAAAAGACATTATTAAAACCTATCAACACCTTGACTCTTTTTCAACAAGTACTGAGATCTTCCAATGGCTTTCTAGTTTATGCCAGACAATATCTGATAAAATTAATCTTTCAGCACAGAGTCGTCAAGAACATGTTTGTACTGCTACTATCAATTATATACACCAACATTATCAAGACAACACCTTATGTCTAAATGAAATTGCTAACAATGTTCATATTAGTCCGGCTCATCTTAGTGCTCTGTTTAAAAAACAACGCCAGCAAAATATTTCGGATGTAATCACAGATATTCGGATTGAAACGGCCTGTAATCTATTGAAAAATACGAACCTCTCACTAAAAGAAATAAGTGCGAAAGTAGGATATTCAAATCAATACTACTTCAGTTCTTGTTTTAAAAAGAAAACCGGACAGACACCTTCATCCTATAGATAGTAGAATTTATATACTTTTTTTTATTGTTTATCAGTGTTATAATCTATAATTGTTTCATAAAAATACAGTTGCTGACGCCCATAGTGCCGACAGTAACAAAAAACTTAAGAGAGGAAACTATCATGAATTTTATTCAAAAAAATTTCAAAGGAATTCTGGTCTGCTTTCTGATTGCGATTCCATCCTGGCTGATTGGAAAAGCATTCCCGGTAATCGGCGGACCTGTCATTGCGATTCTCGCCGGAATGGTGATCACCTGCTTTTGGACTGAAAAAGGAACAGCCGAATCAGGAATTAAATGGACATCTAAAATTATTTTACAGACTGCTGTTGTTCTGCTTGGATTCGGCATGAATCTCGGAGTTATCTTACAGACAGGAAAGCAGTCTCTTCCTATTATCATCAGTACAATTTCTACCTCTTTGATCATTGCATGGCTGCTCCGCAAGGTACTGAATGTTCCTTCCAACACATCTATCCTTGTTGGTGTCGGTTCTTCCATCTGCGGTGGTTCTGCGATTGCTGCTACAGCGCCTGTCATTGACGCCGATGACACAGAAGTCGCACAGGCGATTTCTGTTATCTTTTTCTTCAATGTTATCGCTGCTGTACTTTTCCCGGTGCTTGGAAATGCACTCGGCTTCGACACAACAAGCGGAAATGCTTTCGGTGTCTTTGCCGGAACTGCGATCAATGATACTTCATCCGTAACTGCTGCCGCCTCTACTTGGGACAGCATGTGGAATCTTGGAAGTGAGACACTCAATACTGCTGTCACAGTTAAACTGACACGTACACTTGCAATCATTCCGATTACACTTGTACTCTCACTGGTTCGTGCGAAATCAGCCGCAAAAGACGGAAAATCATCCGGTAAGTTCAGCTTAAAAAGAGCTTTTCCAATGTTCATCCTGTACTTTATCATTGCGGCTGTCATTACAACTGTATGCATGAGCCTTGGTGTAAGCGCAGATGTATTTGCTCCGCTGAAAGAACTGTCTAAGTTCTTCATTATCATGGCTATGGCTGCAATCGGTCTGAACAGCAATGTTGTGAAACTAATCAAATCTGGTGGAAAGCCAATCCTTCTCGGTGCTTCCTGCTGGGTTGGAATTACAGTAGTCAGCCTTGCAATGCAGCATGTAATGCATATATGGTAAAATATTGGCTCGAAATGAGCCTTGAAAAGGTTAAAATAGATTAAATTTTGATAGATTTTCTAATTTATGGGAGCCGGAACCTCTTTCGATGGTTCCAAGCTCCGGTATTGGTTTTAA
>OLPB01001126.1_pt1 | contig 13035 bp, 8 predicted proteins | sample 1672001 | NCBI WGS metagenome assembly OLPB01 (sample SAMEA3136635, study PRJEB25190) | human gut metagenome | biome: human gut; feature: human-associated habitat; material: faeces | place: Austria | collected 2013 | reverse complement strand
GGTGTGGAGCGGGGGAAAATCCGGAGATAACTTCAAAGGATTACCTATCGCTATCGGGTGCGAAATCCCAGGGGATTAAGCAGCTGATGGCGGGAGGCGGTGTTGTTTTGATCGGCACCCAGCTTGTACCGTTACTTTCCGGTTTGTTTAGCTGAGAAACTTAGGAGGGAGATGACTCATGGATCGGATATTTGAAGCGATTGAAGAATGGATGAGGAATCTTCTGACAGGCATGGTAAGTTCCAACCTGACAACAATGTATACCGATGTCAATGAAAAGACCGGTCAGATTGCTGCTCAGGTTGGGCAGACACCGCAGGGCTGGAATGGCAGCATTTACAGCATGATACAGAATCTTTCCGAGTCGGTCATTGTACCGATTGCCGGTATGATTATCACATTTGTACTTTGTTATGAGCTGATCTCCATGTTGACGGAAAAGAACAACATGCACGACATCGACACCTGGATGTTCTTTAAATACTTTTTCAAGATGTGGGTGGCAGTCTGGATCGTCAGCCATACCTTTACGATCACGATGGCGGTATTTGATGTCGGGCAGTCCGTAGTCAGCCGGGCAGCTGGAGTTATCAGTTCTGATACAGCGATCAATATAGATACGATGATCTCTACAATGGAAACGGCGATGGAATCTATGGAGATTGGTGAACTTGTCATACTGGCACTGGAAACGATGCTTGTAAGCCTGTGTATGAAGATTATCTCAGTCTTTATTACAGTGATTTTGTATGGACGTATGATTGAGATTTATCTCTATTCGTCCGTTGGAGCGATCCCGTTCGCAACCATGTCCAACCGGGAATGGGGGCAGATCGGGAACAACTATCTTCGTGGATTGTTTGCACTGGCATTCCAGGGATTTTTTATGATGGTCTGCGTGGGAATCTATGCGGTCCTGGTCGCAAACATCCAAATGTCAGATAACATACATTCTGCATTGTTCGGCGTGATGGCATACACGGTGATCCTGTGTTTCAGTCTGATGAAAACAGGAAACTTCGCCCGCAGTATCTTTAACGCCCATTAAGAAAGGAGGAATTGGCAATGGCATTTGTATCTGTGCCTAAAGACTTAACCAAGGTCAAGAATAAGATCATTTTCAACCTGACGAAACGGCAGCTGATCTGTTTTGGGATTGCGGCGGCAGTAGGGCTTCCGTTTTATTTCTTAAGCAGGGGAATCATTGGTTCCAGTAACGCAGCGACCGGGATGTGCCTTCTGATGCTTCCGGCATTTTTATTTGCCATGTATGAGAAAGATGGACTTCCGTTAGAAAAGGTCTTAAAAAATATGATCACCGTAAAATTTATCCGTCCTCCAGTACGCAAGTACCAGATGGAAAATATGTATGAGAAAAAATATACCGTGGTCAGAAAGAAGAAAGGGGGAACGAAGGGTGTTAAAAAGAAAAAACGATAGACAGCCGCAGAGCATGGAAGAATTGTATCCGGATGATTACTGGCTGGATGAGGAGGATGGAGAAGAAGAACTTCCAGACCCCGCAATGAAAAGAAGACCAGTAAGCGGCAGACTGCATGATGAGCCGATGGTGACAGGGTATGAAGCACTGGAACGGCAAAGAGGTGTCCGCAGACCGAACCGGAAACTGACACGCAGGGAAAAGAAAGCCCTCAAAAGGGCACAGAAATATGAAGAAAAACTGCATAAGGAACATGAAAAAGCGGATAAGAAAAATGCAAAAAGGGAAGCAAAGCTGGCAGCCAGAGCAGAAAAGCAGGCAGTGCGTGACGCAAAGAAAAACGCAAAAAAGAAAAAGAGCAGACCTGTCGCAGCACCGTCGGGGCAGCGTCCGGCAGGAAAAGTGGTTTCCGGAACGAAAGGCAGTGGGACAGGAAAGAAAACACCGGATAGTGCCAGAGATAAGAGGATCACTGCACAGCAGTCGATTCCATACCATGAGATGGGAAGGGACGGTATCTGCCGGGTGCAGGACAAGTTTTATTCCAAGACGATCCGTTTTTATGACATCAACTATCAGCTGGCACAGAATGAAGATAAGAACGCCATCTTTGAAAACTGGTGTGATTTCCTGAATTACTTTGACAGCACGATTCATTTTCAACTGTCCTTTATCAACCAGCACAGCAACATGGCAGAGTATGAGAAGGTCATCCATATCAATCCGCAGGAGGATGCATTTGATGACCTGCGTATGGAGTTTGCCCAGATGCTCAATAACCAGCTGGCAAAAGGAAATAACGGGCTGATGCGTACCAAATATATCACATTTGGGATTGAAGCGGAGAATATCCGGGAAGCACGGCCAAAACTGGAACGTATCGAGTCGGATATTCTGAATAACTTTAAGATCCTTGGGGTATCTGCCTATCCGCTGAACGGAGAGGAACGGTTACAGATCATGTATGAAACCTTTAACCAGGACAGCAAAGTTCCGTTCCATTTCTCTTATGACGATGTACTTCGGACAGGGCTTAGTACCAAGGATTATGTCGCACCGACCAGTTTTGTATTTAAGAATGGAAAAGATTTTGAGATGGGCGGCACGATGGGAGCTGTTTCCTATTTACAGATCCTTGCACCGGAACTTACCGACAAGATGCTGGCAGAGTTTCTGGAGATGGACAGTAACCTGATGGTAAATTTCCATATCCAGTCCATCGACCAGATGAAGGCGATCAAACTGGTGAAAAGCAAGGTGACGGATATTAACCGTATGAAGATCGAGGAACAGAAAAAAGCGGTCCGGGCAGGTTATGACATGGACATTATCCCTTCGGACTTAAATACATACGGTGGGGAAGCAAAAAGGCTTCTGGAAGATCTGCAGTCCAGAAATGAGCGAATGTTCCTTGTGACAGCGTTGTTTTTAAATACCGCACCGACCAAACAGGAATTGGAAAATGTGGTGTTCCAGACTGCCGGCATCGCACAGAAATATAATTGTGCATTGAAACGGCTGGATTACCAGCAGGAGCCGGGACTGATGAGCTGCCTGCCGCTTGCGATGAATTTTGTGCCAATCAAACGGGCACTGACAACGACATCCACAGCAATTTTTGTTCCGTTTACCACACAGGAATTATTTATGGCTGGGGAATCTATTTATTATGGATTAAATGCCCTGTCCAATAACCTTATCATGGCAGACAGGAAGAAACTGAAGAACCCGAACGGACTGATTCTTGGTACACCGGGTTCCGGTAAGTCGTTTGCGGCAAAACGAGAGATTGCAAACGCATTTATCGTGACGAAAGATGACATTATCGTCTGTGATCCGGAAGGTGAATATTATCCGTTAGTCCGGGCATTTCATGGACAGGTGATCCGTATTTCCCCGACCAGCCACGATTATATCAATCCGATGGATATTAACCTGGATTACGCTGACGATGATGACCCGCTTTCCTTAAAATCGGACTTCATCCTGTCTCTTTGTGAGCTGGTAGTAGGCGGAAAGAACGGACTGGAGCCGGTTGAAAAGACCGTCATTGACCGATGCGTAAGGCTGGTCTATCAGGATTTCCTTTCTGACCCGGTACCGGAAAAAATGCCGATCTTAGAGGATCTATATAATCTTCTCCGTAATCAGAAAGAGCAGGAAGCACAGCGTCTGGCAACGGCACTTGAGATTTACGTCAATGGTTCCTTAAAAGTGTTTAACCATAGAACCAACGTGGAACTGAGTAACCGTATCGTATGTTTTGACATTAAGGATCTGGGAAAACAGCTGAAAAAACTGGGGATGCTGATCGTACAGGACCAGGTGTGGAACAGGGTAACGATCAACCGTTCTGCGAATAAGAGTACCAGATATTACATTGATGAGTTCCATCTGCTCTTAAAAGAGGAGCAGACAGCAGCATACAGCGTGGAGATCTGGAAGCGATTCCGTAAATGGGGTGGTATCCCGACGGGTATCACACAGAACGTAAAAGACCTGTTAGCCAGCCGGGAGATTGAGAACATCTTTGAAAACTCTGACTTTATACTGATGCTCAATCAGGCATCCGGTGACAGACAGATCCTTGCAAAGCAGCTCAACATTTCCCCACACCAGCTTTCTTATGTAACGAACAGCGGGGAAGGTGAGGGACTGGTCTTTTATGGCAGTACCATTATCCCGTTCAAGGATAAGTTTGATAATTCCCTGATGTTGTATGCCCTGATGACTTCCAAGCCGGACGAGGTGGAGAAACGGAAGAAACTTGGTATTGGAGAACGGAACGATTAAAGAAATAAACGAAACAAAATAAAACAGAGTAGAGGATGAGCCGGGAGATACTTCCGGCAATTTTTCTGCCCGGAAATCATGGAGGATTACAAGATGGAAGATTACAGAAACATGGAGAGATGCAGCGGCGAACCTTGCTGTATATTTGCAGAAAGAATCTGTGCAGACAATGAAAAGGAGATTTTGAAAATGGAAAAGGACAGAAAGGAAAAAGTAATGGCTGATGAGATGGTGGATGACCTTATCTATCTGGCAGAACTGATTGACTTTACGGGAATTGTATCTTGTCTGGCTGTAAGGGGGACTTTAAGTGAGCGAATGACAGACAAGCTGACGGATTCCATTGCAGGGATGGCAGATGAAGTGTTGGAGAAATGGGAGGACTATCAGGATAAGACAGAATAACCGGTACAAAACAGTAAAGGGGATGGTCAAAGTTGCAGGAGCATGAGTATAAGGCGAGAGATAAAACCGTCCAGAAAATGAGCCGGGATGGTCTGCGGGAAGAAAACCTCCGGAACAAGGAAGAAAAAAGGATCACCGGGCGGGATACGGATACCGAGATTTCCCGCAGTGAGAAGAAAGAGGAACTGGATTTTAGTAAACGCAGACATGAACGGCTTAAAGAAGAACGGGAGATGGAGCAGCCGGAGCAGAGTTCCAGAAAACCCAGATATAGTAGGGAACATGCAGATATATTGGATGATGAACAAGATATAGCAACTGATGCGGATGTAGAAGAGGGGCTTACAGACGATAGCAGCGAGAACCCCAAATCTGCCTTTCGTACAGAGAGTATCCGTGGACAGCCAAGAGGGGAACGGGCATATCTGGAGACAGTTGCAGACAGCCGGGATCTTCGGAAGAAAAAGATGGTCAGGGATTATGCTGCAAAGGAAAGAAGGAAGGAAAAGGAGACTTCCAGAGAAGAAAAAGCAGCCAAAAGAGAATCTGCCCGTTACCGGGAAACTTCCGAAGTGATGGAAGATTCCCTGGATAAGTTCCACGAGGAGATCAAAGGCAAGTCCAAAAGGGAACGGGTGCTGAAGGAACAGCGGAAAAAAGTTTCCCGTCTGTCTTTTGGTGATGAGGGTGACGGCATGGTACATGGTGCCGGGATCGGTATCCGGAATCCGGCATCGGCAGTCAAAGATGCGGCAGTCACAGCAGCACACTGGAAAACGCACGAAGAAGAGGATGAAAATGCGGCAGTGGAAGGGGCACACCGGGCAGAGCTTGTCGGGGAAAGCCTTGCAAGGAAATCCATCTACATGCGGGAACGGCTGAAAGGGCGAAGGGAAGAATCTCGGAGATTAAAAGAAAGCGTCCTGGATGAAGCAGAAAGGAGCAGGCTGATATTTGAGACTGCCTATGGAAATGAAGCGAAGGACGCAGTGAAAAGAGAAGCAGAGAAGAAAAAGAAATCTGCCCTGCAGAAACTCTTTCAGAAGAAGCGTTACCAGAAGCAGTATCAGGCAGCCAGACAGAGTAAAAAAGTAAAGGATGCAGCGATCACTTCCGCACAGAAGTTTACGGAAAAAGCGAAAGATGCCGTCAAGATGGTGGCGGCACAGAACCGGGGGATTTTTGCCACGGTAGCTGTCTTTGCTCTGATCTTTGTGCTGATCGCAGCCAGTTTTACCAGCTGTACGGCATCTTTGCAGGGAGCTTCTTCCGCAATCATCTCTACCAGCTATTCCAGTACGGATGAAGATATTTATGCCGCTGAAAATGCGTACCGTGCCTTGGAAGAAGCACTGAATACACAGATCAATCAGATGGAATCCACCCATCCGGATTATGACGAATACCGGTACCAGATTGATGAGATCGGTCATAACCCATATCAGTTGATCTCTTATCTTACGGTAAAATACGGCGGCTTCACTTACGATGAAGTGGCAGAGGAGATTAAGGAGATCTTCCGACAGCAGTATGGAATCACCACAGACTCTACCAGAGAAACAGTTACAGAAACCAAGACTGTCCGGGTAGGGGAGTCCTTGGGACTGGTTGTGACAAGTGGGTACTGTAACTGCCCGATCTGCTGTGGCCAGTGGAGTGGCGGACCGACAGCCAGTGGGGCAATGCCGACAGCAAACCATACGATTGCCGTGGATGCGGCGAATCCATTTGTGCCGATCGGAACCCATGTAGTCATGAACGGTGTGGAATATGTAGTAGAAGATACCGGAGCGTTCGCAAGATATGGGGTACAGTTCGATGTTTACTATGACAATCATGCGGCGGCATCCGCACATGGACACCAGACATGGGAAGCCTACATAGCAGACAGCAATGGAAACCAGGAAGTGCAGGTCACGACTACAAAAGAGGTGAACCGTCTGGATGTGACGATGACAAACCACAGCCTGGATGCCGTGTTAAGGAGCCGTATGACAGAGGAAGAACAGGAACGCTACGATGCGTATAACAAATATTATGGCAACCGTGATTATCTGTTTGATCTAAACAGCATACCCACCGGAAGCAGTGGATTTGGTTACGACATACCGGCAGATGCTTTATCTGATCCACAGTTTGCAAAAATGATACAGGAAGCAGAAAAATATTTGGGTGTTCCATATGTATGGGGCGGTTATTCCCCAAGTGGTTTTGACTGTTCCGGTTTTGTGAGCTGGGTTATCAATAACTGTGGAAATGGATGGAATGTCGGAAGATGTACTGCAGATGAGCTGCGGTCACACTGTTCGCAGGTATCACCATCGGAGGCAAAACCGGGAGATCTGATCTTTTTCCAGGGAACCTATGACACACCGGGAGCAAGCCATGTGGGAATCTATGTCGGCAATAACATGATGATTCACTGTGGCAAGCCTGTCCAGTATACCAGCATTGCAAGTGCTTACTGGCAGGAACATTTTATGGCGTTTGGTCGTCTGCATTAAAGGAGGTGACAGGGCAGATGAACATGAAATTAAAAAAACTTCTGAATGATATTCAGAAAACAGAGGATAAGATCGCTGAATTACAGGAACACCTGAAGCGGCAGAATACATTGAGACAGCAGATGGAAGATATAGAGATCGTTAAGTCGTTCCGTTCCATGAAGCTGGACAGCCGCAGCCTGCTTGTCCTGCTTGACGGGATTCAGAAAGGAACCGTTACGATTCAGATGGATGAGGACGGCGGTATCACGGTGGAGGATGCAAAAGCTCCGCAGAAAAAGGAAAACAACGAAGAAGTTCACAGACCACCTGTTGGTCAGATGACAGAAAGAGAGGTTTTAGACGATGAGGAATAAAGTGGTAAAGAAACTGCTTATGATTGCCATGGCAGTCACCATGATCTCCGGGACATCCATTGCTACGGTTTATGCAAACGCAAACCCACCGGCGGAGGAGACAACGACACAGGTAGTAGAAGAAACGGCAACAGAATCAACAGAAGATACGGAGAAGAAAGAGGATACCGGAAGGGTCACCGGGGAAGGGGATAATTCGGCTTTTTCTACTCCGGGAAATGCCCAGCTGGTGGATGATAAGGAAAATGATGATACGAAACAGTTCCTTACCATCCAGACCAAGAAGGGAAATACATTTTACATGGTCATTGACCGTTCCAGCAATACAGAAAATGTATATATGCTGTCCATGATTGATGAGAATGATCTGGCAGAGTTCATTGGAGAGACAGAAACAGAAGCGGAGACAGAGGCACCACAGGTAGTCATTCCTGAGACAGAAACGGTACCTGCACAGACAGAACCAGAGACGGAGGCAGAGCCGCAGAAAGAAAACAGTGGTATGAACACAGGTGCCCTTCTCGCAGTTTTCCTTTTACTTGCCGGAGGTATTGGCGCAGGCTATTACTTCAAAGTTGTAAAACCGAAGAAAGAGGAAGAAGAAGCGGAAGGAGAAGATCTGGAATTTTATGATGGCGGTGCGTACATAAATGAGGATCAGGAATCAGATTCAGACAAGGATGAAGAAGAATAAAGCCTGTGAAATGGTTGGAGTAGACAGTTTAACAGGGAAAGGCAGTCGGTACATTCCGGCTGTCTTTTTCCATATCAGGAAGAAAGGAGAACAGGATGTATTTAGTATTAGGAGAAAAACCCAGTGTGGCACAAGCACTGGCAAAGGTTTTGGGTGCAAGGAAGAGGAAGAACGGGTATCTGGAAGGAAACGGATGGATCGTAAGCTGGTGCCTTGGGCATTTGGCAGAATATGTTCCACCAGAGGCTTATGATGAAAAATATGAGAAGTGGGAATTTTCAGACCTTCCTATCCTTCCGGACCAGTGGCAACTTTCGGTTGCAAAGGGCAAAAGAGACCAGTTTAACGTGCTGAAAATGCTCCTGAACCGCAGTGATGTGGAGTATATAGTCAATGGGTGTGATGCCGGGCGTGAAGGAGAGCTGATTTTTAAGCGGGTATATGATTTGGCTGGCAGTAAGCTCCCAGTAAAACGTTTATGGATCAGTTCCATGGAAGATACGGCAATCCGGACAGGTTTTCAGACAATGAAAGGAGCAGAGGAATACCGGAATATTTGCATGGCTGCGGTATGCAGGGCACAGGCAGACTGGCTGATCGGAATGAACGGAACCAGGGCATATACGACCTGTTATTTTAAACGTCTGGTTGTGGGCAGGGTGCAGACGCCAACGCTTGCCATGCTTGCGGAACGTCAGGATAAGATTGAGCATTTTCAGAAAGAAGCCTTTTATAAAGTAGCACTGACAGACGGAAGGCTTACGGTAGTTTCTGAAAATATTGCAAATGAGGAAGCAGCCGATCTCCTTGCTTCCTTATGTATGGATTCGGAAGCAGTGATTACACAGGTAAAGAGGGAACAAAAGAAAGCGTTTCCTCCCAAACTTTATGATTTGACCAGTCTGCAAAGGGAAGCAAACCGTTACTTTGGCTATACGGCAAAGAAAACACTGGATATGCTGCAGGAATTATATGAAGAAAAGCTGGTCACTTATCCAAGAACGGACAGCCAGTTCGTGACGGAGGATATGAGGGATACCGTAGAGGAACTGGTAGGGAAAATGCCAGTTTTACTTCCGTTCTTGGATTATGGACAGCTGGGACATAACATCACCAGAGTGATTAACAATGCAAAAGTATCCGACCATCATGCGATTCTTCCAACAAAAGAAGCCGTAGAAAAAGGAATCTCTGATCTGACAGCGGACAAAAAGAACCTGATGATGCTGGTCTGCCAGCAGCTGGTGCAGGCAACAGGGGAAGAGTATCAGTATGAGCAGACGGATATTACGGTCAAATGTCAGGGACATGATTTTACCGCCAGAGGAAAAGTGCCGGTGCAGATGGGATTTAAAGCGGCGGGGAATGCCTTTAAGAACCAGTGCGTGAAAGCCAAGCCGGAAGAAGAAACGGAAAAAGAAACTTCCATTCCATATGGATATGAAGAAGGAATGACGCTTTCTCCGGCAAAGGCAGAAAAGACAGTGCATTTTACTTCCCCGCCAAAACCATTCAATGAAGATACCCTCCTTGCCGCTATGGAAACCGCAGGGAATAAAGACTTTGATTCGGAGACAGAGAAGAAAGGACTGGGGACTCCGGCAACCAGGGCAGGTATCATTGAAAAACTGGTTTCTTCCGGCTATGCAGTCAGAAAAGGAAAGCAGATCTTGCCAAGCACAGAGGGCAGGGAACTGGTGAATGTCATGCCGGCTTATCTGAAATCTGCCGCAATGACTGCCGAATGGGAAAATCAGCTTTTAATGATGGAAAAAGGGCAGATCACCGATACACAGTTTATGGGTGAGATCACTTCTTTAGTCGGTAAGATTCTTTCTGTGTGCAGGGAAATACCGGAAACGGAAAGGAGAAGGTTCCAGAAAGCAAGGGAAGTGATTGGTAAGTGTCCGGTCTGCGGCTCTGATGTCTACGAAGGAAAGCAGAATTTTTACTGCTCCAACAGGCAGTGTGATTTTGCCCTTTGGAAAGAAAACCGTTTCTTAGGAAGCATGGAGAAAACACTGGATAAAAAGATGGCAGTGGAGCTTCTTGATAAAGCCTGCACCCATGTAAAAGGGCTGTATTCCAGAAAAAAAGATATAAAGTTTGACGCAGACCTTTTACTGACACTGGAGGACGGAAAGCCAAGGTTCCATCTGGAATTTCCAAAGAAGAAATAAGGCAAGGAGGTAGGCAGTATGTCGAAATTACAGGACATCCGGGAACTGGCACAGGAACATGCGACATCGGTGAGCAGTTCGCCAAGGGACTGGATGGGTTATATGGATACCGCAGCGAGACTATACCGGTATCCTTTTACAGACCAGTTACTGATCCACGCACAGCATCCACAGGCAACCGCCTGTGCGTCCCTGGAACTGTGGAATGAGAAGATGTTCCGCTGGGTAAACCGGGGAGCTAGGGGAATCGCCCTGCTTGACGAGAATGGTCATAATACCAGACTCCGGTATGTGTTTGATATTTCAGATACGCACATGGTGGCAGGCGGAAGAAGCCCTTACCTGTGGCAGATGCAGGAACATCAGCAGGAAGAGATTCTTACCCATCTGGCAGAAGCGTATGGTCTGGAAGAAAAAGATACAGGGACTTTATCGGATGCGTTGATGGCGGTTGCAAGGGAAATGGTCGCAGACAGTCTGGAAGAATATCTGGACGGCTTGGAATATGCAGCGGAAGGAACGTATCTGGAAGATCTGGATGAAGTTACGGTCCGCAGTGATTTCCGCCAGCTTGCAACGGACAGTGTATATTACATGCTTTGCAGACGGTGTGGTCTGGAACCGATGGAGCTTCTGGAAGAAGAGGATTTTATGCATATTACCGATTATAACCGGCTGTCTGTACTGACCTTTCTTGGAAATGCAGCAAGCCAGATCAGTGAGAGTGTTCTGATTGACATTGGAAGGACGGTACATAAAATTTCTCTGGAAGAAGCCAGAAAAGAGGTTGAAATTTCCAATGAAAGGAATTATAATAACTTTAACACGTTAATGCGTGAAAATAAGGGCGTAGAAAACAACAAAGAAGAAAATATCGAGAATGAAGGAGGAACCGACTATGGAACTGACATATCATCGCAAGGGGGATTACCTGTTTCCGAACCTGACCGTAGAGGAGGAAGAAGTGACAATAGGGAAATACGGGATGCTTCGGAGGACATTCCTGAAGGAACACAAGAACAGCCTGTATCAGAGCCTGTTCCTGACAGGAAAGCTGAACAGCCATCTGGCAGAGATCGAGAAGGCAGCACAGGAGAGGATGGACAGCCAGATGGAGAAACTGCTGAAGAACCATCCGGCACCGGACAAGGAAGCAGACCCGATGGCCTGGACAGCATATATGAACGCACTGATGGCAACAGCGGAAGAGAGCATCTTGACGGAATTGGTATACAGCTAGTTGAAGATACAAGAGAAGATGGACTGAGCAAAGCAGAGGAAGAAATTGCCTCTGCTTTATCTTTGCCCGAATATCCTACAGCAAATGAACAGAAAAGGCAGATTGGTGAAAGAGTAGCTGCTTTTTATGCCGGGGAGATTCCTATTCCGGAAAGTGTTGTGGATGATATTTTACGGACGGGAGGAAACCGGACAGGAAGCCAGCTGCGTATCATCTATAACTTTATGAGTGAACAGTCACCGGGAGAATACACGGAGTTTGTAAAGCGTGAGTATAGAAAAGGCGGCAAAGGTTTTCAGATGGATGGAAGGGAGTATTCCGTCTGGTTTGATGAAACTGGGATGCAGATCGCAGTCGGGCATACGGTGGCAGACCAGATTCTGGATAAAGCCTTTTTATCCTGGAAAGATGTCAGCAGACGTATCCATCAGCTTTTAAATCAGGGAGAATATGCCCCGCAGTCGGTATTGGATGTGGCAAGGGACAACGCATTGAAGGAACACGCACAGGCACTTGCTTATATGAAAGGGGATATGGCAGAAGGTGTGGCAGAGATTGTCTTTGATGAAGCAGATCTGCCGCATCTTCGTAGTATTTATCCGGAAATCACGGATTATCTTACTGAAAAACTGCAAGATCCAGGGTGGCTTTCGGATTTGAATGAAAGACTGGAAGCACTGGCAGAAGCCTATGAGACGGACAACTCTCTTATGCGTTTCCATCATTATAATCCGGTCAATATCTCCAGACAGTTCCAGAAGTTTGCAGATGAAGTGATCCCATACCAGGCAAGAGAGGGATTTGCATGGAAAGAACAGCAGATGTTCATTACACAAGACGAGATCGACGCATTTCTTGTCAGAGGTGGGGCGTATTCCGAAGGCAGACTCAGGACATATTCCTTTTATCTGCTGCATGAGGATGAAAGATCGAGGACAGGTTTTATCAAGGAACAGTATGGGATCGGTGGAAGCAGTCATGCATTGTCTGGTGCCGATGATTCACACGCAAACTATGATGGAAAAGGATTGTTTCTTGCAAGAGGTGCTTATGGGAATCCATATACGTCAATTTTATTATCTTGGAATAAAGTTGCAAACAGAGTAGCTTATCTGATCAAGAATGACCAGTTCCTGCAGGCAGAAGATTATGCTCGTATGCCGGAATATGAACGGGAACAGATGGCGAACAAGGTACTCCGCTTTTATGACCGTCTTCCGGAAGAGATGGACAGACCATTTACGGAGGACTTCTTCTGGGAAAAACCAGGAAAAGAAATGGAGGCAGTATTAGAGAATCCAGAGCAGACAGAGGAACTGTTACAGAAGATGGATGCAGCATTGGCAGCTCTTCCATTGGATTTTGAAGCGTATGGGACAAACTATCAGCAGAAAACAGAACTTCTTTCAGAACTCCACCAGT
>OLPB01001116.1_pt1 | contig 13175 bp, 10 predicted proteins | sample 1672001 | NCBI WGS metagenome assembly OLPB01 (sample SAMEA3136635, study PRJEB25190) | human gut metagenome | biome: human gut; feature: human-associated habitat; material: faeces | place: Austria | collected 2013 | reverse complement strand
ACCGGGGTGATGGCGAGCCGCGGGCGCATGCAAGCAAGGTCGAAAGGTGCGACTCGTTGAAGGACAGATTCGATGGGCTTTTCGCTCGCTCCCTAAGGTGCGTTGTTTAGCGGCAATGCTACATTTGGTTTTCCTTCTTGTTGAATGGCGCATAAATTGCGATGTGTCGTTTGCCTGCTTGTTATTGACAGGGGATTGTTCGAGAAATTCGAAATCATATCGATGGTATTTGGAATCGCGGCAGGGATTTGAAAACCGCAGCATATCGAATGCAGTGAAAATAGAGAGGCCGCATTCGCGAAGCGAGTGAGCGATTGATCGTTGGGGTCATGTCCTCATAAGAATTCTTGGCGTTTTCTTCCGGAGTTCAGGGGACGGAGCTGTGATGCTCTCTTGTTTTGCATTAACGCCTCATTATTTATCGCATACTAAGACAGACGGCCCCATAAGGGGAATTGCGGATTATAAAACGACTCGAATATGACTATGAGGGGGCGGCTGCAATATAGCTTAAACTGTCTGAAATAGAGCAGACAAGGAGACCAGGAAAACTAGTTAATCATCGGATTCAATTGGAAGAAATTCACCTGTTGAGTCGTTCTTCGCGCGCCGTGGCGAGAGCACGCTTTAAGGGTCAATGCGTGCATGGAACAAGGCCGATATATCAGGTGCTAAAGCCAGTATGCAATTAAGAAAAGCTTGTTTCGTCGTTGAATCACATACGAGAAGAGACGGGGGCAATTAAAACGCAAGTTTAGGGAGACCCATTAATTAGACTGCGCTGACAAAAATTGAAAAAGCAATAAGATCACGGGGCGAATAGAAGGACGTGCTCTGTGACTGCTGGGTAGCAAATCACGTTGCTTGAGAACGATTATCGGACACGCGCAGAATAATCAAAGCTGAAGATGCGCGTGAGGGGATAGCTGCGAAGTAGTTTCCAGATATGAATAAGGAAGAAAATAGGCAATGCATCGAACTCTGCAATTGAATTTAATGGCAGAGAATGTCGAAATATTAAACAGTCGAACAAGCAGGGATAACATTATTCTTTACTATGTAAAGAATACACGAGAAAACTGTGATTGATACCGAATTTAGACCTCAATAGCGTAAGAACGAAATTGGGTTTCGGCATAGCGTTATAGCCTCATCCGAAGGTCGCCGATAATCGGCGAAAAAAGGGTAGGGGGTTGAGGGCTGGATGGCTTTCGCTTTCATATCAGGAGCGGAACTTGGTGGTGCTGAAGGGCAGAGGGCTTATTAGCAAGTCGTAAGAAAAAGCTCGTTAATAAGAGAGAGTCATACATAGTTTACGTCAGAACAAAATAATGGGGGGAGATAATAAAATAAGAATGTAGTTGAGATTTCACACGAGTTTTCAAACTCAAATGAGCAGGATCGCCACCACGTGAAAGAAATAATGGCGAGAGGGAACAAGGCTCCCTGATGCGCAAGAGTGGTAGAGGAAAAAGGAGACGTGGACGAATCGGGTTTGGAATAAAGGAAGTTCGTTCTGTCTTATGAAAAAGCAAGAAACAGATTGATGAAATGAGTTGCAGGGGGGGGATACGGATATCTCGATATAGTTCAAAATTTACTAAAGGAAGACGCGGACATGGAATCAATCATTCCAGTGTTGGCGGACTGGAAGAAGGGTCCTTAACACTTATTGAGAAAACGGAATAATGTTTGGTTTCATGTTCTGAGAGCATTTGCTTGAGGGCGATTCGCTCTTGAATGGTTCTATGAAAATGCGCTAGATCACTTGGATAGAGCGATAAAAAGATTCAAACGAATGGTGCGATTTGTACGTGAATGAGACCAATAGGGGACGCGCTTAAATGGCATGGACTAATTAGTTTAAGGGCGGCTTGTGCGTTCGGGGATAAGGGTTCCCTCTTCGTTTCTGCAATGATATTTTCATGCTTCCTGCAAGACAAAACTGAAGTTTATTGCCCCGCCTACTATTTCTCCATGCTCCTACGAAAGCAGCGTGAAAAGGGGAGTTCTCAGGTGTCGACAGCCGGGATTAAGCACTTCTATATGTAGACATAAGGTCATTTTGCGGCAAGTGCATGCTCTTCATGAAAAGCGGCCTATCAGTCTTCGGGGCGCGAGCTATGCAATGGACCTATGCAATGAGTCAGTGAGACGAAAGCCCGGGAGGTGCGACCTGTGATATCAGCGCATGAGGCAAACGCCCAGGAGGCGCGAGCCGTGGGGTCAAGCCGTGAGACGCATCCTAAGAAACGTAACCTTCGAAATGAACCCATGAAACGCAACAGATGAGATGCACCCGCGCGGTTGCGTATTTCGGCCTTTCGGGCTTCTATGCTGACAGCGATTCTCTGCGGTTCAGCAATATGCCTGGATAAGAGTAGTTAGATAGTAATCTAGTTAAATAGCAAGCTAGCCGAATAACTCATTAGCAAGTTAGCCTACTAGAAAGTAAGAGCAATCCCATGCTTTCGCGTGTGTGAAATCGGATAACCCAAAATCAGACGTGTGGTCGTGCCCGGGTATTCCCAATTGGCCACGAGGCGATTCCTGCTTTAGCCATTCCCCCTTACGATGAAAATGATTATGTTCGAGGCTTCATCAAGGGGGTGTCTGCAATGTACTCTGCAATCCTCGAAGGCAAAGCTGCAACTTGGTTTCGCGCTGCTCGCACGCGCCCTTGGTTCGCGGCGGTTCTGATTCTGGAGCTCTGCGCACCAGCGCTTTCGGCGTGCGGCTCTGGTGGTAACGGCGGAGGCGAAGCGGACGGCAACGCAACGGGGGAAGGTTCCTCGGCGCCCGTCGAATTTGAATACGGAAACGAGGTCGAGCATTGGAACGTGGCCTTACCCGACCGTTCGCGTGATTCCTTCGACGAGGTGGCCTATAACGCGGCACTTCAAGAGTTCCAGACGGCGATGAACGGCGACGATGCGTCGGCCCTTCTGAATGCCTACGACAAGCTCGAGCGCCTTTTCGCCGATCTGTCGAGCGATCGTGCGCTTGCCGACTTCGATTGCGCGTGCGCCGGCTTTGATGGGGCTGCTGCGAGCGCGTATGCGGCAAAGCAGGCGGCGTATGACAGTCATTACCAAGAGTGCGCACAGGCATTCATGGATGCGCTTGAATCGAAGCACGGAGCGGCTTTCAGGGCCCATATCGGCGAGGGATTCTCGAGCGTTCTGGACAATTCGAGCACGATGTCTTCGGAAAGCGCTGCGCTGCGAGCGAAGCGTGACAATCTTGCGAGCCAATACAGTGCGCTCTTGTCGCGGGATGCGAGCGACGTCGAGCTCAAACGCCTCTATGTTGAGCTCGTCAATGCGAACAATGCCTGGGCGCGAAGCTTGGGATACGAGAACTACGTCGAGTACGTGTTCGCTACGGAATATGGGCGCGATTACACGATGGCCGAAATTGAGGCGGCGCAAGATGAGGTTGCGAGGGAATTCGTGCCGGTGTATCAGAACTATGTGGCCGACGTTATGGGCGACGATATCGATGACGCCTTCGATGCTCTCGACGAAAGCGAAGAGACGCTTATGTCGAACGCGCGGGCATGCGTGGCGCGTGTTTCGCCTGCGCTTGGGGAATCGTTTGACCACCTTGTCGATAACGGCTTGTATGACATATCGGCGTCGGAAGCTAAGGTTCGCAACAGCTATACCGTGGAAATGGCGGCGTACAATGATGGCTGCGTTTTCGTGAATCCCAATACTGAAGTGGCGGACTGCGCGGCAATCGTGCATGAATTCGGCCACTTCAACCACATGTATCGGGTGCGCGCGAATTCGTTTATGCCCAATACCGTTGTCGATGTGCAGGAAATTATGTCGCAGAGCCTGGAGCTTCTGTGCTACGACCATTACGACGTGCTTTGCCCTGGGTATGGCGATGCGCTTCGAGAATATGTGCTGTTCGACAAGCTGGTTGCGGTACGCGAGGGGTTTGCCATAAACGAAGCGGAGACGCGCGTCTATTGCGAGCCCGATTTAACAGTCGATAAGGTCGATGCCATTTGGGCTGAGGTGTACGAGAAGTACTCGTGGCCGGCGGACGAGAATGAATGGCTTTCGACGTCGCACCTGTTCACCTCGCCGTTTTACTACGCCGCGTACGGCACTTCTGCGCTTGCCGCGCTCGATTTGTTCGCGGAATCACGCAGCGACTATGCCGCGGCCGTTGGTACGTATCTGCGCTTGAGCGAGCTTGCGCCCGAAACGACGTATTGCCAGGCGCTTCGAGAGGCGGGATTGCCCAATTATCTCGAAAAAGGCCAGGTAACGGCGTTCTCGATTCGACTTGCGAACGCGCTTGGGGTGTAAGGCTCCAGGGGCACATGGGTCTACGACGCGCACGACACGCGCATGCGCCTGATGGCTCTGCCTGGAACTTGAGCCCGGGGCTTTCGCGGCGGCCATTCAACAGGGGTTGTGTGTGCTGGCGATTGGGCTTCTCGCCCTACGGGAATGCTTAGCGTGAAGAGTCATCACGTGGCTTGCGAGGCGTGGTCGAGGTGCCCATGTTTGCGGGCTTGCCCTCTTCCGGTCTTCGCGCGGTTCGCGGGGTGGGGCGACATGCAAAGCCTCGATTCCGCATCTTGAAAAACCAGGGGTCCGCATCTTAGACTATCCCATGATGGGAGAGTCGGTCAGGCGCCTCCTTGTGGCAGATGGGAGATGCATGAAAGAAGAGCTGCTTTCGATTGGCGAATTCGCGAAGCTGCGCGGCGTTTCGGTGAAATCGCTTCGGTATTACGAGCGCGTCGGTGCGCTTAAGCCAGCTTACGTGAATGAGGAATCGGGGTATCGGTACTACTCAATCAACCAGATTTCCGATTTGGATATGGTAACTACCTTCATTGAGCTGGGTGTTCCGTTGAAGGAAATCGCTTCGACCGCGGCTTTGGGCTACGGGCAAAGCGAGCTTATCGAGAAGGGGCGCGAGCTGGCGAGGGAGCGCATCGGGCGCGCCGAGGCGCAGCTTCTGCAGCTCGACCGCTATGCCGACGAGATCGCCGAGTCGCAACGATTCCAATCGAAGAAGCGCTATGAGCGCGAATTTGCCGAGCGACTTTTGCTGTGCGCGCCGCTTGGCGGCGATTTCGATATGCGCCGCTATGCTCGGGTGACGAGCGCGATATACGAAGCCGCGCCGGGCATGCGGCTTGTCCCCCTGTATACGGAAGGGGTTGCGCGCGGGCTTGGCGCGCCTTTCTTGGACGTTTCGTCAGGGGAAGAAAACGGGCTTATCGCATACGTGCAAGTGGAGATGTTGCCGAGCTATCCCTTTGACGCCGAGGCCGCAACACGTGTCGCGCTGGAGAAGGGAATGACGCTTGTGCGCCTTCCTGCTGGGCGATATTCGTGCGACCGTGTGCGCTCGGCCGATTTTTCCGAATGCTTTCAATTCGGACTGGACAAGATTGGTGCCGCGAATGGCCCCGTGCTGCTCGCAGAGCAGTGGGAACCCGCTTCGACGCCCCATGCGTTTGTGCTGGAAGCGCAGGCGTTCGTCAGCTAGTTTTTGCGTGCGACCGAGGCGTAGGCGATGGGCTTTCTGCGCGGTTATTCGTGAGCGCTGTCGCTCGATATTGGCAAGTTTGGACGGCGCCTTTCACTCGTTATCGCAGATGAAACTACTGGTTTGCCTATTGCTATCTTGGTAGATAGTTAGCAAGATAGCAAAATATCATACAGAAAGCTGCTGGGAAGTGGATTAGCTGGCAGCATTCTTCTGTGTCGGCGCAATTCGTAGAGTCCCGCGTTAATTTGACATGCTTGCGCTCCGCTTTGTTCGACATGTGGGCGTTCAAGTTGGAATGGTTTTGCTTTCGCGGCATCAACTGCATGGGCGGCAACTGCGTTAGAATCCAAGGCATAGTTTTCGGAAAGCGAAAGGGCGGGCGTGCGAGGCGACCATCGAATCATATTGGGCATCGACCCCGGCCTGGCCAATACTGGCTGGGGCATTGTGGAACAGGATGGGTCGCGGCTTCGATGCCTCGCGTACGGCTGCGTGTCAACGCCTGCGTCGATGGAGCTTTCGCAGCGCCTGCTGAAAATCGCGCAGCAAATAGGGGCCGTGGTCGATCGCTTTAAGCCCACGTGCGTCGGCATCGAAACTGTGTGGTTCGGGCAAAACATCACGGCGGCGTTTTCCACAGGTCAGGCTCGTGGCGCGGCGCTCGTGGCGTGCGCGCAGGGCGGGCTCATGGTTGGCGAATTCACGCCGCGCCAAATCAAGCTCGCGGTAGTGGGCGAGGGCACCGCTGAAAAAGACCAGGTTCAGTACATGGTGAAGCAGATTCTGGGCTTGGACGACGTGCCCCATCCCGACCATGCTGCCGACGCGCTCGCTGCTGCGATTTGCTACGTGACCCACGGGCCGCGCGCCCAGCGTACGTAAGGCGCGACAGGCGCGACAGGTGCGGCGTTCGGCTGGCGTGTTGCCGTGGGCGGTTGGGCGATTGGCTGCGGTTTCGGCGGACCGACGGCTTGTTGCGTGTTCGCCGTAGGCCGGGCCCACCGTTTGGCGTGGGTTGATGATTTTGCTGAGCGCAGGCTTGCGTTGTGTGCGTGGTTCGTCGGCTTGCGCCCAGCGCACATAGGCCGTGGCGTATTTGTTCGAGTTCGAGAAAGGGCTGTTCATGAGTGTGCTGTTTTTGGAATACCCGAAATGTTCCACCTGCAAAAAGGCAAAGAAGTGGCTTGACGAGCATGGCGTGGAATACGTCGATCGCGATATCACGACCGAAAACCCCACGGCGGCCGAGCTCGCGGAATGGCATGCGCGTTCGGGGTTGCCGTTGCGGCGCCTCTTCAACACGTCCGGCATGAAATATCGCGAGCTTGGCATTAAGGCGAAGCTCGACGCCGGCATGACCGACGCCGAATGCTTCGATGTGCTCGCGACCGATGGCATGCTCGTGAAGCGTCCGCTGCTCGTGGGTGACGATTTTGTGATTCCCGGTTTTAAGGAAAAGACGTGGGCCGAGGCGTTGGGGCTCGATCGCTAGACGCCTGGTTTGGCAAGAGTATCGTTTCAGGTTGGCGGCGTCTAGCGGTTTGATTGGGTATTTCCGAATGGCAGGCTTGCTGACCTGCGTCGTGAAACGCTCGCGCGTTGTGGCGAATGCGTTCGCGCGTGCCCCACGAAGTCGATTTCGATGAAATGACTGAACGGGACGCTTCCCTGCGTGTAGTTGCGTAGAATGGGCTCAATGAGGCGGCACGGCGAAAGGGAGCAGGCACATGATTACCGTTGAGACGATTCGAGAGCGCCATTCCGTGCGTGAATATGACGGAAAGCCTCTTTCGCGGGCTGAGTTCGACGCGCTTATCGCCGTGGTTGAGGAATGCGCGCGCGAAAGCGGCCTCGATATTCAACTTGTGGGCGACAATCCCGAGGTTTTCAACGTGATTGCGCGTTTCGGTTTGATTCGCGGGTGCCGTACGCATGTCGCATTTGTGGTCGATGACGGGAAGGCGCGCGGCGTGGCCGCCGACGAGGCCATTGGCTATTGGGGCCAGAAAATCGTGCTTGCCGCGCAAGATATGGAGCTCAATACGTGCTGGTGCGCGCTGTGCTCGCGCAAGAAATCGCGCGCCGTCGTGGCGCCGGGGAAGAAAATTCGCCTGATCATTGCGGTGGGCCACGGGAAAACGCAAGGCTTTTCACGGAAGACGAAGGGCGTCGAGGCGCTTTCTTCCGTCGAATGCGCGAAGGCGCCGGCGTGGTTTGCGGCGGCCATGGAAGCCGCGCAGCTGGCACCTACGGCGATGAATAATCAGAATTTCAAGATCACGCTGCTTTCCGACGGGAAAACCGTGCGCATTGATGCGCCGCAAAGCGGGCTCAACGTGATTGACGAGGGCATTGTGAGGTGCAACTTCGAAATTGCCGCGAACGAGGCTGGCGCCGATTGGCGTTGGGAGCGTGATATCTAGGAAGTGATGGGCGCTTCTCTAGGGGCGTGCTCCGGGGTGCTCTGGGATTTGGCTGCTGTCGATTGGGGTTTGTTGCGGCGGCGATTGAGTGGGAGGAGCTGAATAAACGTTCGATTAATGATATTGCCAGATAGCAGGCGTGGTTTTAAGCGAATCCGCGTCTGCGTTTATATACGGGGCTATGCTGCCGACTAATGTCCGCGATGCTTTTGCCTGCGCTTCAGCTTTCGCTGCTCGAAGCGTGCCCCTGGGGCTCCTAGCCGGTAGTCTGCCTTCTCGCCAAAGGAGAACTGACCGTTCCTTGCGAAGCCGCGGGGCCGGCTATATCCGCTTGCTGCGGGCTTGCTTGAGCCAGTTCCTCTTGAAAGAGCCGATACCGCCGAAGAATTTGTTGTATGTCTCGCCATCCTCCTTGGCCTCGTGCTTGGCTAGGGCGAGTTCGATGGTGCAGAGGTAATCCGCCACTTGCTCGAGACGGTAGCTGGTCATCTGGGTTTTGCGGCGTCGGACGGCCCCTTTTGAGAGGATCTTTTCCACTGAGCGGTCGAGCGCTTGCTTGGCGGTGTCCTGACCGTTGTCGTAATAGACCTTCACATCGTCGAGGGATTGGAAGAAGCCCAGGTGCTCAACCATGGCGGAGGAGATGTCGCGCCCCATGCGCTCCATTAGCCTCGCCGGGTCTTCGAATTGGCTGCGGCGGTAAACGAACGTGGTATAGGGGATGGAGAGCCTGCGAACAAACGAGGAGAAGTAGGCGAGCATGGCCTTGCGCTGCTCGATGTTAAGAAACTCGTAGCCCTTGCGCCCGTTCATGAGGGGCTCGGAGTGGAACGGGATGCTAGGGAGCGGTCCTGGCAAGCTTGGCCCCTAGCCCGTGACCGCCTCGGCGATGCTGTCTGCCTGGTCGTGGAATATGAGCGTGAGAAGATAGTAGCGAGCCTTGCCGCCGCGGTCGCCGCTCTCGTCGACGAAGATGCTGAGCTCCTCGGCCAATGGGGACTCCTGATGGAATGGATAAAAAATAGCCGGGGGACTCCCCCGGCACTTGGAGGTAGCTCAATAAGCCACCAACAACCTTATAGTAGCTAACTGTGGTAGTCGCGTTTTCCGTCGCATTTGGGGTAGTTCGGACAGCCGTAGAACTTCCCGTATTTACTTGTACGAAGCACCATCTGTGCGCCGCATTTGGGGCATCGCGGGCTTTGCCCCTTGCCGCTCGATGAAGATGTGCGGCGTTCTCGGCTCGCATAGCCTTGGAATTCTACATTACGCTTCCCTTTGCATGCAGGGTACTTTGTACAGCTGTAGAACTCGCCGTAACGCCCCGACTTCAAAGTCATGGGCGCGCCACATTCAGGACAGCGGGGGCCATGTCCGCCATTGCTCGGCCGTCCACCCGTTCCGCTTCGCCCCTTGGGGACGGTGCTTGCATAGACGTAAGCCGTAGCGGGCTTCGTTCTCACTGAACCACTGTTATAGCTGCCGTTGCTTCCATCAAGATCCATGGTGTAGTAGCAATACGTGGGGTAGTTGGTACATCCGTAGAATTCTCCGCTGCCATCCTTGCGCGTTCTCCTCGTCAACCATCCACCGCAATTAGGGCATCTCTTTCGGTCTTTGAGAATTCGCACGTCGGAGTAGCTTTTATCGCAAAACGGGAAATTACTGCATCCTACGAAATCTCCGCTGGGGCCCGACCTCTTGACAAGGGCGCCGCCGCAGCGGGGACATTCTGCCATCTCGCTTGATTCTTCTCGACTGTAAAAGGCAAGCGACTTTCCATCTGATTCCCGGCACAGCTCGGCTACGAACATGGAGATGCCGGGATACCCCGAGTCATCACCTGTGACCAGCCACACCCTGTTCTTAGTTCTTGTCAGGGCAACATAGAATAGGCGCCTCTCCTCAGCGAAATCGTATCTGTCGCTATCCGCGAGCAGAAGCTCCAGTATTGGGTCGTCAGCGATCATATTCGGAAAGCCGTATCGGTCGTTTACCAAGCCAATCAAGATGATGTTATCGGCCTGAAGCCCCTTCGACTTATGCACCGTCATGTAGCCAATTTCCTTGACAACATCTTCTTCGGGGCGGTAAACAATCACCTTATCGAATTTCTCTTCTTCGGCTGCGCCTTTCTTGGGGTTGCGGAAGCTGAACTTCTTGGTCGGCGCCAATCCTGGGAACAGTCTTTCCAAATCCCTCCTGTTCCGGCCGAGCACTTTGATCTCGCCGCCTTCACTTGGCGAAGACAGCAAGTCGTTCAGAGCAAACGTGAATGCGGCCCGCTGGTCATCTAACGAAATGACCGCAACGGGTGGCTGCTCTTGAGCTGGCGCCATAGAAACGACCGACTTTCGCATTTGATCGGGATTCTTGAGTACAAATCTGCTTGCTACATCGACAAGCCTTTGGGAATTCCTATAAGTTCGTTCGATGCGCATCTCCTCGTAATAGCCAACGAGTTTGCTGAAATTCGTGAACAGCGTTACGTCGCTGCCAGCAAAACGGTAGATTGACTGCCAGTCGTCGCCGACGCACAAGAGCTTTGCCCCTGTCGCGTCCCGTATTGCGCTCAGCAAGCCGAATCTGCTAAGCGAAATATCCTGGTACTCGTCGACGATGATGTATCGGAACGAATCTCCATAGCCTTCCTTCCGAATACGGTCAGTCGCCATGTTGATCATGTCGTCGAAGTCGACCTCGGGCTTGTCTCCGCCCGCGAGGGAGTCTTGATACGCCTGCATTACGGGCCAGGCGAAGCGGGTGAAAAGATCGTAGCGGTGCCACATGGCGCCGTCATCCTTGTACCTCTCTCGCGCTGTATCATCGATTTCTTTCGGCGATTTGTTGCAAGATTTGACTAAGGAGATGAATGTTGATATGAGCTGCGACATGCTGCTGAAGAACCTTTGATCCCGTAAGAGGTCTCCGCAGATGGCGGCATTTCTCTCGGGGTCGTTGTTGAGGACAACTCCGTTGCTGGTCAGAAGGACTTCTATTCTGTTCAGGAGGTCCTGATCCTTGTTCCAGAAGGAATAGCTCTCGACGAGCTTCGTGCCACAGGCCTTGTGCACCTGGCGCTTCCACGCGATGCCATCCAGGTAGTCTTGCTCTTCAACTCTCGTTTTCATCCACGGGACGCGTCCATGCTCGTCTATCCCGAAGTGCTCCAACCAGATGTCGTAGTCGACCAGGTAGAAGTCAGGCTGGTATGCCCGGCGGTTTCCATCGCGGAGCTCTTCTGGTATCGGTCGGTTATACGGCTTCTCGTATTCGTATTCGACCCCGTTCAAGAACAAGAAGTTCGCAATCATGAGCTCTTCGATGCTCTTGACACGCTCGCCGCGAATGGTGTCCATTCCGCCTGCATGACCGGATTCCTGGACCAGGCCCTTCAGCGTTCGCATGTCCTGGGCTTTCAGGAGTCTCATTCGGATTTCTGCTTCCTCTGAATCAGGGCTCTCGTTGGGGGTGAGATTCCTGAGTCCGAAGAATTCGAGGAAAGCGGCGGCCTGCAGGGGATGAGAAGCCAGTTCGTTTGAGAGGTATGAGGTTACACGCTTCTGAAGCGCGTTTTCTGCGGCCACAGCAAAATTATTGCCGAGGACGCGCAAGCCGAGTGAATGGAAGGTCCTGGTCGACACTCCCTCTACGCCGCTTGACTTGATCCTGCTTTCCAAATCGTCGACTGATGCGCGTGTGAACGAAGTCACGAGGATATCTGAGGGGTCGACGCCCCATCGCTCCACGAGGTACTTTACTTTGCCTACGACAACCGATGTCTTGCCGCTGCCGGCGCCAGCAATAACTAGATTGCTGTACTCGTCTGTCACAACAGCGTCTCGCTGCTGGGGATCCAACGACTTCCCGCCATCTATATCGGAAAGCAACGCGTCGCATAACTCAAGTTCATGGACCTTGTATCTCTTGTTTCGCTCCTCGCGGTAGCTCGTGTCCTCGCATCGCTTCTTCAAGAATGCTGCTTGGGCGGCAAAGGAACTTCTGTCGATTATCTTCTGAGGAATCTTCGAAAGCAGCGAGAGGGTTGGCATAGCAGAATCGATGGCTGCATCCCAATCCTTCTTCATCAGGTAGCCGCTATTGAAATCGTCCAACCTCGCAATTTTTTCATAAAGAGCTGAGATATCCGAAGCCAGCTCGTCGAGCTTGCTCAAAGCCTCTTTCATTGTGTTTCTGGTCTTTAGGACTAGGACAATAGCCACCACAGCAGCAGCAACAATTGCCGCAGCTCCTATAATGATTGGCCCGTCCACTGTAATACCTCTAATCTCATCAAATGACCAAGTTAATGGACCTTGAATTTTCATTCCAATCGCAACAGTCCCGAAAAGGCAGTGGCCCATGGTCCTCGGTAGAATGGTGTTTACCTAGAGCATCATACGGAAGAGGGGGCCATGGGCCACCACGTCCATCTTACACTAAGCGAGCGTGAGGACATCATGATGATGCGCCGAGACGGCAAGGGCGTATGCGAGATCGCCCGCGCGATCGGCAGGGGCAAGTCGATCGTCTCGCGCGAGCTCTCGCGCAACTCGTGCGAGCGCTTCTACCGCGCGTCGATGAATCCGCCCCAGATTCGTTGACAAGTCGATTTCCGTTTCGGCATGATGGCCGCGACGGAGGAAAGCGAAGCGGAGCGTGGGCAATCCATCCCCCAGGTACACGGCCGAGTTCAAGCAGAAGGCCGTCGAGCTGCACAGGAAGTCGGGCACCACGTACGCCGAGGTTGCGCGCGGGCTGGGCTGCGACGCGGGCAGCCTGTCCGATTGGGTCAGGAAGGCCGACGCCGCTGGCCCGGCGGTCGACGGCAACCCGTTCCAGATGGCCGATGACCTGCGCGGGCTGAAGAGGGAGAACGAGCGGCTCAAGCGCGAGAACGAGATACTTTTAAAAGCGAGCGTCTTCTTCGCCAGCAGGCAGCTGTAGGCCTTTCGGGGAAGAGGGCGAAGTTCGAATTCATGTCCTTCAATGAGCCCAATTGGCCGGTGTCGGAGATGTGCGCGGCGCTTAAGGCGACGCGCCAGGGCTATTACGCATGGAAATCGCGCCCGTCGAGCGCGCACGCCCTGCGCGATGAGGAGCTTGCCGTCGCGGTATCCCAGGTCAGGGACGAGGTTCGGGGCATCTACGGCGCACCCAAGACGTTCATGCGACCGCGAGCGCTCGGGGTGCGCACCTCGCGCAAGCGCGTGGCCCGCATCATGC
>OLPB01001103.1_pt1 | contig 13319 bp, 10 predicted proteins | sample 1672001 | NCBI WGS metagenome assembly OLPB01 (sample SAMEA3136635, study PRJEB25190) | human gut metagenome | biome: human gut; feature: human-associated habitat; material: faeces | place: Austria | collected 2013 | reverse complement strand
CGAGTCGGTCTCACCAGCGGCTTCGGCGGCCAAGCGCTCGGCAGCCGTGGCCTCGGTGAGGCCCGTGAACTCCTCTTTGCGGCCGCGGGCGCTCACCACGCGCACCACCTCGCCCATAAGGAGGAATATGATGAAGATGGCGATCATCGGCACCTTGTCCGCTACTTCCTCGGCCGAGAACGGCACGAGCGTGGCCACGACGGCCAGCACCAGCTCGATGACCGGGATGGCCAGCACCACCGTCATGGCCGTGCCCGCAAAGGGGAAGCGGTACACGCGGGGGCGGTTGGCGTCCACCTTGCGCAGCTTGATGAACGCCGGGAACATGGGGATGTAGGTGAGCAGCAGGAACACGACCGAGGTGGCGAACAGCGTCCAGAACAACCCGTTAGAGATGGCCTCGTTGGGGATGAGCTGGATGAGCAGCACGGCGGTAGCCACGATGCCGTTCACAACGGCGGCACCGGTGGGCATGCCAGTCTTCGGATTCTCGTGGGCGAAGACCTTCGGCATGTTCTGGTTCTTCGCGGCGTACTGGGCCACGGCGTTCACGCCGAAGGACCAGGAGGCCATGTTCGCGAACAGGGTGATGAGGAACACCACGGCGATGATGATGAAGATGGGGGAGGCTTCGCCCACCATGGTCATTACGGCCAAGATCATGCCGAAGTCGGGGTCGATCTGGTCGGCCGGGATGGCGGCGCCGATGCCGAAGCCGCAGAACAGGTAGATGGCGCCGATGGCCAGGCCGCCCAGGATGATGGCCTTCGGGATGTCGCGGGCCGGGTTCTGCATGTCCTTGGCGAAGGTGCAGACCACCTCGAAGCCCGTGAAGTTGAAGATAATGATGGACAAATAGCCGAGCGCGGCAGTGTTGGTCAAATCGGGCAGGAACGTCTCGGGGGCCATGGATCCGGCAAATCCGTTGGCGCAAGCATACCAGATACCGAGCACACCCACCGACACGGCCACGAGCACCTTCAAGACGGCTCCGCCGTTCAGAATCCACTCGGAGTCGGACACCTTGGAGAAGCTCATGAGCACGACAATCCACACGAACGCGATCTCGATGGCCAGCGTGAGCACCAGATTCGACTCGATGTCGGCTCCGAACACCATACCGAGGATCGGCGGGAACAGGGTGGCCAAGCTGGCGATCCACAGCGGGAAGTTGATCCAGTAGTACCAGCTGATACGGGCACCCCACTTGTCGCCCAAAGCATCGCGCACCCAGTCGTAGATGCCGCCCTCAGAGTCGTAGGCGGTGCCGAGCTCGGCCGCCACCATGCCGTAGGGCAGAAGGAAGGTGATGATAAGGAAGATCCACCAGAAGAACTGCTGGTTGCCGATGGCAGCAGCCGGCGCCGCCGCCTCGCACACGAACACCACGCAGATCACCGACAGAATAACGGACACGAAGGAGAATTTCTTCTTACCACTCATAGTGTGGCTCCTTACTTGGAAGATGAAGGCGGGGGAGCCGCAACTCCCTCGACCCGGTACGTCTTACAGACCGTGCTTGCCCAGCTTTGCCATGCAGCTGTCGATGGTGGCGCGGTAGGCAGTCGCCTTCTCCTCGTCCGGCTCGCTCTGGGGGCACAGGGTGGCCAGGATGGCGCGGATGGAGTGCTTGCGGTTCTCAGCCTCGTCCCAGCACAGGCTGCGGTCGCCGTCCATAACCTCATCGACGACTTCCTCGCCGCGGGAGGCAGGCAGGCAATGCATGAACTTCGAGGTGGGGCTCGCATAGTTCATCATGTCCATGGTGACCTGGTACTTCGGATAGAAGACGTCCATGTAGGAGGAGCCTTCCTCTTCGTCGTCGTACAGGCCATACCAAACGTCGGTATAAATGAAATCGGCGCCCTTGATGCACTCGATATCGTCGGAGATAGTCACGGTGCCACCGGAGACTTTGCAGTTCTCCTCGGCGATGGCGACCAAGTCGATATCGGTATCAACCTGAAGGCCGCCATCGGTGACCTGATGGCCCTTGGGGCCGAACTGCACGAAATCCATGCCCATCTTAGAAGCGATGAACATCAGGGACACGCACACCTGAGTCGCGTCGCCGATGAAGGCGACTTTGCAGTCTTCGATGTTTTTGCCCTCGGGCAGATTCTCGATCATGGTAAGCAGATCGCCGAGCTCCTGCGTGGGGTGATTGTATTCAGACATGCCGTTGATAACAGGGCATGCTGCGTATTTAGCCAAATTGACGACGTCCTTATGGCGATCGACGCGCGCCATAAGAATGTCGACCAGGCTGCCCATAACGCGGCCGGAGTCTTCGATGGATTCATGGCCTCCAAGCTGAATAGTGCCGGGGCCGTAGAACTGAGCATGGCCACCGAGGTCGGTCATGGCCGTCTCGAAGGAGATGCGGGTGCGCGTGGACACCTGCTGGAAAATCATGCCGAGCGTCTTGTTCTTCAGAATCAGCGGATAGCGCCCGGCCTTCTTCATGGCCTTCATGGAGCGCGCGAGCTCAATCATATCGAGGAGCTCTTCTTTGGTGAAGTCGTTGGTGTCGATGTAGTCCTTCACTGCCATGGTTTCCTCCTTGTGAGAAACGCTTATAGCCTTGAGGCTTTTCCTCAAGCGCCCTGACAGTTCGCACTATGCATCGCGATGCCCAAGGTTTAGAAGCCCCGAGCGGGTTCAGCCGTTGCCGAAATGGGTTCAAAAAGCCTAAATCTTCGTTTAGCCACTTCATGGACCAAACATAAAAAGGAGTTCGCCAGGCGTTAACGCCTGACTAAACCCAATTAAACCTTTCTCAACTGTGCATAGAGCGCTTTCGGTATTCAAAAGACCGCATATTTGTATATGATTGCTCAAAGAAAAGCGTGGGGCAATCAAATCGAAAAGGGGTCAGATTTGGAAGCGGCGTTTTCTACCTACACCATTATCGTTATGTTCATATGCGCGGTCGCTTCAACGGCGGCTGCCGGTTCATATGTCATAACGCGCAACCGCATGTTCATGTATGTGGCCATCGCGTTTTTCCTCTACTTCTTCGATCTGTCGTTCATCTTCCAAGCCGAATACCTCAATCATGGCACCACCATAACCATCAACGCGCTCTATGAGATTCAAAACCCTTACATCAAAGCCATCATGGCCTGCGGAATTTTGGAATCGCTCTGGCTCGCAATTTGCATGTACATGGGCAAGACGGGGCTCTTGCTCCAAGTGCTTCCGGGAGCAATCTTCATTACGCTTGATTTCCTCATCGCATGCGTACTTCCCGATGGCCCCATTAAGCAATGGCTGTTTTATTCAATGCGCGAAGTATTCCTCATCTGGTGCTTGGCCTATTTAACATGGCTTGCCAAATCGAAGACCACCTCCCACGCCACGCGCGCGCTCGTGAGGCGCCAAAAGCCCGTGATCTTGGCGTCGGCAGTGCTTATTTGCTGCATCATAATCGAAAATTCCCTGGTAATCTTGCTATGGCACCCTTCTCAGGAAATGATGGAAACGCTGCTTCCGATTTTTATCTCTGAACGAAATTTCTCGGAAAATATATTCGTCATTTTGCTTGCAACAATGACCGTTCGACATACCATGGAGATCTTCCGCCTTCGACACGATGCTCCCCCTATTCCGAAAGCAAGCGACCAAGAGCGCTACATAACCGCAAATTTTGCGTTGTATTGCGATAGAAACGGCCTCACCACGCGCGAACAAGATATTCTGCGCGCGATAATCGACGACAAAGACAACCAAAACATCGCCAGCGAAATGCATCTTGCGCTCGGCACGGTGAAAAGTCACACGCATAATATTTTCAAGAAGACGGGCACGAAAACCCGCCAGGAGCTTCTCCAACAATTCTGGAGAAGCTAGACCCAGGCCCAGCGCCCCGCCCCTTACGCCTCGAGGATTGCGCGCACCTTTTCAGAATCGACCTCGGACAGGCGCAGCAGCGGCGCGGGCTCGGCCTCAACGTCGCCGATATGCTTCTCCCACAGGTGCACGTCGTGCCACGCTCCCAGCTTCCAGCTTGCCGCGCGCAGCGTGCCCACCAGCTCAAAACCCATCTTTTCGTGCAGATGGTCGCTTTTCTCGTTCGGGCACACGACTTTGCCCACAACCGTGCGTACGCCCTGCAGCGCGAGCAGGTCGAACAGCTTGCCGTAAATCGCACGGCCGAGCCCGCGCCCGCGATGGTCGGTCGAAAAATACACCGAAAGCTCCGCCGACCACGCATACGCCGCGCGGCTGAACAGACGGCTGCCGTAGGCATAGCCCACCAGACGCCCATCTTCCTCGCACACGATGTAAGGATACGCTCCATCGCGGTCGACGATGCGCTGGCGGAATTCGCCAAGCGCGGGCACCTGGGTCTCGTTGGTGACCGTGGTGGCAATATAAGGCTCGTAGATTTTCAGCAAAGTCTCGGCATCGTCGGGCGTAGCAAGGCGGAATGTATGCACGGGTTCGTTCATTTTGCGGCTTTCTATGCAAGTTTCAGCATATTTATGCATTTTTGAAACTGTACTGCGTTACAACCCCGTTAACAAGGGGCAAAAGCCTGCATCTGGGAAAACAACGCATTGCGTGCGGAAAGGAACGCCGCACTAAAGAAGCTCGCTGCCGTACAGCGGTGCGAGCACCAACTCGCGTTTTTTCCTTATATACGCATAGAGCGAAACGGCCCGATTCGCGGCGCAGGTCAAGCGAGTTCGCTCCGTTCATCAAAAACTGGCGATATCTTTACGCATGTCAACCGAATGGTTGCAGTTCGCAGCGCTCGTTCAAGCAGTCCGCAGCCCGATGCTAGGATGCATTTCGTCGAAATACCGGGAGTGGCGCCCGCGCGCACCTCCACCCCAAAGGAGTTCCCATGGATATCAAAGTGATAGACGAAAACCGCTCGCCCATCGAGTGCGTGGTGTCGCTTTCCGCCGAAGAAACCGCTGTGCTCACGCGCGGCGCCTGGATTCGCATGGCGCGCCTGCTGAAAACCGACGATGAGCATGTGCGCGAAAAGATCGATGCTATGTTCACCCGCCGCGAAAAGGCGCAAGCCGTTGCCGGCATCGTTATGGCGAACGCCGCGCACCAGGCCTTCGACACGCTGGGCGTGACGTTTCTGCTCACGCCGCAATTCGTGGTGCCTGACGAGTGGGACGAAGATCAGGCCATCTCGTTCACGACGCGCGCCTTCCCCGTGCCTGACATGGAACTCGATCTGGAATCGCCCATCGCAGTTGGCGAAGACGAGACCCCTGAAGAAGCCGCGCGCCGCGCGCTTCGCCAGCGCCTGCACGGAACCATGCCCCAAGCTCTGCTCGACGAAGCGACGAAGGAGCGCCGTGAGGAATTCCGCGGCGAGCTCGCGAGCAAAGGACAAACCTATCGCGAGTATCGCATCGAGCATGGCGTGAAGCCGGCCGAGGTCGAAGAGCGCCTCGAAGCTGAAGCGCGTAAGGCGCTTGAGGAAGACATTGCGCTTGACCTGACGTTCATGCGTAAAGGTCTCGAGGCGACCGAAGACGACGAGTTCGCAGCGCTTTCCCGCTTGAAGCCCGGCAGCGAAATTGAGCTGAAGCGCGAGTTCTTGGAAACGGGCCACGCGTGTTTGCTTCGCCAAGAAGCCCGCCGAGGCGCCGCCGTGCGCTGGGCCGTCGAAAACCTGGTGCAGTAAATCGAACGCCCGGAACCTGTTAAATGCTCGCAGCGTTTAACAGGTTCCGGGACTTGGTACAGCGATGCGCGCTTTAAGCACGGCGATGCGGCGCGTAGTCGCAACACACGCCCAATGTGCCAAATGCTCGAATGCGCTAAATGCTCGTAGCGCTTAACACATTGGAGCAACCCGCCGGCGTTGATGGCCGCGCAAGATGCCCCTAAAGACGTTGTGCTAAACACTGCGAGCATTTAGCACATTATTGTAATCGCTTGCCGATTAGAAAGTTCGCTTGCTTTCGGCTGATTACCGCCGAAAGCCCCGGAGCTAAGGTGCCAACTTTCCTTCACGCAGCGCACGGCGCGGTATCTCCGCCAATGCCGCGTAGCGGGATTTGTGCGAGATGGTATGAAGGGTGGTTTACTCCATAGCGGAGGGGATTACCTCTTGGCCTCCCCGGCCATGAGGGGAATACGGCTCTGACGCATGGTGAGAATGAAGGTACTGGGACTAGGGCCGACACCGAAACGGTGCCTCTACGGGCCTCTCAGCGCTTCGTTTTTTTCAAAACCTTGCGGTAAATCGGCACGTTTTCGAGTTCACGTGACGCTTTTCGTACATCGCAACACGATTACACTGGAAATCGTGTTTCTACCGATTGACAGTGGGTGACGGTATTGAAAAACGAAGAGATTGCTGAACTGAAGCAGCTCGCCGCGAAGATGCATGGCACGGTCGCCGACGTTGAAGACATTTGGGAATGCCGTGAGCCGACTGGTCGCGACGAGGCATGCCCCGTCAGAATGTACCGACTGTGGCTGGCACGATAGCGACCTGCGCGACGCGCTCTTGCGGTTGGACGTCGAGATATAGGTTCGTGTTGAATGGGTTTCGCAGATCATGCTCCGCACGGGCTGCGAAACCCGGATGGCTCACCAGAGGTCGGAGCGCGATGCGCTGATTAATAATCGATTGCACAGCTTGCTATAATTCAATGGCGAGGAAACGGACTGTTTTGCGGATAAGGGGGAACAAACCGTGAGAGGTACAATGGTAAGAAAAGTGTTGGTGTACGTCGCGATACTAGTTCTGTGCCTTGGGTTTGTCGGCTGCTCTTCGAGCGCAAAGCAATCGGATAAAAGCCCCGAGGAATACGGTCTTTCGCTATACCAATCTCCCGACGGTGATTGGAGCTGCTACCTACCGTCTCCCCCCGAGGCGGTGGAACAGGAAGGAATAAGCTTAACCTACGAATTTCCAAATGCGACGATAGAGCAGTGGCGTTCGCACTCGGATGAAAGTTATGTCGCCGTGTTTCGAATTACAGGTGAAGACGCGAGCGACCTTACATCTCTAGCAAAAAACGATACCGACGCATGCTGGGAGAAGCTTGAAACGATAGGAACCATCGCTTTTGTTGGAGACACGGGTTGGGTACCCGCATATCCGAATTCGTTCGAGGATGAGGAGCTGACCATCCCCGCAATTACTAGGTTTGAAGCAAGTGACAGGGCTACACCCACACTCGAGTTTTATGCGGACTACACATTCCGCAATACGTCTTCGGACGCCATGAGGGACGGTTGTTGGGGCGTTGTCGGGACTTACACAGACGACGCGTTTTATGTTTTGGCGACTTTGTGTGATACGGGAACGCTCACGCGTTCGATGCAAAAGACGTTTGAGGCTAACCCAAGCAGTGGTTACACGCCCAGTGCAGTATCGACCATTCCCGAAGGCGCCATTGACTGGACTGAGGCGAAGGCCCACATCGGTGAGGTTGTCACGGTGTACGGCCCCGTGAAGGATTACTCTTTCCTGACCGGAAGCAACGGTCAGCCGTGCTACATCGATATCGGTGCTGCATACCCCGACGATAGCCGCGTCAGCATGGTTGTTTGGGGCGAGGACAGGGGCAACTTCCCAGATGCACCCGAGAGCATGTACCAAGGCAAGACGGTATGCGTCACGGGCGAGCTGTACTCATACGACAACACCACATATGTAAAGGTGGCAACGCCTGACCAAGTGACAGTTCTTGGCTGACAGTATGTGAAATAGGGCCGACGAATTTAAACGAATGAGAAAAGGGCATCGACCTGCGTCGATGCCCTTAAATGAGACACACTTTTTTGTCCTATAAGCCCCAAATCGCGCACTCGTGGCAAACCGCTTACGCGTTCAGAATCTCTTGCACCTTTGCCGGATCGAGCTCGGTGATGGGGGTAATAGGCTCTGGCGCGCACGAGAAGTCGCCAATCTGCTTTTCCCAATGGTTGATGGAACGCCATTCGCCATTCTTGAAGCCGACGTTCTCGAGCGTGGCCATAAGCTTGAAGCCCATAGCATTGTGCAGCTTGTCGCTCGCAGGGTTCGGGAAGGTGACCTTGCCGTGCACCGTGCGAACGCCCTGCAGCTTCAACAGCGAGAGCATCTTGTCGTAAATCTTGCGACCCATGCCGCGGCCGCGGTGGTTCGGCGCAAAGTACACCGACAGCTCAACGGCCCAAGCGTACGCCGCGCGCTCGTACAGGCGGCTCGCGTAGGCGTAGCCAACGGGCACGCCGTCTTCCTCGCACACGATATAGGGGTACACACTCACGCGATCGATAATGCGCTGGCGGAACTCCTCCACCGTGGGAGCGACGTACTCGAACGTCACCGTGGTTTCGACGTACGGCGCATAAATGGCCTGCAAAACCTCGGCGTCATCGGGCGTAGCCAGACGGAAGGTGAAAACGGGTTCAGACATCGCGTTCCTTTCGATGAAAATGGATGAAATCATGCACGAAAACTCATGCATGCGCGAGGCGAACGCGAAAACGAGTCGGACGCATATTGACGATGGGCGAAACGTATGGCATATCGGGCAAAGCTGGCCAGGCAAGCCGAGTTGAGCCCGCTAGGCGCCTGTCATTCCACGCAAAACCGATTCCTCCATGCGGAACCAGCCACGCAGAACAGCCACTATGCCATGCCGATTATGCAGCCAAGGGCGAACTACCCCGCGCAAAACAGCCATCCCGCACGAGACTGTGACCAAAACGTACGGGTTTTACCCTGCTGCGTTCTTCGTAGATCCCTTTGCCAAACACACTGTGGCATTGCGCATTCAGCAGCTTCATAATTCGGCTTCTGGCCTGCACATTCGCGAGGTTTCAACATGCGTCCGACTCGCGGTTCGATTAGTGCGCTTGCAAAGTATATCCCCCCCGCAGCGAGACGCACGAGAACAATTTCGAGCGTTTGGAAATTGTTGCCGAAAAACACTGGAATATCATCCTTTGATGAGTATAATAGTTCCTGTAATTATTCCTAGTTGAGAATAATTGAGTCAGCCAAGCGCCCTACCCCCTAGCTCGGCCGACGGTTCTTCCATACGTCTTTCTCTTCGGGAGCTGAAAGGCTTGAAAGACGCACGCGGCCCAACCGCACAAGCACGCTCCACGCATCGCCCTACCCCCCCCTAGATGCGCGGAGTTCTTTTTGCCCGCACACATTCGACACCTTTATCGCAGCTCGCAAAACGCAGGCCCCGGCAAAGCGCAAAATCAATCTTCCAATCGAGCGGGTCAAGCTAGCCTCGAACTGAAACCAAAGTGTATCGTCCGCGCGCACGGCCGTCGCTATACTAGAGATGCAAACGCCGATTTGCCTCACTTCGAAACACCGACCACGCGCTTCAGGAAGGCCGAACGTCATGGCACAGAGCATCATTTCCAAAGAAGAGCTTCTGGAAAACGCCTACGAAATCGCCGAAGAAGGCGGCATTTCGGCGCTTTCCATTCGTGGGCTTGCCACGAAAAGCGGCGTGAGCGTGGGCACCGTGTACCGATTCTTCGCCGCGAAAGACGAACTCACCATCGCAACGATCGAGCTGTATTTCGCGCGTGCGTTCTACAAGGAATTCTGCCACCTCGATGCGCACACCGCATTCGTCGACTACTGCGAGAAAATGAACGTGAGCATGCACCAGGTGTTCAGCCACTTCCGCAAATACTGGCTACGCGGCGCCGAGGCTCTACCTTCCGCCGAGAGGGCCGCAGCACGCCTGCGCGAGTCGCAGCAAATCGAGCACGTAGTAAACGGCCTTGTCGAAATCTACAAGCACGACCCGAACATCGTTGCCGATTTGCCCGACGGCTTCACTCCGCGAAGCGTGTGCGAGTTCACGCTCGACAACGTGCTCGGCAGCCTGCGCCACCAAAACGGCGACTGCAAAGTGCTGTTCGGCCTTCTAAGGTCGACGCTCTATAAAAGCGAGAAATAGGCGCACAGCGGCGGGTAAATCTGAAAGCCGAGATTGAAAAGGCTGGCGATGTCAACGCATTATTTCGCTTGCTAAAACTTGTTGTTTCTATCTATGAATATCTCAATCTGTTGCAATTATAACCAAAAAAAATGGTTATAATTGCAACAACGGAAGGAGATAGCATGCGCCTGCTTAAAGTGAAGGTCGACGGTGCCGAACTGTTTAAGAACTGCCTTTTCGAACTGGATTTCATCGCCACCGATCGCGTTCCTCGTGACGATGAAGGCAATATCTCTGACGTCACGCCCGTTTGCGAGAAGTCTTCCGTCTACACGGAAAATGTTATCGGCATGGTTGGCGTTAATGCGTCAGGCAAGACCACCGCGCTCAATATCATCCGCTTTATTCTGGGCTATATGTCAGGCCCCTATCTCATGCGTCGATTTACGCCCAAAGATGACAAACTGGGGAGAATGGCACCTCGCCTGTCTATCTCGTGCGTGTTCTACGAGAGGGATTCCTTCTATCTTATAGAATCGGAGTTGGCGCTCATTGATGCCGATTCGACCGGAACGGCGCCGATTGGCGAGCGGGGCTTTGACTCATACGCATTTGCCAACGAGCAACTTTGGAAGTATTCGTCTGCGCAAATTTCGCGTAAGACAATTTTGGACATCGATGCCTTTAGGGACAAATCTACTCTTCTTATGAGGCGAAATGGACCCACGAACGACCCAACCGTACTCGACGAGGCCAAAAGAACGTTCCTTGGCGATGACGTATCAATCGTCTCGATAGTTACGGGAAAGAAGACCGTACAGGTGGATTCCCTCAAAAGGACACTACCACTCATGTCCCTGCCAACCCCCATTGTCCAAGCTTTTGACCCAAGTGTTGAATATCTCAACTGGAATGCTGAGAACCAGGTTTTTCACCTCAAGTTTAAGAATGAGTCCCTGGAGCGGGTCGTTAACCCCACAGTCGCATCCTATGTCCTCTCGAACGGCACCATTCTTGGAGCCGAACTCGTTAACCGCGCTATAAGCGCCCTTAAGAGCGGGGGATATCTCATCGTTGACGAAATGGAAACCGGCCTTAATAGATCCCTTGTGGGAACGGTGATTGGTTTGTTTGCTTCCCCTGTCACCAATCCTCACGGTGCCGTTTTGTTGTTCTCGACGCATTATCCTGAACTGCTCGATGGCCTCAAGAGAAAGGACAACGTCTATCTCTTAGTGCGAAACGAATCATTCGACACCGAAGTTGTTAAATACTCAGACCGCATTGGCCGCATAGAGAATAAGAAGAGCGACGTTGTGATTAACAACGTCATTAAGGGCTCAATGCCTCGATATCCAGACGTTCAGGCGATGCGTTCCTATGTTTGCGAGCATGTCAATGAATAACACGGCCCTCGACTACCTTACCCATAGATTTGTTTTGTTCAGCGTTGAAGGTACGGCTGAGGGCGCCGTGATTCAGACGCTGTATGACAATGATTTGCTTGTCGTGCCCCGCGATCATGTGGTAATGGATAACACTTACTTCGACAGACCGTATACGAGGCTCCGCAAGGCAGATAAGATAGCCGACGAGTATTTCGGCATGAGCTATGAGTCAAGAGATGCTTCGGGTTTGACGGTGGCACGAATCGTTGATAGCAAATCAGCCAAATTCGAGTTTCCAAAGCGCCGTCAAAATGGAACTGAGGTACTGAGCTTTTTTACGCGGCCGGAAATTGAGATGCTTGTGATTCAGGCCGAACATGCTTACGGTGAATGGCAGAAAGCCTCTAGGAAAAATAGGCAGCTAAAACCGAGCGAGTTCTGCTCATGCAACCTAGGCTTTTCTCGCCTTAAAGAAGCATCGTTTCTTAAGGAATACTGGTCCGATGCTCCTAAATTGGTCGAAGCCATTCAAAAGCATAGCGAGAAAGCGCAACGCAGCAAAGGCGAGCTTTTACTTGTAGATTTGCTGGCATAACTGCGTTGTTGAGCGTTTCGCAACGACCGAAGATTTAGACCTATTAACGAAATGAGCGCTTTGGGGTGCCAATGGGCAGCCTGGCCCCAGCATCTCAAAGCACCCCGACTCGCCGTTTTGTGGTCAAAATCGATGTAGCCGAGAGAACGACGGCATCACCTCCGTATCGCCGCGATTTTCGCGTGTCTAGACGAACGATTTCGACCGACGGAACGTTTTTCGCGCGGGCTTTCAGGAATTTTTCATCTTAGAAAATGCGATTACGAAATTCTGTTTCCCCTGTTCAAAGTATTGTTTTTACGCGCACATACCTCGGTTTTCGAAAAAGTGAACAAGACTCCTTTGATGTTCACACCAACCACCTCCAAGATAAAACACGTCAAAACGAACGAGCGCCGCGGCTGTTCGAACCCAACCGCCCTTTATCTTAGGAGGACAACATGTCACCTATTCTTATCGCCGCCACCACAATAATCTCGCTCGCCCTTGTCGCCTACACGATCGGCGTTTTCGGCGAACGCAATTCCGGCACGCTGAAGCGCTCGCATCTCATCTTCTTCTGGATCGGCCTCGCGTGCGACTCCACCGGCACCGCCATCATGAGCTCCATGGCCCAAAGCAGCGGCGGTTCCATCTCGCTTCTGCACCCCGTCACCGGCGGCCTCGCCATCGCGCTTATGCTCTTCCACGCGACCTGGGCGACCTACGTTCTGCTGCGCGGCGATAGCAAGCAGCGCCACAACTTCCATCGCCTGAGCATTCGCGTGTGGCTCATTTGGCTCGTTCCCTACTGCACCGGCGTGCTCGTAGGCATCCCCGCGCTGCACGTTGCCGACGGCACCGCGCTGGCAATCGCTTCCGCCATCGTTATCGTGCTCGCCGTGCTGGTTCTGCCCAAGAAGAAGCAGGCTGCTTCGCTGTAAGACGCAACGACGAACTGGCAGCGGTGACGGGCTGGCGGCGGCGAACCGGCTACCGCCGCAACGACGCGAAGCGGCAGGTCAGTGGCGAAACGACGGCAGCCATCACAACGCCAGGTGTCAGCGACAAATCGGCGAGACAAACCCATAACGGCAAGCCGACAATGGCAGCCATGGAAGCGCCAAACAGCAGCAATACAAAAGTCCAGGTCACCTCAAAGGAAGAGACCTGGACTTGCGTGTTTTATACTCGCTTTTAGAACTTTCGGAAGCGCTCGTAACGCTGCTCGAGCAGCTCGTCGATAGGCAGGGCGGAAAGCTCGTCGAGGCTTTCTTCCACATACGCCACAACGTTGGCGATCGCGAAATCGGGGTTGGCCGAAGCCGAGCCCTCGCCTTCCTCGAGCACCGCGTCAACGATATCCATGTCGAAAATCTCGTAGGCGTTCATGCGCATGACCGCAGCAGCCTCGGCCGCGCGCGAGCGGTCCTTCCACAGAATGGACGCGAAGCCCTCGGGCGAGAG
>OLPB01001095.1_pt1 | contig 13437 bp, 7 predicted proteins | sample 1672001 | NCBI WGS metagenome assembly OLPB01 (sample SAMEA3136635, study PRJEB25190) | human gut metagenome | biome: human gut; feature: human-associated habitat; material: faeces | place: Austria | collected 2013 | reverse complement strand
TGAAGCTTACAAAGAAAACAGCAGGACTTTTGATTCTTTATTTCCTGTTTCAGCTTTTCGTACTTTTGGATAGAGATTTCTTCCTGGTGCTTCTGCTGCTGATCGCTGACGCAGTGCTATTCTATTACATGGTTGCAGATGTGATGGAGAAGAACCGACTGAGAAAAGGAATCCAGGAGATTGCTGCCGGAAATATGAGTTATCAGATTCCAATTGACGGACTGCATGGAGAGAATAAAACCATTGCATTGATGATCAACGGAATCGGAACCGGACTTGATAAAGCAGTTGCTGAGGCAATGAAAAACGAACGTCTCAAGACAGATTTGATCACAAATGTTTCTCATGATATTAAGACACCACTGACGTCCATTTTGAATTATGTCGGCATCTTAAGACAGACAGATCCGGCGGATCCGAAAGTTCAGGATTATCTGAATATTCTGGAAGAGAAAGCTCAGAGACTGAAGACATTGACAGAAGATGTAGTAGAAGCATCGAAAGTCAGCAGCGGAAATATTTCGCTGGAATATATGGATCTTGATCTGTCGGAAATGATCCAGCAGACGCAGGGCGAACTCGAAGAAAAATTCGAGGTGAGAAATCTGGCGATCGTCACAGATCTTCCGGCAGAACCGGCTGTTGTGCATGTCGATGGAAGAAGAATGTGGCGTGTCCTGGAAAATATTTACGGAAATGCAGCCAAGTACGCAATGCCTGTAACAAGAGTCTATGCGACTCTGAAAACAGATGATACAAAGGTGAAATTTTCATTGAAAAATGTTTCCGAGCATCAGTTGAATATTCAGGCTGAAGAACTGACAGAACGTTTTATTCGCGGGGATATTTCCAGAAGTACGGAGGAAAGTGGATTGGGACTTTCCATTGCGAAGAGCCTTACAACGATGCAGGGCGGCACATTTGATCTGTATCTGGACGGAGATTTGTTCCGGGTAGATATTACATTTCCAAGAGTGAAAGCAAAAGGAAATGCTGCCGGGGCAACAGAGGAATCGAAAAAGAAATCATCAAGCGGTGTATCTTGACATTCTATTCGCGTTATGCTAACCTTTTTAAGGAATGAAAAGCAGTGATAAGCGAAACGCGATGAGGAAGAGAGTAGTCTGTAACAGATTCTACAGAAAAGTCCTGAAGGCTGTCAGGCCGGATGTTGAGAGGGATGGATGGAAGACAGATGAAGATGGCTTCTGAGCAGCGCAGATGAGCCTGAACAGAGTGAGCAAGTGAGTTGTTTAAGCGGCAATCTTGAATAAAAAGATCCGGGTTAGTCTGTGAAGGGATTCGCCCTTTATAGCGAAGAGTATCAACAGTGAGAAATGCCGTAGTATTCAAAGTGGTTTTGATTAACAAAGCAGTTTTTACTAACGAAAGTGCAGATACTCATAGAGGTTTCTTTCCGCGAGGAAGGAACGAAGAGAAGTGGTAACACGGAAGTAGGATTCGTCTTCTCAGGGATGCAAGTCCCTGGGAGGGCGTTTTTTAATATATTAGGTTCTTTCCTAATATATTAAAAACGCTCCGCTAGGGATATGCGCTGCGGCGTACAAAGTAGGTGTCGCAAGCGACCGCCGCAAGTGCAAGAATGTGCCTTGGCACATTCTTTTTTCGCGAAAGATCCAGCAGAAAGTCGTAATAGTAGTCACTGGAATTTGAGAAAAGAATCCCACATTGTGGGAAAAGGAGGCAGACAAATGTCAGAAAAACCAAAATATTATATAACAACAGCGATCGCCTATACATCAGGTAAACCGCATATCGGAAACACATACGAGGTCGTGCTTGCAGATGCAATCGCACGTTACAAGAGAAGCCAGGGATATGATGTATTCTTCCAGACAGGAACAGATGAGCACGGACAGAAGATCGAGCTCAAAGCCGAGGAGGCTGGAATCACACCAAAGGAATTCGTAGATAATGTATCAACAGAAATCAAAAGAATCTGGGATCTGATGGATACATCTTATGACAAATTCATCCGTACAACAGATGAAGATCATGAGAAACAGGTTAAGAAGATTTTCAAGAAACTTTACGACAAGGGAGATATTTACAAGGGACATTATGAAGGAATGTACTGTACACCGTGTGAGTCTTTCTTCACAGAGTCTCAGCTTGTAGATGGAAAATGTCCGGACTGTGGACGCCCGGTTCAGCCTGCAAAAGAAGAGGCATATTTCTTCAAAATGAGCAAGTATGCTGACCGCCTGATCGAGCATATCAATACACATCCGGAGTTCATTCAGCCGGTTGCCCGTAAGAACGAGATGATGAACAACTTCCTTCTTCCGGGACTTCAGGATCTGTGTGTATCCAGAACATCTTTCAAGTGGGGAATTCCGGTAGATTTCGATCCAAAGCACGTTGTATACGTATGGCTTGATGCTCTTACAAACTATATCACAGGAATCGGATATGATGCAGACGGAAACAGCACAGAGCAGTTTGGCAAGCTTTGGCCGGCAGATCTTCATCTGATCGGAAAAGATATCATCCGTTTCCATACAATTTACTGGCCAATCTTCCTTATGGCACTTGATCTTCCACTTCCGAAACAGGTATTCGGACATCCTTGGCTGCTTCAGGGAGACGGTAAGATGAGCAAATCCAAGGGAAATGTTCTCTATGCAGATGAACTCGTTGATTTCTTCGGTGTAGATGCAGTTCGTTACTTTGTACTGCATGAAATGCCATTCGAGAATGACGGTGTTATTTCCTGGGAACTGATGGTAGAGCGTTTGAACTCCGACCTTGCCAATACACTTGGAAACCTTGTAAACAGAACTGTTTCCATGACAAACAAATACTTCGGCGGAACAGTAGAAGATAAGGGTGTTGTAGAAGATGTAGATGCAGAATTGAAAGCAGTTGTAGAGAATGCTTCTAAAGCAGTTGATGCTAAGATGGCAGACCTCCGCGTTGCCGATGCGATTACAGAAATCTTCAATCTGTTCAAACGCTGCAATAAATATATTGATGAGACAACTCCTTGGGTACTCGGAAAAGATGAATCCAAGAAGGATCGCCTTTCTACAGTACTTTGGAATCTGATCCAGAGCATTTCTGAAGGTGCAAGACTTCTTGAATCTTTTATGCCTTCTACAAGTAAGAAGATCCTTGAGCAGCTTGGTAACGGACATGTAACAGAGAAACCAGAGATCCTGTTCCAGCGAATGGATCTCGAAGAGGTTATGAAGAAAGTTGAAGAACTTCATCCGAAGGTAGAAGAAAAGAAAGAGGAAGAAGCTGTTATCGACATTGAGCCGAAAGATGAGATCACATTTGAGCAGTTCGGAGCAATGCAGTTCCAGGTTGGAGAGATCATTGCATGTGAGGCTGTAAAGAAATCCAAAAAGCTTCTCTGCTCTCAGGTAAAAGTTGGAAGCCAGGTAAAACAGATCGTATCCGGAATCAAAGCACATTACACACCGGAAGAAATGGTTGGTAAGAAAGTTATGGTTCTTGTAAACCTGAAACCTGCGAAGCTGGCAGGCGTACTTTCAGAGGGGATGCTACTTTGTGCAGAAGATGCAGAAGGTAACCTTGCACTGATGACACCGGAAAAAGAAATGCCGGCTGGAGCAGAAATCTGTTAATTGAAATGTTTGAAAATTCAGACAATTACAACTAAAGCAGATAATAAATAAAAAATATAAAAAAATCAAATGAATATATTGACAAATTAGACGCCGAATGTTATTATATAACCATCAAAGAGAGAAAGAAATCTCCCAAAGATATTTAACTAAGAAGGCAAAAGTAACAGATGCCTGATTAGATTAAAAATACAAGTTCAACAGGAGGTCAGTCCCATGGACAGTATAGTTTCAGATTTTTATCAATATGTCAGTGGTATGATGAGTGAAGGTTCCTGTGAAGAAAGAGACCTTTGCCAAGCGTAAAAGTCCAGTAGAAAGAAAAGAAGATCAAAGATCGGAGAGTACGGAAACTGGAAGCAAAGAGAAAAAGATGAATCACTCATAGATGTATTGAATAAAAATACCGCATATAACATAGAATGAAAAATGTGTAAAGAAACATTGAAAGGACATGTTATAATCTCAGATTTGTTATAAAAGCAGGAATGACTTGACAGAAGATTTAATACATAAAGTATTGAATGGATATGAAAATCATTCAAGTGATAAAATAACAGACGACAAAGGTCTCACAGGAACGTAGAATCGCGAATAATCTCCGATACAAAATATAAAATTATAATAATAATACAATTAAATAACACTAAAAATGCACTTTCAAAAGGAATTGAAAGTGCATTTTTTTGACATTACAGACCTCATATGGTAGAATAATGAAAGAGTATCGGCTAGTGCCTAATGGACACATTCAGACCAAAACTAATATTTCAATGACAATGAGGTGAGTACAGTGGATAAGTATGAATATAAGTTAAAGACAGAAGAGATGCTGGAACTTATGGAAGATGGAGAATACAGAAAAGCAGCGGCAGCAGCAGATCTGATTGACTGGAAGCGTGTCCGTAACGCAGGGATGCTGATGAATGTCAGTGATATTTATGAAAAAACAAAAGAGTATCAGAAGAGCTATGATGTGATGAATCTTGCATATCGCCGCTCTGAAGGAAGCCGCAAGGTGATCTATAAGTTATGTTCTCTTGCAATTAAGACAAAGAATATAGATGAAGCAATTGACTATTATGACGAATTTATCCAGATTGCACCGAAAGATCCGAACAGGCATATCCTTAGATATCAGATCTTAAGAGCGCAGAGAGCGCCGATCGAACAGCAGATCGAGGCTCTGGAGGAATTTAAGAAGGCAGAATATATTGAAGAGTGGGCTTATGAACTGGCGAAGCTTTATCGCGAAGCAGGTATGATGACAGAATGTTTGGAAGAGTGTGATGATCTGATCCTCTGGTTCAGCGAGGGTAAGTATGTTTATAAGGCAATGGAACTGAAGATGCAGTATAAGCCATTGTCACCATCGCAGCAGCAGAAATATGATCACAGATATGAGAAGCTTTCTTCAGAGACAGAAGAAATACCGGATCTGGCTTCCTATTTAGGAGAAGACGAGGAAAAAGATTCTGCGTCAGAAGGAGCTGAAGCACTTGGAGATACAAGATCAATCGGGCTGACAGAACAGCCGGTGATGGAGAACGACAGTACTTCCGATGTGATTGACACGGATGCGGTTACTTTGGAAGCGGCAGAAGAGCCGGATGCCGAAGTAGAAAATCAGGAAGAAGCAGGAGTAGAAACAGCAGAAGTTATAGAAGTTTCCGAGGATGAGTCAGAAGTTCAGCCGGCAACGGTAGAGACAAGTGGAGATAAGAGAACACTTAGCAAAGATACTGCTTCCATACCGATTGTCAGTAAGAATCCGGTAAAACCAGTCAAGAAGAAACTTGGAGATACGATGCGGTTAGATGAAGCTCTACAGCAATTACTCAATCCGAAACCGGAAGTTCAGGCAGAACCGGGAGAAGAAGTCGAACCGGATATGACAGATCTGGAAGAGGATATTGCAGCAATTGAGGATGTAGAAGATCTTGAGATCGTGAATCAACTGACAGAAGAGAAGAAAGCTGAGGAAGCCAGTAAAGAACGAGTAGTTCCTTCAGGGATGAAAGAACTGATACCGGAACCGGAGACAGAAGAAGAGCTTATAGAACAGGCAGTGGAGGAGACTTCAGAAGATGTCCCAGAAGATGCAGTTGCTATAGAAGCAGAAGAAGCAGAACCGGAAGAGGAAGAAATTCTTGAAGCAGGGGAAGCAGAACCGGAAGAGGAAGAAATCCTTGAGGTAGAAGAGGCAGAACCGGAAGAGGAAGAAGTTCTTGAAGTAGAAGAGGCAGAACCGGAAGAGGAAGAAATCCTTGAAGTAGAAGAGGCAGAATCGGAAGAGGAAGAAATCCTTGAAATAGATGAAGCTGAGTCAGAAGATCTGACAGATGAATCAGAAGATTTGTCTGAGGTGGAGGAACTGATCTTAGAAACTGAAGTTGTCAATGATGAAGATGATTCAGAAGGAGCAGCAGTAAGAGAGACTATGGACAATAAAAATAATGAAGAACCAATTTTATCACCAGAGATACAGAAACTGATTGATGAGATTGAAGGTGTTATTCCGGAAGAGGAAGAAGTAGATGCAACAGTAAGTTCAGAAGAAGTTCTTGAGGTAGAAGAAGAACCACATGAAAATATGGGAGAGCTTGCGGATGATCTCAGACTCGGTGAGGATGAGTACGAAGATTATGATGCGTATGACTGGGATGATGCAGAAGAGTTTGACGAAGACGATATTTTAGATGATTATGAAGAGTCTGATGACGATTTGTTGGATGATTATGAAGAGTCTGATGACGATCTGCCGGATGATTATGAAGACGCTGATGATGATCTGTTCAGTGAGGAAGAAGGATATGATGATCTGGATGCCTATGGTTATGAAGAAGACGATGAGGATGATGAAGTAATCAATCCAAGAGATCTTTTCACAGCAGAAGATAAGATTTCAGATGATGATCTTCTTGGTCTGAATTCTTATGAAGAAGTGCCAAATTTTGAAGATGAATTCAGCGTGAATCCAGCGCATAGTGAGGAGCCGGATGACAGAGAGATCCCGGATGAAGACGACGGAATTGATATCATGTCTGCGACGACACCATTAAGCCGTAAAGAGACTGCAAAATTGATCGCAACAGGTAAGACATCACCATTACCATTAGATGAGATTGCAGATGCAATGTCTGATACAGGATTTATCGTACATGGTCGCTATGATCTTGAAACACAGAGTGGAATCGGTACAAGAGCAGGGCTTACAGAGGAACAGAAAAAACTCTTCTCTTATTTTGTACCTGTGCGTGGTATGAGTGAGCAGCTGGTAGATGTACTTGAGCAGGATAAGAACTGTACAAACCGCAAAGGAACTTCCAGAACAGGAAACCTTCTGATTATTGGAAATAAAGGAAATGGAAAGACAGTCCTTGCTGTTGATGTTGTAAAGGCAATCCAGAAGCAGCGTGATATTCGTCAGGGTAAGGTTGCAATTGTGACAGGTGAGTCACTGAATAAGAAGAGAATCGGAGACATTTTCCGTAAACTGTACGGCGGTGCACTGATCATTGAAAAAGCCGGACAGATGAACGAAAAAACACTCGCCAAGCTGAACAAAGCAATGGAGCAGGATACAGGAGAACTTCTGGTAGTTCTTGAAGAGCAGAGAAAACCACTGGACAGACTTCTTTCTTCCAACAGAGAATTCAGAAGAAAATTTACTTCCAGACTTGAAGTGCCGATCTTTATCAATGATGAGCTTGTAACATTTGGACAGACTTATGCTCAGGAGAATGGTTACAGAATCGATGAGATGGGAATTCTTGCACTGTACAGTAAGATTGACTCTTTACAGCGAGAAGATCATGCAGTGACAGTAGCAGAAGTGAAAGAAGTGATGGATGATGCAATCGCTCATTCACAGAAAGCTTCCGCAAAGAAGCTTGTGAAGAGAGTATTTGGAAAGAATACAGATTCTTCCGACAGAATTCTGCTTTCAGAGAAAGATTTCAACATTTAATGACATATATTTGTTAAGAATTAATAGACAGTCAGTAAAACGACTGTCTATTTTTGTGCAATAATACATTTTCTCTTTCTTTTTTATACAGTATCAAGTATAATAAAACTATAGTGTTCAAGGGTAGAATGAAACTTTGTTACCAATTGAATGATTCGGTAATGTGCCTTGATCTATAAGAAATTGTATGGTTTTTAAATCATTACAATCAGGAATATATTTGAGCAGTGAGGTGGCTTTATGGTTAAGAAAAACAGCACGAAGACGAAAGTGCAGCCTTATGAGATCGGAGAACTTGACCATTATCTTTTTGGGCAGGGAAATCATTATGAGATTTATAAAAAGATGGGTGCCCATGAGGTGACAAAGAACGGAAAAAGAGGAGTATATTTTGCGGTATGGGCTCCTAATGCAGTAAACGTTTCTGTAATCGGAGAGTTTAATGACTGGGATGAGACGAAAGATAAGATGAAGAGAGGGGAGCCTCTCGGAATATATACATGCTTCGTTCCGGAGGCGAAGAAAGGGGATTTGTATAAGTTCTGTATAGAGACACAGGCGGGTGAGAAGATTTACAAAGCAGATCCATTTGCTAATTATGCAGAGCTCCGGCCGGGAACAGCTTCCAGAATCACAGACATTTCTAATCTGAACTGGTCAGACAGTAAGTGGATGACTGCTCGTGAGAAATGGGATAACAAAGAAGAACCAGTGTCTATTTATGAAGTACATATGGGTTCCTGGATGAGACATCCTGGAAGAGAAGATGAAGGATTTTATACATATCGTGAGTTTGCAGAAGCAATTACAAAGTATGTAAAAGAGATGGGATATACTCATGTTGAGTTGATGGGAATCGCAGAGCATCCATTTGACGGTTCCTGGGGATATCAGGTAACCGGATATTATGCACCAACTTCACGCTATGGAACACCGGAAGATTTTGCATATATGGTGAATTACCTTCATAAGAATAATATCGGTGTTATTCTTGACTGGGTACCGGCGCATTTCCCGAAAGATGCACATGGTCTGGCAGATTTTGACGGAACACCGACATTCGAATATCCAGATCCGAGAAAGGGCGAGCATCCTGATTGGGGAACGAAGGTTTTCAATTATGAAAAACCGGAAGTTTCTAACTTCCTTTTGGCGAATGCATTGTTCTGGGTTGAACATTATCATGTAGACGGACTTCGTGTAGATGCAGTGGCATCTATGCTGTATCTGGACTACGGAAGAGAAGATGGACAGTGGATTCCGAATAAATTTGGCGGAAATGAGAATCTTGAGGCGATTGCATTCTTTAAACATCTGAATTCTGTAGTTTGCGGAAGAAATAAAGGCGTTATGATGATCGCAGAAGAGTCTACAGCATGGCCGAAGGTGACAGGATCTCCTGAGGATGATGGACTTGGATTTACTTTGAAGTGGAATATGGGTTGGATGCATGACTTTACAGAATACATGAAACTGGATCCTTATTTCAGAAAGAATGCACATCATATGATGACATTTTCTATGGAATATGCATATTCAGAGAACTATATTCTTGTACTTTCTCATGATGAGGTTGTTCATCTGAAATGCTCCATGTTGAATAAGATGCCGGGAGAAGGATGGGATAAGTTCCGCAACTTGAAGGTGGCATATGCATTTATGATGGGACATCCTGGAAAGAAGCTTCTCTTTATGGGACAGGAGTTCGCACAGCTTCGTGAGTGGAGTGAAGAGAGAGAACTGGATTGGTTCCTTCTTGCAGAAGAACCACATCAGCAGATTCAGAACTGGTATAAAGATTTGCTTCATCTTTATAAGAAGAATAAGGCATTGTATGAGTTGGATAATGATCCGAAGGGATTTGACTGGATCAATAAGGATGATATCTTCCGGAGTATTTTCAGTTTCACAAGACATTCAAAGGATGGGAAGAAGAATCTGCTTTTTGTATGCAACTTTACACCGGTAGACAGACCGGATTACTGTGTTGGTGTTCCGAGAAGAAAGCAGTTTAAGCTTGTTCTTAACAGTGATGAGACAAAATACGGCGGATCAGGAGAGGAACGCCAATTGGTTTACAAGCCAGAGAAACAGGAATGTGATGGTCAGAAATATTCCTTTGCATATCCTCTTCCGGGATATGGTGTGGCAGTATTTGAGTATTAAGTTGTATGGTATGATATTTTCTACGAATAGATGGAACAGGAATTAGACATACATTGATTTGCCCCTGCATAGATTGTAAAAAACAAACTATGCAGGGGCTTTTCTATGAGAGAATATATTGAGGAGCGTGCAGTAGAAATTGCAAATTATATTATAGAAAATAATGCGACAGTGAGACAGACAGCGAAACAGTTTCGGATTAGTAAGAGTACGGTGCATAAGGATGTTACAGAACGTCTGCTTCAGATCAACCCATCATTGGCTCATGAAACGCGTAAGGTTTTAGACACCAACAAATCAGAACGTCACATCCGGGGAGGGCTCGCCACCAGAGAAAAATATTTACACTTGCATACTTCCAATTATTGAAGTTAATGTTACAATAAAAAAGGATATCCAATCGGAAACACGGACATTGAGAGGAGACTGTTCAAATGCGGGTGGCAATCATTGAAAGGGATGAAAAAGTATTAGAAGAACTGAAAAAAGGTTTGAAACGTGTAGATCCGAATTACGAATTGGCGGGGATTGCAGGGAACGGACAGTCTGCATATGAGATGATAACAGTTATGCAGCCAAACCTTGTTATTATGGATATTGGGCTTCCACGGATGAATGGATTAAATCTTTTGAGAAAATTACGCACGGAAGGACGCGAGTTTCGTGTGATTATTATAACAAAGGATGAAGATTTTCAACAGGCAAAGCAGGCAATCGATCTGGGGGTGGACGGATATTTAGTACAGCCGTTTCAGCCGATGGAGCTTAAGAAGGCATTAAGCCGTATTCATGAAAAAATAAGGAATGAGTATTGGATGCAGGCTTCTTTTACTGTTGAAAATGTTCTGTTGAGCTGCAGAGATGGAGAAATTATATCGAATCAGAAGTTAAATGAAATGACCATTCGGAGATTTGGTTTTACAGTGGATGATCCGGGATATTTATTTACGGTTTCAATGGCAGACGAATACGAGGAGCAGAAGGAGAATGTACGTGGATTTCTCGAAGAAATCTGTAGACATGAGTGTGGATTTTCGGCATCTGTTATATGTTCGGATCAATGGAAAAAGGTGTACCTGATCATTTACCGGGTATATGAAGCTAGGAACTGGAAAGAATATTTTCAAAAAAATGTGGTTACAGGGTTATGTAGGAAGTTTCCGGGGACAATTATTTGTGTATGGATAGAGACAAAACAGCTGACAAAGCTGGAAGAGGCAATGATTCAGACAGGGAGCCTTATGGAATGGAATCTTCTTCAGCCACGAGGAGTTTTGATCTGTCAGCAGACAGTTGAGAAATTTGAAGTTGTTCCGGTGCGTTATCCGGTAGAATTAGAACAACGAATGCGGGAAATGATTTTCGATGAAAACAAGAAAGGAATTGCCAGACAATTTCAACTTGTTTGTGAGGAAATGAAAAGAGAAAAATATTTTCCAAAAGAAATAAAATACAGTATCATTCGTTTTTGTATGGCAGATGGATTAAATTATAGAAATTATGGCGGGGAGATTGACGAAACAGAAATCCTGAGTCTTATGCAGCAGATTACATATGCCATCAGCTGGAAACAGATAGAGAAAGCGATTCAAGGATTGGAACGGATGCTATCATATGAACATAAATTTGAGCGGTACAGTACGCTTATTCAAAAAGCAATGGAAATTGTAAGAAAAGAATATGACAGAGGTATTACATTGGAAGAAGCAGCGAGCCAGCTTTATGTATCAGAAGAATATCTGAGTTCCCAGTTTAAGAAGGAGACAGGATATAATTTTACAGAAACTGTGAGGAAATACAGGATAGAAAAAATAAAGGAGCTTCTTAGGACAACAAAATATAAGATGAATCAGATTGCGGGGCTTGTCGGTTACTCTGATCCCAAATATATGAGTAAGGTGTTTAAAGAGGAGGAAGGAATTTTACCGACGGAATACAGACGTAACTCTACTGGAATTTCATAATTAAGAGTAATTTCATGTTGTTTATAGGAAAAAGTAGAGAATAAGGGGTATATTTAATTAAAAAAATACACCTTTATAAAAAATTTCACCCTTTTTAATATAAAAAATATGCTATGATACAAATGAAAAGTGAAAAGGATTTCATGGCCGTTAAGGCAGAAAGAGGTGAAAAGAATGAGTACAATGAACATTACTTTCAAACACCCGGATGAGATTATTGATTTCTTGAACACAGTATGTAAATTTGACTTTAACATGGACATGAGAAGAGGACGGGCAGTAGTAGATGCGAAGTCATTACTTGGAATCATGAATCTGGGATTGAATAACGTGATTGAACTGCAGATGTATGCAGATGATTGCACAGAACTTGAAAGACAGCTAGAAAGATTTGTAGCATAAAATGGAACATAAAAATGGGATGTCGGGCATTTGTTCGGCATCTTTTTTGTTCTGGATAGATCAGAAGGGGAATAATTACCGCGTATAGTAATAGAAATTGTGGATAAGATTTTATTTTACATAAACAAATACTTGTAAATCAATGATTCCTCTACTATAATGAAGAACAGAAAAAAATATATAGATAAAGCAAATAGTTTTGATTGGATTTGACAGGAGGAAAGATTTGAAGAAAGAATTAGTGATTGTCCTTGACTTCGGTGGACAGTATAACCAGCTGGTCGCAAGACGTGTCAGGGAGTGTAATGTATATTGTGAAATTTATTCATATAAGACAGATATTGAAAAAATTAAAGAGATGAATCCAAAAGGAATCATTCTCACAGGCGGACCAAACAGCTGTTATGAGCCGGATTCACCGACTTATTCAGAAGAACTGTTCAAGCTTGGAATTCCGGTTCTCGGACTTTGCTATGGCGCACAGCTGATGTCTCATGTACTTGGCGGAAAAGTTGAGCGTGCAGATGTAAGAGAATACGGCAAGACAGAAGTTATTATTGATAAAAAAGACTCCAAAGTATTTGAGGGTGTTTCAGAGACAACAACATGTTGGATGAGCCATTTTGATTATATTTCAAAAATTGCTCCGGGATTTGAAATTACAGCACACACTGCTGACTGTCCGGTTGCAGCAGCTGAGAACGCAGCTGAGAAATTGTATGCAATCCAGTTCCATCCAGAAGTACTTCATACAGTAGAAGGAACAAAGATGATCAACAACTTTGTAAAAAATGTATGTGAATGTGCAGGTGACTGGAAGATGGATGCTTTTGTTGAGAATACAATCGCAGAGATCCGCGAGAAGGTTGGAGACGGAAGAGTATTGCTCGCACTGTCAGGTGGGGTTGACTCTTCAGTGGCAGCAGGCCTTCTTTCCAAAGCTATTGGAAAACAGCTTACTTGTGTATTCGTAGATCATGGTCTTCTTCGTAAAAATGAAGGTGATGAAGTTGAAGCAATCTTCGGACCAGAAGGACAGTTCGATCTGAACTTTATCCGCGTAAATGCACAGGAAAGATATTATAACAAACTTGCAGGCGTTACAGATCCAGAAGCAAAACGTAAGATCATCGGTGAAGAATTCATCCGTATCTTCGAAGAAGAAGCAAAGAAGATCGGTACTGTTGAATTCCTTGCACAGGGAACAATTTATCCGGATGTTGTAGAAAGTGGTCTTGGCGGAGAATCCGCAGTGATCAAATCTCATCATAATGTAGGAGGACTTCCGGATTTTGTAGATTTCAAAGAAATCATTGAGCCG
>OLPB01001087.1_pt1 | contig 13502 bp, 3 predicted proteins | sample 1672001 | NCBI WGS metagenome assembly OLPB01 (sample SAMEA3136635, study PRJEB25190) | human gut metagenome | biome: human gut; feature: human-associated habitat; material: faeces | place: Austria | collected 2013 | reverse complement strand
TCTGGTTTTAATGCAGCTTTTAACACTCCATAATTAAGATTTTGCAAATCATCACGTAGTCTTATGTTATTTAATGTAAATAAAGCACCTACAAGTGAATTTACAGTTTCTTTGAATTGTGTGTTAGTAATGTTTTTAAATTTGTGATTTCTTATTTTAAATGGAGCACCTGCACCTTTATATGCAGCAAGAAATTCATTTACAGCAGCCGAATCTTGTTTGGATCTATTGTAATAACCAGAATCGATTCTATTAAAAATATTATCAATACTAGTATCGGTTCTCCAAACCCATTTACTTATGAAATTCTTAATAGCTTTCCAAGCTCTTTTAAGAAGATTTAATTCAGGATCTACTTTATTCAGCATATACTGCCTAAAGTCTTCTGCTAAAGCTTCTTCTACTTGTTTATCACTTCCAACAAAACCAGTTCTATTTCTATAGAATTCATAAATTTTCTTTCTTTCCTTTGGAGAAATAGTTAATAACGATACTCTATGGAATGCTTCATGATACAATGTACCACGTTCTGCACCTTTCCACAGTATGGTAGAATCTTTTCTAACAAGACCCATAGCATACTCATTACCACCAAGTGCAATAGCATCTTCAACGATATGTAAAGAATCTTCTGGTAATCCTAATTTATTTCTAAACCATTGAATTTCTTCTGGAGTTACTACTTCTGATATATTTCCTGCAACTTTACGAAAAGGTACATCAAAATCTTCATCAATTCCCAAACTCAAAGGATCTATTTCTCCATCATTAGTTATTTCCTTTATGTAAGAATCATCTTGAGTTGTAACTTCAGAAGTCGTAACATCTTCAGTAACCTCTGTCTGTGGTTCTGGGGTGCTAGGAATATTTGGTAACGAACTGGCTTTATTTTCAACAGCTTCTTTTACTTCAGGATTATTGATCTTTCTTGGTATCTTTTGAACATCTTCAGCATATGCGAAAGAATCTTTAAATAGTTGATCATCTAAGTCACTTCTTATTATACCAGCTTTTTCTAACACACCCATAGTATAAACTGGGGTAGAAGAAATGAAATCATCCTTAGTAAGAGATATACCTGGAATGATATCAAGCAAATCAACAGAATTATTGTTAAAATAATCATATACAGAAGGTAATGCTTCTTTTATTGGTCTAAAGAAATTTTTTCTAGCTACACGCCAATGGAATCCCATTAATGCTTCAACTATATCTTTTTTATCCTGAGTAGATAAGTTACCAATGTTGAATGTTTTTTCACCAATTACTAAATTACCTTTATTGTCAACATATAATTGCTTTTCTTTTAACCAATCAAATGTTTTATCTGCAGTGGTTACTTTGGTAGCATCTCCAAATCTAACCATAAAGTCAATTAATTCTCCAGCAATAACTCCTGTATCTCTATATTCAGAGTTAGGATTAGTGCCATAATTAATTAACAATTCAGCTAAAAACTCAGCTTGATTTCTATCAAATCTTTGAAGAGTTAATTGTAATGGCAACATTTGATTTGATAAAGTACTAGATTTTGGTGGATAAATAAACAATTGTCCACTACCACCTTTACCTGGCAACATTTCACCATTAGCTCCTATTATATCAGAATCTTTTACAATACCATCACTTATACCAAATGTTACATTTTCTGGAGTAATCTCAGTAATTTCTGTTGGTATCTGTAAGCCTTTTACTTCGTGTATTGGTCTGAATACAGCTCTACCATCTTTTCTAACAACATTAGGTATTCCTTTAGTTCTAACTATTGTGCTAGGTACTACAGCTTCATCATTTGTTGCAGACTCTATTGTAGAAATTACTGCATTTCTAAATCTACGTAAATCTGCTATAGATAAATCATTAGCATTATTAATAAGATTAATATCCTCTTCTGTAAGCCTTTCTTTAGGTATGCTAGCTAATTTTGCTGCTAAGAAAGTTCTAGCTCCAGAAGGAGTTTTCAAAGCCATTGCATAATCGCCAGTGCCATGATGAATTAACATTATTATAGATGCAGAATCATATGTACTAGGATCATTTTCTTTATATGGTTTATGCCCCTTTTCTGTATAATCTTTATTTATAACAAACTCACAGAAACTATCATTAAAAAAGTTTGGATCTTTTATTCTCTCTGCTAATTCCTTGCCTGGCTTGGTACCAGGATAAATAGGCGTTGTAGCATCAGGATTAAAGAACAGTGTATGAGATACTTTATCTTGTACCATTTCTTCAATTTCTAAAGATTCATCCAAATCTCTAGTTTCAGAATCCATATCTGTTCTTCTGCTCATTGTAGATTCCGCAGCAAGTTTTCTGCGAGCCCACTTCACTTGAGATTCTTCAGTTACTTCAGGATTAGAATTGTTATATGTTTCAGATACTTTCTTATCTTCCTCATCAGAAACAGCTTCAGAGTTTGCAAAATCTATTAAAGCTTTTTCATCAGCTCGTTCAAATTCTATTTCATCTTCTTCATTTTCTTCATTTTCTTGAGTTTCAACAACTGGTTGAGGTTTAGATTTAGGTTTGCTTTCAGTATCTTCTGTTTCCGGTTCTTTTTTTTCTCTTACTTTGGCTAAAGTTTCTTCAAATTCTTTGCTTAACTCTTCCAAACCTTTATTAGGAAACTCCTCATCTTTCTTTATCTCTACCTCTGCTACTGGTATCTTAGTATCAATGTCAGGAGTAGCCCTATCATCCATTATAGGAGTCTTTGGAGATTCAACCTTTTCTTGTTCTACTTTAGAAGCTACTTGATTATCTACTTGAGTTTCGTTGTTAGTAATAGGTTGTTGATTATCACTTTGATTAACTGCTTCTCTAGACATTTCTTTTGCAGCTTCTGTTTCAACAACATCTTTTGCATTTTCTTCTACTATCTTTGATGACTCATCTGAATTGTTTATATACTTATCAATTCTTTCTTTTATTTTTTTGCCTATTTGTTTTTTTGATTCATCAGAAGCATTGTTGAAATTTATGAGTTTGCCATCTTCCAAAGTATTACCAAAGATTTCATTCATCTTGTGTTCTGCTATTAGAAGATCGTGGTTTGCAATCATTGTGTTAACATAGCTATCAACACCTTTGCCAACTAAATTAGGAGTGGCTATGAAGTTTGAACTGAATCTAGTACCTTCTGATAATTGATTTAGTTTAGCATCTATGTCTTTTAATATATTAGGTATTTCTTTTGAAATAGATTTACCAACAGCATTTGACTCATTCGTTATACCAAACTTTTGTTGATTTTCTTCTGGCTTAGATTCGAGTGCTGTTTTTAATTGTTCTAATGCTTGCTTTTGAATGTTTAACTTAGTTAATGCAACAGCAGTAAGCTTCTCTTCTGGAGAATAATGATTTAACATTTGATCATTTTCCAAAGTAGTATAGAAATTATTATCTGCTTCTTGTGCCTGATTAGCATTGTCAAGTGCTTCTTGTGCATCTATTGTTGCCAAGTGTTGCAACCCAATTAAAGTATTATATTCAGTAGTTCCAGGATTGTATCCAATAGTCTTACCAATATTTTGGTTTACTTTGGATTTAGATAAACTGAAAATGTTATTTGCAGTAGCTATTTCATCATTTAAATCTTGTTCAGTAATACCTTCTGGCAAATTATACTTATAATTTTCAAGTACATCAAGTACATTTTGTTGATAATTCAACTTCTTATTTGCCATTTCAGAGTAAGACATAGCTTTGATCATTGCATCTTTTTTACCAATGTGATCTGCAACTACGTCTCTTACAAAAGAGTTGGCAGTCATGTCTTTGTAAGTCTTTAACCCAGAATGATAAGCAATTGTAGGTCCACCCATGTATAAACCTAATGCAAAACCACCTTTTACATCATTCCAAAATTGTGGATCATTTGCTAATTCAGATTCAGTATCTATTCCAGATAATATTTTTGCAGTACGATAATTGGCGTTAGCTAAGCCCATTAAAGATTGAAAAATACTGCTAGACTTTCCATCATACTTACCAGAAATATAATCATAATCAAATACATCTTGATTGGCTTCTTCAAACGCTTCTCCAGTAGCAGAAAAACCCAATCTACCAAGTGCTTTGGCAGCTTGCAGACTAGCATTTTTTACTGGGGAATTGTATGCAAGTCTAGCATTAAACCCAGTATAAGCGTCTATAAGTTTGTTATATTTACTTGCTGCAGCTTCGCTTAATTTCGTACCTGTTTTTAATAATGGATTTAAAGCAGTTTTAATTGGAGCTGTTATTATTTTGCCCATAGCTTTACCAAGAGGTGCAAATACTAAAGCAGATTGAGCAACATCCATAGCAGATAATGCCATGTTGTTATCATAAACTCTTTCTAATCCATCTTTTAAGGATCTTTTGGCATTTACTAGAGTTGCATCGTTTATGGTTATCTCTCCAGATATAACTCTATCTATTATCTCATCATCAGAGATCTTAGAAACATCTATATTGGGGTCTTGTTGTTTTAACTGGTTTCTACCAATTTCAGCATATTGTTTAATGTCAATACCTTGTTCCTTTAAACTATCTTCAATTCTAGATCTATACGCACCATATACTTGAGCTAGAGATTCTCTATGTCTACTGTATATATTACCAGCAACACTAGCTGCAGTAGCTGCAATTGCACTACCCCACCCAATTAAATTAGATGCAGCACCAATTCCAGGGACAGCGTTCAATGCTCCAGTAGTAGCATAGTGTCTACCTAACCACAAAGCTCCGGTAGCTAAAGCATCTGCGATATAACCATAAACAGTTGCCATAGAAGAACCTGTTAAACCTGGACCAGCGTATAAGAAATAATCTGGGGAATACCAAGGTTTATCTTGAGCTCTTTGTTCCTTTATTCTAAATTCAGAAGACGGTGTATAATTTTCAGATCTTTCTCGTAAGTTAGAGTATATATTATTTATTTCTTCATTTACTTTAGATCTTTCTTCTTCCCACGATTTTCTAGAATTACTTAGATATTCAATTCTCGCATCAATGTTATCACCTTCTTTTTCACCATATTTAGACAAGATGCTATCGTATTGCTCTTGTCTATCTGCTAATGTTCTTTGGAGTTGAAAGTATTCAGATATTGCATTTTTGTATTCTTCAGAATTCTCATCCAAAGTAGGAATAGTATTTTCAAGATTTTTAAGCTTTTGCTTATCACTAAGAAAATTCAATTCATAATCAATATCATCTAATACGGGATTTATATCCTTAGCTAATTTAGCTCTTTCCGACATTAGATTGATTTGATCTCTACTATTCATAAAAGTGGTCCATGCATCTTTTAAGTAGCTCTTATCTTTAAGAGTTTCCTCTGGATTTTCTTTGTCCAATAGATACATTTCTTCATAATCATCAATTGGAGTTTGTTCCAATTCACGATCATACCCTGTTTTAATTTTTGTTAAAGGGGAATGCTGGGCGTTTACTTGTCGTATAGCCGCAGTAGTAGCATTGGTTTTAGAAGGAATTAAACCAGCATTGTATTTGTCTAATATAGATGTTTCCATATATTATTGTAACAGATTAAGCATAGTTTGATAAAGTTCGATATCAGAAGAATATGATTCGTTATATGAACTATCATATAAATCATTTTGTAGTTTAGACCCACCATGTTCTTTATTGACTTCTTGATCAAAAGTCATTCTTGTCATACCATGTGGATCAATTGGTTCCATTGCATCAAATGTAAAGTATTCTCCAGTAAGAGCTGCACCACCTCTGGTGTCAGAGTGACCCCATGCATCTTCCACACTTTCACCTTTTATTGGCTTAACACTTAAACCAACTTCAGATGTTAAACCCATAGTTTTATTAACCATTTCTTTAAAACTGTCAACATCATAGTTAGCATTTCTTATAGACTGAATAGGTATCTTAACACTAACCCTTTGAAATAATTGTGGTTGGCCATTGGATTCACCTACCATTATTTTGTTTCTAGGCACCTTTATAACATCTTGGAATACTCCAGATTTTAGGTCTTCTGCAAAGTTTCTATTAAGTCTTGAATTATCCTGAACAGTGTATTTCATAGAAGGAACCTTCATTACTTTGTTTACAAAGTCTGTGGACAATATTAACCCATTAGTATCTGGAATAGTAAATCCATTAGTTATAGCATCATTACTGTTAATTTCTACTTCTTTAGAAGATTTTATTTTATTGTAACGGTTCATAACTAATCCTGAAGTAGGATAAGTAAGTTCGTTCAACACCCTGGACGCAGTATCATAGTACAATGGTAACTTTTCTTGTTTTACTCCAACAGCTGGGAATATATCAGATTGTTTAGCAAACATATCCCTAACATCCTCTGCATAAGCATTTGCCATAGCTTCATTACTGTAGTTCTTTGATGCAGATTCTTGGTATGCCTTATACATAGTGTTGTATTCTTCTGGAGTAATAGCACCTAATTCTAGAGCATTAGCAGCGTCTGTCAAAGTCTGTATCATAGATGCTTGACCTTCTATAAATGATCTTGTTCTAGTTAGATTTGGATTATTTTGCATTTGACGCTTTTCTTGAACTACTGCGTCATTATACAATTTAGTATAAGCATCTGGATAATCAGTTGGTTGTTCACCATTTTTTCCTTTTCGTGTAGCTGCAACTCTTAAAGCTTGTTGTTCTTTCAAAGCTTGCATTTCATATGGATCTACTGTAATATTATTTCTAATGTATTCTTGATTATCTATATATGCTCTTTCCATAAAAGCATTTGCAGCATCTTCAGCAGTTGCTCCAGGGTTCTGTTTTAAGTACACTTGCATATGCATTTGAGCCTCAGGAGTAGATAGTATACCACTTTTATTTTCATCCAATATTTTTTTAATTTGATCCCCAGTTACACCAGTATGAATAAAACCATTGGATCTACCCAAATAGCTATCTTTAAGATTATTTACATATTTATCTGTAAGATCTTTTATTGATTGATAACCTAGTGGAGATACATCATTATAAATGCCTGAAGTAAGTGTGTTATAACCAGTAAAATCAACATCGTGCCACAAGGGATTATATTTACCTTCTAGCATTAGACGTTGATTTACTTTTTGTCTCTCTCTTAAACCTTCAGCACTTTGACGAAGCATACTTAATTTAGCTCTGTCTACATTGTTTATTGCTGAATATATCTTAGATCTACCTTCTGCAGTTTTTATCATGTCTAAGTTTTTAGACAGTTCTTCAGCCACAGGCAAAGCTCTACCATAAGTTTCATCATAGTATGCTTTTGTGTCAGCAGCGGATGGAGATTGAAATTCAGCCCATTTATCCAAAGCTGTTGAATAATCTTTTAATGCTTGATCTACATTTTCTTTTGCCTGCTTCCCAAGTGTATACAATTGTTCAAATGGAATTGGAACGTATGTATTTATGAACTCTGCTTGTGCAGGATTATCATATCTATTTACCATATTAAACTCTATTTCTAGTTCTTGTTAATAAATTATCCACTTGTTCTTTAGTAAATCCTTGACTTAAGAAATCAGCTAAGAATGGTAGTGTCATTTGATCCCTATTGTATTGATTTTGCATTAGTCTATTTACTTGAGACCATTTACCAAGTTGACTAGTTGCAGTTGCTCCAAAGTTTCTAGCAGCAGCTCTATTTCTAGCATTAAGATCATTGTACATATTTTCACTTTGTACAAATTGTTGTCCTAAATTATTAAGAGTATTTGCGTATTCTCCCAAGTAAGCATTATCGGCATTTTGTTTAGTTGCGTACATATTTGCGTTAGAAGCATATTCATCAACAGCAGCTTGAGTTCTTGCTGCTAAATTAGCACCAGTGTTAGCATTAATGTTTGCTAAGTTATAGTTTGAAATAGCTCTTGATCTACTGTTAGCCAATCTTGCGGGTTCAATATTCATTCTACGTCTAGCCATTGTACTTCTAACTGCACCAGCATATGGGTTTAATACTAATGGTTCTTCTTCTGGTCCTCTTAATGACTGCAAAGCATTATACACTGTAGGAGCCAATGATAACCAATCTGGTGAATATCCATTTTTTGGCTTACTGAGTGCACGTTTTTTAGTAGCTTCATCTGCAGATGCTGGTATATTTACTGGAGTAACAACATCATCCCAATCTATTGTCATACTAGTATTTACTAGTGGTATTGTTGGTTCAGATAATCTTTGAGTAGTGGTTTTAGTAATGTTGGGTTTGGTTGTCTGTTTGGTGGTTACGGAACCAGTAGTACTAGGAGTTTTTGTAACTTGTTTATTCGATGCATCAGATTCAATCGGTCGAAGAGGTATGTCAACATAGATTGGCTCGTCGTTTGCATATGTGATTGCATCTACTGTTTGTGTTGGATATGAAAACCAAGCACCAGTAGTAGGAGAACCAATTGATAAAGGATTCATAGATGTACTTCTATTAAATACTTTACTAATGTTGGTGTCACCAGTATAATCCATAGAAGTGGCAGAAGGCTTTGTATTTCTTGCAGATTCTACAGCTTTAGTTATGTTCTTGTTATTTATAAGAGGACCAAATATGCGTTTTGGAAAATACCCCAATGCTTCACCAAATTTATTTAATCCTGTACCGAGTTCATCAAAGAAATCAGAATATGCAGCGTATGTATCTGCATTCATCTTACTTCTAACATCGTCTACAGTTTTACCCTTACCATCTGCATATGCAGGTATTCCTTTTACTTTGGGTTTAACTCCTTTAGCAGCTTTAACTGCTTCTTGTTCTGCTAATAATTTATTGTAAGCTTTATTAGCATTTATTTTATTTAATCTGTTTGTATTTTCAGCAAACTTGTCTTTGCCTTTGCTAGGTTTCGTCATCTTAGATAATATTTGTCCTTCCTTAGCAAATGTGTTCTTTGTACCAGGTCTTTTAATTTTGTCAGATAACACAGATTCCAAAGTAGACGCATCGACTAAATGATTATCTGTGCCTGGTTTAGTATTTGGAACTTGAACAATATTTCCATAATCATCTCTAACCACTTCATTGTTGTCCAAGTAAGCTAAGTCTGGGAGTATTCCACCATTCTCAAATGTATATGCAAGATCATTATCATCCCAATATTCTCCTTCAGTTTCAGCTGCGGCATTCATACCTATTTTAGTTTTATTGAGAGTTTCTTTTCTGCGTCTTAACGCTTGCATTTGTTTCTTGCGTTTAATTGAACCAATAAGTCCACTCACTAATCCTAATCCACCACCAACAGCAGCACCAATAGGACCACCTACAGTGAGACCAGCACCGGCTAACGAAGCTGCACTGCCAATAGTACTACCTGCAATATCACCTGTTGAACCTTCTTCTGATAAACCAGAAATGGCAGAGCCAAATACATTAGCTCCACCAAGGTAGTTTGACAACTGATCCATGCCAAACGCATATGCTGGTATAGTATTTTTGTTATTTTTCTTTTTCATATTATATCATTGAGTATCTATAAGCTGTACTAATGTATGGCACTTTAAATTTATTACCACCATTGCAATCATACTTATAATTACAGATAAGATATTTTCCTTTCATCCTATCTTTGTATGATTTGTTAGCCAGTTGTTCTACTTCATTAAGCTTCAAAGAATTACGAGGGATTGCAAATTTATAAGTATCCTCTCTGTAATCAATATCTTCACTAGTCAATGTTTCACTAGTTTGTCTTTTTGTAGTAAATAATATCAAATCAAAGTTAGTATCCGTAGTAAAATTACCACTATATTCAACATTATCAAATGTTTTGGTTTGTGGATAATCTTTGTTAACTACAAATTCTATTTCAGATACCTTTGCTTTGTCAGAATCTAAATCAGCTTGTTCACCACCATTATATTTAAACAGTTTCAATGATTTAAATAAATATAGTTTATCACTAAACTCTGCGTAATAGTCTGGATTATAGTTATAGAATGAAGTAAATACTCCTAATTGTTCATTAAATGCTAATGTTTTATCTCCTAGAGTAAACAGAACTTCATTGTATTTCTTATCATATACTGCAATAGGATCTTTTTTAAACAAGTCTTTATTCTTATTCAAATAAGATTGAACTCCTTTTAATTTAGATACTGTTTGTAATTGACCATTAAAACCACATATCTCATTACGTTTACTATCATACCAGTACACAGTGCTATCTGATTGAGTATTTGCTCTTAACTGGTTTGGACTTTCACCATTCATTGTAGTAAAATAGTCATATCTATCTAGTATACCACCAACACCTAGAGTAAGAGCACCTGGATTATTATCAGTTATAATAGAACGTTCATTCACTGCAACTGTGCCAAAAGCGTCTGTTTGCCAGAATACTAAATTATTTTTAAACAGTTTCATATCATTAATTGGACCAAATCTAGTATCTACATCAAGATAATTAGCTACTTTAAATTTTGTCCACGAATCAGTAACTTCATTATTTGTTTTCAGTTCTGAAGATATGATACGAGTATCTGTTAATAGATTATCTATATTATAGATAGATTTAGCTACAAATTTCTTTGCATTAGGCTGAGCAGAATATGCGTCATTGTATGCATATGATGGAGTATTTTGAGTGTATAAATCTCCAACAGTTACTATATCGTCTTCTACAAAATGATTAGCATATCCATCACCAGCTTGATAAGTTCTATTTATAGATGAATCAGCATGGGTTAATGCTAAATTAATACTTGATTCACATGGTATGAACGCACCTAAAAATAATCTATTTGATTTATTATTATAATAATCATCTGTATTGTAACTAAACATACAGTTATTATAATCAAATATGTTTAGATAAGTATCGCCACCATAACACAACACTGTGGAAACACTAGATTCAGCACTAGCTCCTGTAGTAATATACACAGAATTCTGTACAGCAGAGTAGGAATTGCCACCATAAGCATTTACACTTTGTTTCATGTTGCATAATACTACTGCATTTAAATATCTAGCACTTGAAGATCCTGATGCTAAAGATATGTTAGAGATCATATTATCACTTTTGAATATAGCACAAATCCCATGTGGACCATATTTTCTAACATTATTTGCATCAGTCTTATCTACTTCACCATCTCCTGCAGTTCTAATATTATCCCACACCCAGTTATAATAAACTTTGTCACCAATAGTCACTGCTTCAGCATTATACCAAGGCTGATCACCGTTTGTTAACCAAGGACTACTAGGACCAGCATATTTTGCACTTTCTATTGCAGCTGATTGTACACCACTTTCAACATATAGTCCATAGTATTTAGCTAACAATGCTGCATAAAAATCATCATTATTTATCACAACACATCCTCCAGATACATAGCCATTACTAGGTTGATCACCTAATGTTTTAGTTGGTTTTATCGTAGTACCATCGTACTTTATAGATCTAGCATTTGCTAATACTTTTGTAGCTCCAGCTTCTGTAATTCCCCAATCACCGTCCGCAGTAATAGGAGATGTCATAAATCCTACCTTTTCAACTGTTTGAAACTTATCAATTAATGCATCAGCATTTTCTCTGTTGACTGCTATTTCTGGAGATACAAACATGAAATAATTGTTAGATTGTGTATCTGACAAGTTAAAGGTATATTGGAAATCTCCATTATTGTGAGTCTTTGCATAGTAACCATGCTTGTTTGAATAAGCTAGATATGGGAAAGGTGTTAAGATGTTAGAATCTCTATCATAATTTGTAATACAACTTACTACACCTTGCGCTAATATGGTTCTATCAGACAGTGTTCTTTCACATCTAACTATTTCATATCTTACTACATCTGAAGGTAAATTCTTTACTTCAAATTCAATACCAAGTGGTTTAGTAACAACTGATAAATTAGATCCATAATCACTAGCTTCATTAGAAGTAAAGAACTTATAACCCGTATCTTTATTAGACGGCATTCTTATATCACCTATCCAATGTACAGGGGATGCTAAACCTTGTTTATTATACAATACTATACCAAATCTATAAATCTCATCCCTCATATATCCTTTTACTTTGGATTCTATTTCAGCATTAGAATAGTTTGGTATCTTATTACCAGATGATAAACTTATTGAATTTGATTTGTCATTTCCCTCGTAGTTGATATCTAGACTAGTAAGAGATCTTGATGAGGCATTAAATGTAAATTCTTCATTTACCATTCCTCTTGATGTAGTAGATCCATCTTCTAACAAGTCTGTAGTAATAAACCTATAAGACACATTCTTACCTTTACCACCTTGTATATATCCTCCTGTTGGAGAAGTAGTGTATTTATAAGCACTACCATCAACATTAAATGGGCATATACAATCATGATCTTTAGGTATATTTGTAGTAGTTAATGCAGATAAAGCAAAGTTTAATGAAGAGCCAGAGTTAGATAACAATAATACATTGCCAGAAGAATTAGCTCTAAATGCTCTAGCATCATATTCTACATCCCATGTTTCCTCAGTAAGATTAGCAGCAAATAATCTATTATCTTTAGATTCTATTACTTCAGGTATAAACGTATAATTAGCTAATGAATTAAATTCATCAATACTTAATTCTGATACTAAACTACCGCCTTTATCTTCATAGTTTATTACAGAACCAGTGCCAATAACTATATCATCTACTATAGATATTACAGGTACCTCATTCTTTGCCTTGTAGAATAAAGAGATTATTCTAACCCTATCAAATCCAGTGCTATTGTTTCTTACTTGTAACTTTATGGACTTACCAGTATTTTGTCCTTTAGAACTTCCTTTTACAGCATTGTAATTAGTTTTTTGGTCTCCATCACTCAAATGATAAAGAGGAGTAAGTGGAGATATCGCAGACTCTGTACCTCTTACTTTAAACAATTGATAACAGTACTGTATCATTCCAGATTCTAAACTACCTGTTCCAAATCCATTAAATTCAAATGGAGGTAATGTAGCCTTTGGTAGCATTACTATAGTATCCGAAGTAATAGATGAATTACTAGATATGTGATCATCATCCACATTGATTACTTTAATTTGTGAATGACCATCTGCCCAATATACTTTTACATTATTACTTGCTTCCCATCTACATACACTACTAATTGCAGCAACATTATTAGACGAAACTGTTATATCTAAAGGTCTATTGGTTACTACTTTCGTTACAATTGGTTCTTCTTGTGATCTAGAAAAATCAATTCTATATACATTGTTGTTATTTGTACCATTAATCTTAGTAAAGACAATCGCCCAATCTCTTACTGTGGTAACGTGTATAATAGTTTCACCAGACAAATTTGAAGAAGGTCTACACGCTAAGAACCCTTCTATATTCTGCATTGCTGCAAAAGAAGATCCTTCATTCGTTAATATCCGAATGTTCTCTGCATATATGTACTGGTTATCTTTCAATACGGAATAATCTACGTCCATACTAAGACCCCCAGAAAATGTATTTGTTTGTCTAGTAGCGTTCATTTGCGTTATAAATTATTTGTCTTTCCCCAGTATGTGAATAAAAAGTATT
>OLPB01001080.1_pt1 | contig 13543 bp, 9 predicted proteins | sample 1672001 | NCBI WGS metagenome assembly OLPB01 (sample SAMEA3136635, study PRJEB25190) | human gut metagenome | biome: human gut; feature: human-associated habitat; material: faeces | place: Austria | collected 2013 | reverse complement strand
AGACCGAATGTAAAACGATAATCTGGCCCGGATTGTTTTCAGGTGGGTCGCTAGAGGCTGCTGGCAACAGCAGAAGTAGACAGATGATCATTCACGACATAACCCGGCTTATCGTCCGGCTCTTTTTAACAAGTAAATTTCACAGACTATGATGCGCGCAGCTTTTAGTTCTGTATAACGAAAAAGATTTTTTTTATATAACATGAATCGTGCCTGTTGAAAAACATCTGCCGAAATATCTCTTCGGATTCGGACAAAAAACGTGTCCGCCCCGATAGAGATATTTCGGCAGATGTTTTTCAAATGTCAGATTCATTGTTATATAAAAAATTCTTTTTCTTTTGTAGTCTATGTGCTGCGCTTCACTATTTTTTATGTCAAAACTTTAAGTGTTATTAAAAAGAGACGAATGCGACTTGGAGTTTTATATGAAATACTCTTCTTTTCTCGTAGACTTTGTGCTCCACTCTGTTAATTTAATACATGATGGTATTAATTTGGAAAACGCTGTATAAAAGAGCCTGTGGGCGGGAAATGAAATCTTCGGAACCCTCCCCTTTTCTCCCCCTAAAATCTGAAATAGAAATCCTCCGAGAATTCTTTTTACAGGTTGCCAACGAACAGACCCCCGAAAACTTTTTAGATACCAGATGTAATGTCGGAGCAAGCAAAAATGCGGTGACGCATTTTCTGCGCAGCGATTATCTTTACATCTGGTATCTAAAAAGTTTTCGGGGGTCGTCTCCCTGGCCAACTCCAAAAGATTTCAAAATCCCCTATTTCAGATTCTGAATCTCTAACGGATCATAAGTTGTCATCTGGTATACATAGTAGTTAAGCCAGTTCGTATATAACGTATTGGCATGGCATCTCCATGACTTTACCGGTCCTAATTCCGGCTTATCATCTTTGTAATAACGTTTTGGGAACGGAACATTATCCATTCCTTTTGCCAGATCTCTCTTATACTCCCCGTCAAGTGTCATAACATCATATTCAGGATGTCCAGTTACAAAAATCTGCCGTCCTTCTTTTGCTATAATAATAAAAGGACCTGCTTCTTCGGAATCTGCCAGAATCGTCAGTTCCGGATTCTTCTCCACATCTTCTCGGACAATCCTGGAATGTCTGGAATGTGGTGCATTAAATACATCATCAAATCCCCGGACAAGAGGAGTCTTTCTGTGAATCGTACGATGTTCAAAAATTCCAAATATTTTTTCATCTAACAGTTCCTTACGCACACCATAATGATAGTAAAGACCTGCCTGCGCTGCCCAGCAGATGTGGAAGGTTGAAGTGACATGTGTTTTAGACCACTCCATAATTTCCACTAATTCCGGCCAGTAATCTACTTCTTCAAAATCCAGTGTCTCTACAGGTGCTCCTGTAATAAGTAATCCATCAAAATACTGCTGTTTGATTTCAGGAAAAATCGTATAAAAAGTTTCCATATGGGTTCTGGATTCATTCTGCGCATTATGTGTTTCTGTTTTTAAAAAGGTAATGTCAACCTGTAACGGTGTATTAGAAAGACTCCGTAACAGTTGAAGCTCTGTTTCCTGCTTTGTAGGCATCAGATTCATGATAATAATTTTTAATGGACGGATATCCTGTTTTAAAGAACGTTCATAATCCATTACGAAAATATTTTCATGTTCCAGTATTTTTTTTGCCGGCAAATCAGTATTTATTCTGATTGGCATATATTTTCATCTCTTTTCTATTATTGTTTCAACCCGTTGCTGTCGCTAAGTCTCTTTTTTGTAAAACATTCTATTGTTATTTCATCATTTTTAATCTTTATTGATTATTGTCAATCATCGAAAGAAATTCTTCTTCTGTGATCACAGGTATTCCCAGTTCTTTCGCTTTCTTATTCTTACTTGAAGAAGACATCGTATCGTTATTGATAAGATAATCTGTCTTTTTAGAAACAGAACCTGTCACTTTGCCTCCAAGGCTTTCGATCTTCTCTTTTAATTCCTTTCGGTTTGCGAAGTGCTCTACCGTTCCGGTAATAACAAATGTCTTATCTAAAAGGCTCTGTGCCGATTCTCCTTCTGCTGATATATTCTCCACTTCAAAATGTAAATATGGAAGTAGCTTTTCAAGGAGCTTCTGGTTATGGATATTATCAAAGTAATCTCTTACACTTGCTGCGATTACTTCTCCGATTCCATCGATCTGTGTCATCTCTTCTACGGATGCTCCTCGGAGATTCTCTAACGAATTGCCAAAATGACGGCATAAAAGCTTCGCATTTGAACTTCCAACGTTAAGAATTCCGATTCCGTAAACAAAACGGAATAACTGTGTCTCTCTTGACTTTTCAATAGACTGTATCAGATTATTATACGACTTCTCACCAAATCCGTCCATAGCAATAATCTGCTCTTTATATTGTTCTAAAGTGTACAGGTCATTCAATTCAGACAAAAATCCCTGCTCGATCATTTTCATCAACGTTGCTTCTGACAATCCTTCAATATCCATCGCATCACGACTCACATAATGAGAAAAGAGCTTTACTTTCTTTGCGCTACAATACGGATTCACACAGTATAACGTCTTCACATCATTCTCAATCCGCACTTCTGTCGCACCGCCACAGGCAGGACAATGTGCAATCGGGCTGCATGTTCCACTTCTCGTCAGATTCTCAGCGATCTGAGGAATGATCATATTTGCCTTATAAACTTTGATATGATCATTCTCTCCAAGCTCCAGTCCTTCCATAATGCTGATATTATGAAGGCTCGCGCGACTGACTGTCGTTCCCTCAAGTTCCACCGGTTCAAAAACAGCAATCGGGTTAATAAGCCCTGTTCTTGACGGACTCCACTCAATGTGTAAAAGCTTTGTCTCTGCCTCCTCATCTGCCCATTTAAACGCAATAGCATTACGAGGAAACTTTGCCGTTCTTCCAAGAGAATTCCCGTAAGCAATATCATCATAAATAAGAACCAGTCCATCTGAAGGGAAATCATTTTCTACGATTTTTTCTGAAAACTGCTGAACTTCTCCGATAATATTTTCTCTTGTCACTCTCTTATACGGTACAATTTCAAAACCGAGATCCTGTACCCAGAGCATATTACTTTCAACAGAATTCTCCAGCTCTCTTCCTTCTGCTTTTACAAGTGCAAATGCAAAGAAAAATACATTTCTTCTGGCTGTCACTTCATTATTCAGCTGTCTTACAGAACCACTGCACAGATTACGTGGATTCTTGTAACGCGCATCAACATCTTCAATTCCTTCATTAATCTTTCGGAAATCCGAATACTTGATTACTGCTTCACCACGAAGAACGACCTCACCTGCAAACGGAATCCTTGCCGGAAGATTTTTAAATACTCTGGCATTATTCGTGATAACCTCACCTACAACACCATTCCCCCGCGTTACTGCCTTCTGCAAAACACCGTCACGATACGTAAGCACAACCGTAAGACCATCCATTTTCCAGGAAAGAAGCCCTTCCCTTTCACCTAACCAGTCTCGTAATGCTTCCGGGCTCTTTGTCTTATCTAAAGACAGCATCGGACTCTCATGTGTTTCTTTTTCGAGTTCACTAAGTACTTCATAGCCGACATTCTGTGTCGGAGACTGGCTCATAACAATACCAGTCTCTTTCTCTAACGCCTGCAGTTCATCATATAATTCATCGTATTCTTTATTGGAAAATACTTCCCGGTCTTCCTGATAGTACGCTCTAGAAGCTTTATTCAATACTTCTACAAGTTCTTTCATTCTTGCCTGCTTATCCATGATAAACTCCTCCCGGCTTTCTTCCGGCAAGTTTTTCAAGCTTAGAAAGCTCCTCGCCGGTAATTTCCCGATACTTTCCTGTCGGAAGATCTCCCAGATGAATATTCATAATACGAAGACGCTTTAACTCTCTTACTCTGTAGCCACATGCCTCACACATACGACGAATCTGTCGATTCATTCCCTGTGTAAGAATAATACGAAATGTATACACACCTGTCTTTTTTACTTTACATGGGCGGGTAACTGTATCAAGAATCTCCACTCCCTCACTCATCTGCTTTAAAAAGGCATTCGTCACCGGACGATTGATCGTCACTTCATATTCTTTCTCGTGATAATTTCTCGCCTTTAAAATCTCATTCATTAACTCCCCATCGTTCGTCATTAAAATAAGACCTTCGGAATCCTTATCCAATCTTCCTACCGGATAAACTCTCTCCGGATACTTCAAAAAATCAACGATATTATCTCTTTCTCTCTTCTCCGTAGTACAAACAATTCCCTTTGGCTTATTCACAGCCAGAACGATCTGCTTACGGCTTATCGAAATGCACTTACCATCGACACGAACTTCCTGTCCTGCATGAACCTTCTGCCCTAACTGTGCCGGCTCTCCATCAATCAAAATACGGCCCTGCTCCACATAGCGGTCTGCCTGTCTTCTAGAACACACACCTGCATCACTTAGAAACTTATTCAGGCGCATCGGCTCCCCTGTAGAAATCTTTTCTTTAAAATCCTGATTCTTTCTTCCTGTATCCGTCATTACTTATCAAACTTTCCATTCGCTTTATTCTGAAACTTCTCTGCATCTACAATGAATCTCTCATGCGTTCCCTTACCGATCACACCTGCAGGATCCTTCACTTCCACTGCAAAAGTCAGCTTCTTTCTATCAATCTCTGTAAGTGTTACTTCACAACTTACTTCACAGCCAATCGGACTGGCAGAAACATGATCTACGTTTAAATTCGTACCAACCGTTGTCATTCCCTCATCAAGATGGCCATCTAATAAAGCAACTGCTGTCTTTTCCACTAATAATAACATCGCAGGAGTTCCGTATACTAAAAGACTTCCGCTTCCTAATGTCTTAGCCGCATTCTCTACTGTTACTTTCTCCGTTTTTATCATTTTCATTCCTGTATCTAAAGCCATTTTAAAACCTCCCAAATTTTCATTGTTCTATTTCTAATGCTGTATTAGTATACCAGAAAAGAGAAAATTTTTCCATTAAAATTACTATTTTATTATTCATTGGGGAAATAGACGAAAATAAAAATGGCAGCCTATAGCCACTGTAAAGATATCACTGCGTAGAAAATGCCTAACCGGCATTTTTACTTGCTCTCACATTACATTGGCTATAGGCTGCCATTTTTATTTTCTGTTTTCTTTGTCAAAGACTTCAAACTTATGTTATAATACTTTTTAAGAAACTAACTGATTAGTAATTTATTTTTAAGAAAAGAGGATATTATCATGAGTGAATCAATGGCAGATTTTGAAAAAGAAATTGATGAGTCCCTGAAAACTCTCAACGTTGTAGAGAATGAAGGCGAGGCTCCTGAAGAAGAAACTGGATTTAATGCCTGGGATAAAGTTCAGCAGTATTTAGAAGATGGCACTGTTCTCTCCTTAAAAATCGGCGGTATCGTGAATAAAGGAGTTATCGTTTATGTAGATGGACTCCGCGGATTCATCCCTGCTTCCCATCTTGAGATTGGTTATGTAGAAGATACAAACCCATACCTCGGAAAAACGGTAGAAGCAAAGGTTATCACAGCCGATCCTGAGAAGAACCGTCTTGTATTATCTGTAAAAGAAGTCCTTTACGACAAAAAGCGTGCAGAAAAAGAACAGCGTATCAACGCAATCGAAGCTGGTGCTGTTCTTACCGGTAAAGTAGAATCTCTGATGCCTTATGGTGCATTCATTGACCTTGGCGATGATATTTCCGGCCTGGTACACATTTCCCAGATTGCACAGAAACGTATCGAGTCTCCAGCAGAAGTATTAAAAGTTGGACAGGAAGTTAATGTGAAAGTATTAAAAGTTGAGAATGGCAAGATCAGCCTCAGCATGAAAGCTTTAGAGGAAGTTGCTCCTGAAGAAGATACAAACGGAGAAGAAACTGTAAGCTATAAAGACGAAGGTGATGCAACAACAGGATTAGGGGCATTACTGGCAGGACTTAAGCTGTAATCTTGCTTGATTAGACAGACGAAAAAAGAAAATATCCCCTATCCCATCTGCTCTGTAGTCGCTGTATTTAAGATGCTCGTCCGCATCTTAAATACGCTCCGAAGCCGCATCTGGGATAGGGGATATTTTCTTTTTTCTGACTGTGCAAATCGGCAGTTGGTAGCCGTCTTCTGCACTAAAACTTTCTTGTGGAGATTTTATGTAAGTGGTAAATAGTACGTATCTGGATTCCACCTCTAACCAGTGCCATAATAGTCCTATGATTATTAAATGTCTTAAAAGTTCAGTACTCAACTTTTAGGACTGGTTAGGAGGCATTTCCTATGAGTTCTATTACTACAGCGGTTGCTGCTGATTATCATTTACAGCAATGGGTTCAGTTGGTTAAAGTATGAATTTACACTACTCTCAAACTTGTGTCGAAATTACTGAGGTCAAGCTGTGGTTTTTCTACCACATGAATTTACACTACTCTCAAACTCTCGTTCTTCGTGTAGTAATATGAAAAATGTTTTTCTACCATATGAATTTACACTACTCTCAAACCAATACCTCTATCAATGTAATCTCCACAGAGTTTTTCTACCATATGAATTTACACTACTCTCAAACATCAGATGCCCATGTTATGGTAGCAGGAGCGTTTTTCTACCATATGAATTTACACTACTCTCAAACCTCTTGGAAGTAAACGACCATTATGGAAAGTTTTTCTACCATATGAATTTACACTACTCTCAAACTGCTTGTGCTAATCATATCTGGAAATCGTCGTTTTTCTACCATATGAATTTACACTACTCTCAAACACAGATTGAGGCAATCAATAACAATCTGATGTTTTTCTACCATATGAATTTACACTACTCTCAAACCTCAATTTTTAAGTCATGCCACTACGAGGCACGTTATATTTCCATATGGCTTAGTGTATAACACACTTATCTTTATCAATTATATACTTATTTATGCCTAATGGCAATCTGTTATCATCATTTTCTATAAGCACTATCATAATACTCTGATATTCTGTCCATTTTTCTAAATGATAATAATCACTTTCCTTTAAATAAGCCTTACATCCCACCAGAAATAATACATCAATTTTTAAGAAATCATAATTTATTTTGGCATAATCTATTAACTTCTCACAGAAACTCCCCTCTGGATCTACTAATTTTATTCCTACATTTTTTAAAATATCAGAAAGACTGTATTCTTCCTCAATGCAAATAGTATATTCCGAAATATTTTTTACTTCGTCCATAAGTTGTAATAATTCTGCATGATTTTTTATGATTTCATCATTTAATCCACTCATTTGTATTTGCTCTGTAAGATAAGCAAATAACTTTTTGGAGATTTTAGAATTTTGAAAACTCAAATCTCTTGGAGAAAAAATAATATCACATCGCTTACTCATATCAAGTAATTCATTTTCTTTTCCATAGAAAAGTAATTTTTCCTCTATTTTATGAATTTGATTCCATAAAGTTTCAACTAAATAAGTATATTCTTCCGAATCTTCTAAAATAAGTGCATTTATTCTTCCTGTTATCAAATTACTTTCTATTCCATTTTGATGACTAACAAATATCATAATATAATCGTCCTCTGGTCTGAATCAATAATCGTAGAGCCTTTTTCTCCAACTACATATTCCATTTTGGAATATTGTTTTTCAGTAATAACAAGCATTTGTACAAGTCCGTCTTTCGGTTTATGTTCTTTTACACTTGCTACAATACCATTCGCTACCGTCATATTTAATGCCAACTTGCTATACACACTTTCCTGCATCATAGCAAAACCTCTTTTTAAAAGAAACTTTCTAAAATTCCGATATTCTTTTTTATCTTCTAAAGTAAGTGTCGGCAAATCAAAAAACACAATCACTCTCATAAATCTATAACTCATATCACTTCATAAAATTTAATTAAAGAAACATCATTTTCATTTAATGCATCAAAAATACTTTTACAATATATTTTTATGGCATTACTGATATACTGATGTTTTCCATCAATCATTACTTCGTCTTCTAACATATATATAAAATTCATTTTTTCTTCTGAATCAAATTTCTCTGGCTTATTCTTTACTACAATACGGTCAACAAGAATACGAAACGGTTCCATTAGATCAGAAGATAAATTAAATTGATTAAACATATTGTTATGAAACAATCCCAACTGGGTAATATATCCATTTGCAATCACTTCTCTGTTAAAACAGGATAATAAAATTCCATATCCGTAATTTAATGCTGCGTTTATCGCACAATCCTTACTTCTAGAAAAGTCCATTCCAAATAAAGCATTAAAATAAACCTTTGCTGCATGCCCCTCTCTATTTGTTTTATCACCCAATTCAATTTCTTCAATATATTGTTTTAACATATCAGCAGGAACTTTCAATTCATATTTCTTCAAATGTTCACTTTGCTGCTTTACCTTTTCAGCTACAATTTCTGTCCATACGTTTTCTTTTACTTCTCGTGTCCATTGTATCTGAGTCCTTATTTTGGCACTGGTATCATGACTGCCATAATATGATATTAATTCAGATTGCGGATTATGTTTTTCATCACAAAATACCACTTTTATTTTATGCTTTGCTAATTCGCTTAACAACATTGTCGTTAGAGAAACGGCTGTTGACTCAATAATCAACAGACCAATTTCTCCTATAAATATGCGTGTGGTTGCCTCTGCTTTTCGGACTACCAAATAATCCATCTTATAATCTAGCTTTGCATTACCCGTAACAACCACCGTTCTCCAACTCATACCAATTCCTCTTCTGTTTCAAATAGGCCTGTAACAGATTGATGAATTAATATTAACTTTTTAGTTGGTAATGTGTTTTTATTATATGCCATATTACCTGCATTCGCTGATCCCCCAATTGCCTTAAGATTTGCTACCGTTGTTGCATCACATCTGTACATTATAAGCATTTCTTTGATTATCTGAGCCTTTTCTCTTAATGTTTGTATGTTCTTGAATTTTTCTTTCCCCTTTTCTAAAGCATTTAGCTGATTTGCCGGTCTTTTTTTATATATACTCGTTTCTAATTTAGATGTTAATTCGTCATATAAACTATTTAAATCTGCATGGTCAAAGCCCTCAAACATAGATTCTGCTTCATACTGTACATTGTACTCTAAATATTTTTCTACTCGTCTTATTATTTCATAGTATTTATCATTTAAAATTAATTGTACAGCATTTTTTAATAATATATCTGTTTCATTCGCTCCCCTTAACCTCGCCAAATATCCATCTATCTTTATCAATGCATTCTTTTTAATCGGATATTTCTTTACAACAACATTTTTATATCCTTTTTTCTGTTCTAAATATTCTTTAATTGTATCTGGCTGTCTTTTTGCTATATTAACAATATACACAGGAATTTCTACAATATGATTTTTCCGTTCTTTCTTTTTACCATCAAACTCTATAAATGCAAATGCCGATGTTTTCGGACTGTTATATCCACCATATTTTACTGAATCAAGGGCTTTCTTTAAATTGATTGCCTTATCATTTCCTTTCTTAATCAGCGTTGCATTAAAGAGTTCTCCTTTGTCACAATAAGTATATTCTGTATATAAAATATCATTTCGAGCCATTGTCTTTCTGATTTCATCAATACTGTGCCCACCATCTTCTACTCCCTGCCAGACGACCGTATTCCCACGTTTTACATTATAATCAAATACTCTTCGAATGCTGTAATTCGTACCTCTATTTTCTTTAATCCACTTTCTAGGATTTGATGTGAATTTCGCATTGTAAACATTTCCAACTACGATATTTAAAAATGCATCTTTCGCATGATGATAATCATTAATTCTTCTAGATTTTAGCAATTTATTATCATGTCGAAAATCTGAAACTAAACCTGCTTTTACATAAACAATTTCGGAATGTTCATATAAACGATTCAATAATTCTGCCACCGCTTTTGATGATTGCCTTGTTTCTACTATTTGTCTTTCAATAAATCCTGACAACTCTTCATTAGTGAAATCTTCTGTTCGGGTTAAACGGTCGTATTTCTTTTTAGATATGAAATTACCTTTGTACAACGCATTCCAATATTTTTTCATTTTTATGCGAATATCTGATGACAATAATTTATTCTGTTTACTATTATTTATCACCTTCTTCGCTAAAACCATATTATCAAGGCTATCATCTTTAATTTTCGATTGTGGATAAATATGGTCAATGTCCCATTTAGAGTTTTTTTGCATCAATTCATCTATATCAATTTCTTCACCAGAATACATGCAACGTCCCATCTGCGTATAATATAAATAAAGTTTCTTACTGTTAAATTCTCGTTCCTCTCTATCCTCAATTTCTTTTGTCCAGTCCCGAACATCATCTTTGCAAGCTGCATACAACTCTAATAATCTTGCCTTTCTGGAAACTGTTCGCTTTTTCTCTTTTTCTCCTCCTCGTGCCATTTCAATAAAGATTCTTTCTGGCTCACATTTCATGACTTTTTTAATTTCTTCTGTAATCTGAACTGTCTGCCATATCGCACGTTTATTAGCTGGAGACACAATCAAATCTTTTACCGTATTGTCATAACTAACTTTATCAATTTTCCCTACTTTATCTGCATTAATGGAATCTATTTCTTCTTTAAATGTAAACTGCTTGCTTAAAAGCTGTGTAATATTGTAATTTGTCTTCCATAAAGCTTCTATAATTGTAAAGCTTTCTCCTGTCTCCCTATCCGCTCCACGAATCCCATTCAAGAAACTAAGAGAAAAATTTCCCCACCCACTATATTTAAAACGACAGATTTTCTTTATCTTATCCTTACTAAATACATTTGGATATTCCCGCTCTATCATTTTTTTCATCATTTTGGAATCATCGTCATAAATCGTTTTCCACTTGATAATATTTTCTACGATGCCCTTATATTTGTCTTTTTCTATCTCTTCTCCTAAAATTTGTTTTTTGAAATCCAAATATGAAGTTAATGAAGATTTGAAATCTATATCAAAACCGCTAATATCTTCTAACGCTAACTCTTCATCCTCTTTCTTTAGATAATTAAAAAGTCCTTTCCCAGTAACTTTTGCTTTTGTACAAAATAATTCTTTATAAAGTTCTTGCTTTAACTTTACAGAAATCTTATTTCCGCGAATTCTTAAATTATTCAGTTCATTTAATACCATATATCTTGAATATAATAACGAATTCTTCGGCAAAACATCTTCTCCGATAAGATAGGTACATTTATTTGTCATACGCTGAATAAATTCTTTATTGGACTGCTCCAAATCTACCATTTCTTCAAAGTTCCATGGATAAATCCTTCCCTCTTGCTTACGAACAATCCATGAATTAGCTCCCTGTTCTTTATGACGTGTACTAAGAGGTCCTACATAATATGGGATTCTAAATTTTGCAATACTTATAATTTTCTCTGCTACTGTCCCATACTCATCTTTTTCATTCAAAAATGGTAAATACTTCTTAGCATTATCTAAAATTGCTTTCAATTCCTGAATATGTACCTGATTTGGAATCGTTCCATTAGCCGTTGTTCTCGCCAATGGTAACAAGGTTTGATTTTTCACTTCAACTTTTAATTCTTCTAATACATTCTCGTCTTCTTTCTCTGGCTGTATTTTATCCAGAATTTTTCCTAATGTCTTATAAAAATCTTCTGTACCACATTTTTTCATCGCATAGCTATGTCTATTTTTATAAATAGAGCCAATGTAATTTCCATAACCATTCTTTTCATTGAAGCCATTAAAAAATTTGCGATATATTTCGGAGTCGCAGTATTTTCTAATAACTTCTTTTAAAATACATAAATTTTCCTTGTGTTTGTTATATGCATTAACTTTTGCAAAGGACAGATAATCCTCTCCTGCCATAATCTCAACTAAGACACTCCAATCATACACCGTCTTTATCTTTTGTATCACATCTGCATAATCTGGATATTTTTCTTCCAAAGCTGCACTAATTGTATCTTCATATTTAGGCTCTGTAAATGAAAAACTACTTGTATCTATTTCTTCAAATTGCATATCAAAAATACTATTTATATTTCCTTTTAATCCAGTCAACCATTTACACAAATTAGAAACGATCGCTTTACAAGTTTTCTCATCCGTTTTATCTTCACATGGTCCACATTCAAATATTTGAATAAGTTCTTTCGCTTTCACAGATTTTTGTTTTTTCCTATCGCTCAAAATTTCTTCTAATCTCTCTATATCATTTATTTCAATCTGATATTTAGAAATCCCATTAAATGAATTTAACATACTTTCACAAACAGATGATAATTTCTTTACATCACTGAAGCTTCCACTAATTAAAAAATGTCCTCTATTTTTTAATATATGATGACATGCTAAATATACCAAACGTACATCATGTGGTTCTAGATTTTCTATTAATTCCTTTCTTAAATGATACATCGTTGGATACTCTTTATAATATTGAATATCTGTATAATCTTTATCTGTAAATAACGGAAATTTCTCTCCTGTAGACTTGTCTTCTAAATGTAATCTACTTTCATTTAATCGAATAAAAAATGTAGGGTCTATTTTTGCAATTTCTTCTGCAAATAACTCCTGTAATAAATCAATTCTCTGTTTCTTTCTGGAAAGCCTACGACGATTCGAACGACTTATTCTTCGCTGCTCTGCTGTTTCTCCCCCTTCAAATAAACGAATTCCCCACATCCGCTTACCAGCATATTTACAAAGATTATAATTTTCATCTGTCACAGCCCATCCTACAGAATTCGTTCCAATATCCAATCCTAAATAATATTTTTTACTCATTTGTACCTTTCTCCCTTCTTGACAAAAGACTTTACTCCCCCTATAATAAATATATCTCAATAGATTACCATATGAGATACACTACATGTTCAAATAACGAATTTTCGTAGTCACCCTTCGGGGTTCCACGCGGTTGTGGACTAAACTCGCTTAGGCGAGTTTTTTTATTTTTATACATTTCACTTTATTATACCATACATCTTATATTTACCAATATTAAAAATTAAATCCTGATTTGTAAATTTAGTATAGACGAAAAAAGAAAATATCCCCTATCCCATCTGCTCTGTAGTCGCTGTGTTTAAGATGCTCGTCCGCATCTTAAATACGCTCCGAAGCCGCATCTGGGATAGGAGATAGTTTCTTTTTTCTGACTGTGCAAATCGGCAGTTGGGAACCATCTTCTGTAGTGGAACTTCCTTGTGGAGATTTTACAAATATTTATTGACTTTTATGTTACATCATGTATATACTAATTTTTTAGTAACCATTGCTATATTATAATGAGATAGCGCAAAATGACAGATTCTATGATCTTACATCTAGAAGACTTAGAAAAACGCTATTTTTCTTAATTTTTTTAACTACACTAATATTATGATATTAGGGTCAAAAAGTATTTTTCCCCTAACTTGATGCCACGAATTACTCCGCAGCTAATGCAGCTCCCGTAATTCTGAAACATTCAAAATCCGCTGATTTACTACGTAAATCGCTACT
>OLPB01001072.1_pt1 | contig 13597 bp, 10 predicted proteins | sample 1672001 | NCBI WGS metagenome assembly OLPB01 (sample SAMEA3136635, study PRJEB25190) | human gut metagenome | biome: human gut; feature: human-associated habitat; material: faeces | place: Austria | collected 2013 | reverse complement strand
ATCAGCAGTTACCTTGCTGAAAACTGTTTTTGTTAATTCATTATTTATATTTAATGAAGAAGTGTAAGTTAACGTAACAAAATCCTGCTGTGCAAACTGTACCGTTTTGACTTCTTTATCTAAAACAAAACCATCTGGGCAGGCAGTTTCTTCCACATTATATGTCCCCATTGGCAATCCAGATAAAGATAACTTACCATTTGTATCACATGAATAAATACCGTTTCCTAATTCATTTCCATTAATCAATCTAACGGTATCTTCATTTGACCCCTTACCGCTTCCTACTGTGACTGCATCTCCTTTAGAATATAATTTTTCTAAAGAAACACTATCGTAAACATCTTGGCTTGCAGTAATCTTGAATTGTACTTTTGTTAAATCATAATCAGCTTTATTTACTGCATTATCATTAGAGGCTTCTAATGACTTATTTATTTCTAAACTACCAGTAGGTCTAATATTATTTACTACAATTCTTTCTGTTGTCTGATTTTTATTAATTGTAACTTTAAATGTTTTTTGAATAGCAGCATGACCATCAGGAACTTTAGTTTCTGTTAAAATATAGTCACCAACTGGCAAATTATCTGCTTTTATTTTGCCGTTTTTTACAACTAAATCTTTTTCAAACTCTAAAGTTGTATGCTTTAAATTGAATTCCGAACCATTTAATAATTCTCCTGTATCATTGGTCTTAGTTAATTCAAGACTTCCAACATCAGCCCACTCAATTCCAAGTATTAAATCAACAGGATCATAAGTAAAACTCCAAGAACCTATATCTTGAACATTTGTATTATTCGACTTTATAATAAGTGGAGCATATCTTGTTTTAGCTGATCCCGTTAATTCACCAGAAGTATAATCATCACGAACATTTAATTCAGCTTGTAAATAAAATATATCACCGCCATTAACGACAGCATTATTGCTTGATACTGTATTTTTTGTTATATTGTGCAGTTCAATTCCATTACCTAAAGGTATTGTAATTGTATTATTAGTAGAAGAATTAAATTGAATATTTTCGGTTCTTTGATAATTATTCTCATAATACGCTTTTAAGTTTAAATTTCTCGTACCATTTAAATTAAATTCATTTGATGGAATCGGCATAGATTGAATCTGATCATACCTTGTCTTTAAACCAACACCATGAGCTTCCAAGTCTTCCCAGCTCTTACCGCCATAAATATCTCCACTGTAAGCATATGAAGCCATGATATGTGTATAAAGATATTTATTAGTATCGTTAGTAACATGATCATCTTTAAAAACATCTCCAGGTCCCCCATAACCATAATAAAGCACTTTTAAAAGAGCTTCATTTTCATGAATTTCCGCTACCGCTGAATCATTATTTACTGGTTCATTTCGAGAAGAATTTAGACAATATGATAACTGTCCATTAATATAATAATAGTTAGTAGACCAGTTCCCTAGCCAACTTGGATATCTTATTGCCTCACCTTTTTCAAGTTTCACTGTCTCGGCATTAATCTGAGATAATGTAGCTGTACTTATACTGAATATCATTGTTAATGCTAGTATAAGCTGTTTCCAGCATTTTTTTATTTTGTTTAATCCTTTCATTTCTCTACCTCACTTTAAGTTAAAATAAAAAAGATATCATTTTAATATCTAAATAAATATTAATTTGTATCTATATCGCCTCCCTTCGTATTATTGCAATAATAACAGCACTAACTCCTGCTAATACGGCAAATAGTTTCAAATCAACTGCATCACCTGTTTTTACAGCAATTACAGGTGAATGTTTAGGAACAATACTGATATCATAATTCATGCTGTTTTTGCTTTCATTATTAAAAGCAGGTACGGATATCAGTGTTGATACGATATTCTCATATTTATTGATATCTGTTGCCTGAAGCAGATAAACACCCTTTTCTAATTGATAAAATTTGACCGTTCCATAGTCATTGGTAGTTTTTCTAGTTCCGACTATATTTTTTGAAACAGTAATTTTTGAAATAGTGTATGCTGCATTTTTCATATCTTCAGCTGTTTCTAAAGTGTTTAAATTTACTTCAGTATTCTGTAAATCATTAATAAGAAAATACTGGCCATTGATTATATCAGCTATTTTGATAAGTTCTAATTCTACATTTTTGACACTGGTTCCCTTTTTTCCTTCTTCAAGATTTACTGTTATAGATCCGACTTCGTCTAAAGCAGAAACAGCGGTTATACTGATTAAAAATAAAAAAACTGTGAATACTGCTGTAATTAATTTTTTACACATTTTTCACCCCTCGTTTTCTAAAAAATAGTATGCCTGCCACTGAAAACAGAACAGGAATAACATAAAAAATAATTTCTCTTAATGACGGAATACTGCTTTTAATTGATTTCTTTTCCTTTTCCTCATATGGAACTCTTTTACCTGTTATTACAAGTCTGTGGGTATTTAGCCCATAAGGAGTACAGGTAATCAGTGTCGCTAAATCCTGATTATCTATAATTGAATAACTGACCTTATCAGGCAGTACTACCTCGATTTTATTTATTTTATATGCCAATGTTTCATCAATTACTTTAATAAAAAAAAGATCACCCTTTTTAAGTTCGTCTAATCGAGTAAAAAGTTTACTTGACGGCAAACCTCTATGGCCAGTTAAAACCGTGTGTGTATTGTTACCACCTACAGGCAAAGAACTGTCCTCTAAATGGCCAGCTCCCACGTTTAATACATCACTGTCTGTACCATGATAAACAGGCATATTTACCTTTATCTTTGGAATTTCTACAGTACCTATTACACCATTTCCAAGATCTAAAACATTTTCGTATTCTAACCCTGAATCCTCTGACAACCCCTTTTGTTTTGAATACAGGTTATTATTCCATTCATGAGCTTCGTTCAGCATTGTTTGTTTATTTGCACTGCTCAACTCATTGACAGAACTGTTATATGTATCGATCTGACCTGCCTGTTCTCTGGACTCCATATAATTAGAAATAACAGGGTAGCTCACAAGAGCCAGTCCTGTTATAAAAATTAAAATATCTTTTTTAAGAAATTTGAGAATTCTCATCTTTTTCATTTTTTCTTCTTCTGATAAGTACAGTTACCATCACCGCAGTACCCGTTGCAACTAATAATAAAGTGGCCATACTACCTGTTGCAGGAAGTTTAGATCCAACTTTGTTTACAACCTTGATATTAAATGTACCTGTATCTACATCAGTTGAAAGTGTTTTGTCATATTGACTATATGCGCCTGTGTAAAATTCTTTAAAACTTGCTGTTGCTGCTAATTTCTGTAATGTCTTTGCTGTTGCGCCATCGCCCTTAACATAATTTAATCTGTTGTCAGCTCCATAAGTTGCTTTTACATCAATTTTTATAGGGTCTTTTAATAAACGGTAACCGTCTGGCGCCTTAGTTTCTTTCAAATAATATGTCTGACTGTCTAAACCTATGATATTGAAAATACCATTTGAATCAGATACCATTTCAACTGCTCCATTAGGTGCAGAATCGCCTGTTACACTGTCCCTATTGATTACAGTATAACCGTCACCACCGCTTGCTTTTTTAACATATACTTCTTTAGTACAGTCCTCATCAGAATATAATTTAAACTTAGCACCTTCCAGTTTTCTTTCTGGAGTCTGGTCATTTACTTTGATACCGTCCATTCTAAATGTAAATGCCACTACTGTATCCCAAGGTGTTAACCCTGTTTTGCCAGTTCCGTCATTGTCGGGATCGTTAGAATATTCCAGTCTTACATCATTTTCGAAACCTGCTCTACCAGTATCAGCCTGTGCTGATTCATTTAAAGTGGCATTATATTCTACAACAATTTTTTGACCGTACAGTTTCTCTGTTTCTGGATTTGCTCCCGCTTCAGATGAATAAAAATATTTATTAATTGTCGTTTTTAAATCTGTAATCTGGATCTGGAATGTTTCTCCAGTTAGACCAGTTGTTACAACTTTATAATCTGTATCTTTTACAAGCGTCTTGTTCCCGACTTTGACAACTACACTATCCTTATTGAATGTTAACTGGCTGTCCATGCGGTCATGCATTGCAAAATAGTAATTTGCATACCCGTTCATATTTGGTGCATATGTTAGATAACGGTAAGGCACGGTCTGTCCAATCTCATAATCTCCTACATCATTCCATCCGTCTTTATCTGTTCCGACTGTCTTTTGATTATCATCTTCTAAAATCTGTTTTTGAATTACAGGAAAATCTGATTTTATATCGATTGCGACATCTGGATTAGCAGTATTTACCATGATCATGGATGCAGCACTGTGCGTTCCATTAACACTCGTAATTTCATCTATTATATACCACCCGTATGCAACATCTAATGTATAACTGTCTGTTGCTGTAGATGGGACTGTTAAAACCTGAGTAGGGTCGGCTTTATCTTCAACTAACATATTTCTCAGACTCTCAACAAAATATCTAAAATTAGAATATGCAGTCTCATTTTTCTGTGTCTGTGAAACATCATTGATCACCTGATTGTTATTTAACGCCTGAATATAATCTATGATTGCATATTCTGTATCTTTTCCAGTAACCTTCTTTAACGTTTTTTCATATGCAGGATTCATAGTATAATTAATTGATTCCATTCCTGCACTGTTTTGAGCATCAAAGATGCGGTAAATATTAAATTTCTTCCCTGCCAGACTTTGAGTAACTCCATTATCTCCTACATTGGCATTAATAGTTATATGTCCTGTTCCTTCAGCATTTACTTTCGTAAAAATCATGTTTCCATTATTTCCACTATTGACTAAGTTTGCTACTGTTCCTGCTGTCGTTAAAGACACTACACAAGCTAAAGCTGTTATTCCTAACTTTTTAAATTTGTTCTTCATCATTGTTTTTTCCCCTTTTGATTGTAATTAATAAACATAAAACACCTGCTGCTGTTAAAACAATCGTCATAGGACTTCCAGTTGCAGGAAGAATAGATCCTCGACTGTTTATAACTGTCAAATTGCCAGTATATAAGCCATTTTCTAACGTTAAGCTGTTATTTTTATCATCTCCCTTAATCTCTTTGTCATTAACAAAAAAAGTGAACTTCCCGTTCACATTTTTCAATGATATTTTAATTGGATCTTCCAGCAGACGATAACCTGCAGGTGCTTTTGTTTCTTTTAAATAAAAATCACCAACAGAAATCCGATCAAAATTCAATTGACCGTTCTTGTCAGTTTTTCCTTTTTCTATTTCCTTTGTACATTCCTTATCAGAATATAAGCTAAATTCAGCATTCTCTAATACTTTACTGTTATCATTCTTCTTTGTAATTCGAAGATTGCATATATCTATTTCATTTTTAACAGTAATGGTCATTGTACCATGAAACGGCACATTAAAAGTACCATCTTCTACAGTACCATTCAGATCTGAAACACTGAATACCCCCTTCTCATCAACATAAAAATAATATTTGGTATCATTTAATTTATAAGAGTCAGGTGCTTTTGTCTCCTGAAGATAATAGGTTTTCTGTCTTGATAAATAAAAAACAGCAATATTGCCATTCTTATCTGTTTTGTATGTTCCTACTTTCTTTTTATCTGTAACGTTGTATAAATCAAATTCAGCATTTTCAAGTTTTTTACCCGAATCCTTATCAACTTTATAAACATTTATAAAAGTAGGATAGTTGTTTATTTCCCATGTCACATCTAATCCCATATGCAGTTTAGAATCAGTTTTATCATCAGTTATAGTAAAATCGTATGTACTGCCATCATCACGGAAACCATCTGGTACCACAGACTCCTTTAGGGTGTATTCCCCTAAATTAAGATTATCCAGTTCACCATAACCGTTTTCATCTGTTATAAGATTTCCTACTACTTCGCCCTGCCTATATATAACAGTTCCCTGTGGTGTTCTTATATCGTTTCTGGCAATCACATCAAATGTTGCGTTTGCTAATTTTTCACCTGCATGATAATCTAATTTATCAACAGATATTTTACCCATTATCCTATTGTTTACAACATTGATCGTTGTATCACTTGGCCAAAAATTAACTGCATAAGAATAAATATTTTGCTGTACAGCAGTATTATAATAGATATGAATCACGTACTGTCCACTTTCAGGCATCTGCTTATTTGCACGCCATACCCCGTCACTTTCTTTTGCAAGGTGAACCCAATCAATATCATCTTGTCCCCCATTAATCGACCATGTAGGAAATTTAATCTCTGTTACACTATCTGGTACACCATCCACCTCATATTTTATGTAATGGTTGTCCGCAAGTGTAGACGATAATTTTACATTTACTTCTTTACCTTCAATTTCTGCTGTAAAAACACTTCTGTCGATATAACCATCTAATGTAAATTCCTGCTCGTATCTCGAAGAAGCTGTATATCCATTCGGCACTGTTTCCTCTACCTTAAATTTACCTTCATTCAGATCTGTTTTTTCTAAAAAATCACTCTCATATAATTTATTGACAGAGTTATATGAAAACTCTCTTAATTTTTCGTAACGACTAGTTGTCTTATTCCACTGTAATAAATCAAATTTAGCATTAGAAATATTTTCACCAAAATTATCTACCTTGTTTATATTAATCTGACTTCCATCTAACCAATCAACACTTAATGTTATTTGGGTGGGATCATAAGTAAAACTCCAAGAACCTATATCTTGAACACTGGTACTGTCTGATTTTACAATCAGTGGAGCATATCTTGTTTTATGGCTTCCCGTCAGTGTTCCAGAGCTATAGTTATCATGCTTATTCGATATATCTGTTTCTAAATAAAAAGTATCTCCACCATATATAGTTGCATTATTAATAGAAACAGTTCCTTTCGTAACATTATGTAGTTTTATACCATTTTGCAATGGTAATGTTACTGTATTACTGCTAGTAGAATTAAACTTAATATCTTTTGTACGCTGGGTTCCTGTATTTAGATCATAATAAGCAGTAGTGTTAAAGTTAGTGCTACCATCAAAATTAAATTCATTTGATGGAATCGGCATAGATTGAATCTGTTCATATCTCCATTTTAAACCAATCCCATTAGCTGCTAGATCATCCCAATTTTTGCCACCATAAATATCTCCACTGTAAGCATAGGAAGCCATGATATGCGTATAGAGATATTTATTAGTATCATTAGTGACTAGATCATCTCTAAAAACATCTTCAGGCCCACCATACCCATAATAAAGAACTTTAAGAAGTTCCATATTATTACTGATTTCAGCATAAGCACTATTGTTATTTACTGGTTCATTTCGAGAAGAATTTAAACAATACGCTAGTTGACCATTGATATAATAATAGTTAGTAGACCAGTTTCCTAGCCAACTCGGATAATATATAGGACTGCCTTTTTCGAGTTTTACTGTTTCTGCGTGTAAAGAAGAACTGGATATTGAGAATATTACTCCACCAAAAAGTAATACAGCAACAAGTAAAAATTTAATGAACTTATTCCAAACGCTTCTTGTACTTTTTAAAATCATCTTTGCCCTCCTTTTCAAGCTAAAAAAAATGACTTTTACAATATTAATGTAGGATTTCTACAAATATACATAATATTTTCCCCCTTTAATAATAAAAAAAACAATCGTAAGATTGCTTTTTTTTATTATTATCCAAATATATCATCAAAATTTCCTTGTCCTCCTCCCCAATTATCAGTGTAATCACCATTTGGAGTTGAACCAGATATATCTACATCCGCACTTCCACCAGTTGAACCTGCTCCGCTTCCAGAACTTCCACCTGAATTACCACTATTTCCTCCTGAATTGTTGCCACCAGATGTTCCTCCATTTGAAGGCTTGTTAGAACCACTACCAGATGATCCTGAGCTTCCTCCAGTAGAACCTGAAGGTTTGCTTCCAGAACTATTAGAGCTGCTATTTGAATTGTTTCCACTAGATACTACTTTATCTCCAGATGAATCCACTTTTTTCTTAACAGTATTTTTTACTGTTTTCGTTCCGTCAGCATTAGTTACTGTCTCTTGGACTACAACTTCGTCTTCGGCAATTGCGGGTGGCGCAATTACTGTAACCTTTACATCTTTTTCAGCTTTATTTCCATTTGTATCTTCAATACTAGCTTTTACAGTATATTCAGCAGGTACATTAATATCTACTGTACTGTAATCAACTGTCAATTCATTCAATGGTGCTAGATCAGTCACTCTAACCAATGATTTGAAATCAAATGTTGCTAAATCAGTACCTTGTAATATTTCTATATTTTCTGGTACTGTCATTTCTGGGGCAGTTGTATCTTTCACAACTACCTTAACTGTTTTAGTTTCATCTTTATATGTTAAATTTACTTTATAATCTCCTACTTTAGCAAACCCACGATCTTTTTCTTCAGTAGTACCATCCTCGTTAGTCACTGTTTCAATATCATTTTTTATATCTGTTTTTATTTTAAGGTTTTTTTTCAAATATTCCTTATCTTCTTTATTTAATCCTTTAGTATCAACTAAAGTATCAAAATCAGCTTTGAATTCTTTTCCGTATTCAAGATTAATCGTATTTTTCTTTAGTTGTAATTTTGGTGAAGTGTCTCTTGTAGCATATACAATTCCTCCGCCACATCCCAAGACAATTAAACCTGTAACACATCCCGCAATGAGCCTGTTCTTTTTGGTATTTAAATACTTATCAATAATATCTTTTCTGATGTCCATACTTTATCCCTCCATCTAAATTTTATAATTTATTACTCTATAATTCAAATTTTAGTATAAACTATTTGAATTTTGATATATTCCTATTAAAGTATCACCCTGCAATGACTGTAATATACGAATCATATTTGACTGACTCACACTAATACACCCTGCTGTTGAACCGCCAGTTGAGCAGTGTAAAAAGATAGCACTACCCGCACCTGGTGTACAAGCTGTATTATAATTTACAGCAATAGCATATTTATATGCTGTTGGATAACCAATTAAATGCTCAGCACTGCTCCATTGAATTCCAGTCTGACTAGCATCAACTAATTTATTGTAATATGGACTGTTTACATCATCTACCCAGTAATGATTGTTATTTACCTGTAACCATCCTCTAGAAGTTCCTGGATTCCCTGCTACACCAAATGCCTGACCAAAACTATAGATTCCCGTAGGTGTTTTTCCATCACCTTCACGTTTACTGCTAGTAATACCATTTTTTCCAACCCTAGCTGAACAGCTTAATGTTTCTGTCCAGATTCCGTTACGCTTAGTATGCAGTGTTAAAGTTGCATAGCTTCCACCGTTTCCAACAACTGTTATTGCCTGTGTAGTTTGACGTGATATCGACATATTAGCAACAAAACTTTGATTCACACCAGAATTAGAAGATGAATTAGAACTATTGCTATTTGATGAACCTGTAGATCCTTTTTTATTTGTACTGCTTTCTTTACTGGAATTAGAACTAATTTTAGTATTTGCTGTATTTTCTTGAGCTATCGCTTTATCTCTTAATGTATTACGAATAGATTTTGTCCCATCCTCATTAGTTACTGTTTCTGTTACTAATTCCTGATTCTCATTTGGAGTTTCGGTGATATTAATTGCCAATTCATGAGCAGTTTCATTGCCAGAACTGTCTCTAGCTGTAGTTTTTAATACATATGTTCCTACTGTGTTACTGTCAATTGCACTGCTGTCATATCCTAGTTCCACTGGAGAAAGATCAGCTGCATTAAATAAATTAAGACCGCCAAAATCATAAGTATTCAGATCAGTTCCTTTAACAATATCAATATCACGAAATTCTGTGTTAAGTTCTGGTGCAGTCGTATCAGCAACTTTAACCTTTTTAACAAGTATATCATCATTGAAGGTCATTGTTATCTTATACTCTCCAATTGCTGGATAATCTTTACCATCCTCATATTTAAAATTAGATTTTATACTTAATCCATTTTTTAATATTTTTTTATCTTCATCATCCATACCTTCTGTATTCAATAATTTCATGCTGTTGACAGAATATTTCTCACCATATTCTAGTTTAATAGCTTTACTATCACTTAGAACAAAATCGGGTAAATTATCTTTTGCTAAAGCATATATACCCAGTGTACTAGCTAAGATTACTGCGAATACACTAATTCCTGCGATAATCTTTTTATTTCTTGTATCTAAATAATTTAATAACATTTTTTTCATTGTGCTTTTTCTCCCTGTTTTACCTTTTCAACATCCTCACTATAGAACTTCTCTATTCCACATAAATAGTCAATCGATACTTTATATAGCAAAGCAAGCTGCATTAGCTTATCGATTGGTGGCACTCGGATTCCTAATTCATATAATGATAATGTAGATCGATTTATGCCTGTTAACTCTTCTACTTCGAACTGTGTTAACTTTCTTTTTATTCTCAACTGCTTTAAGCGTTCTCCTATTTCCATAATGAATGTTCCTCCCGTGCAAATCATATAAAATCTGTTGCTACTTTAGGTAGCATTGCTACAAAGAGAAACAAAAATAGTAGTATTAAAATACCCTCTATTTAATACTTCTTCTACTTTTTACCTTTTATATAGATTGATTAAAAAACTGGTAAATATTAACACCATGCTTATTACCGAACAACAAGCTACTATCCATAGCTTTACAATTTACCTGACTCTCTTTATGTCGTAGACTAGATAATATGCTAATAATATTATCTAGTCTTTATCTGTTAGAGTTGGATAGGGATAAGATAAGTATACTTGTTTTTTTACTCTTAACAGATAAAATGAAAATTAAGAACAAGGAGGAATAAATCCTCCTTGTTCTTAATAGTCTAAACCCGCCGAGAATTATTATATATGGGAGATATCTCTACTGTTTATTTATTAGGCGAGCAAAATATAAAATTTAAGTATAAAATTATTCTTCATACGTCAGCAAATATAGTATCTAATAACTAATTGCCAAACGAACCTGAATAACCTGTGATAAATAACGATAGCAAGCATAAAACAAATATAAGCAGTTTTTTTACTTTATACACCAATTCCTGCTCTCCCTTTTTTTTGATATTTCTTTAACTTGCTATAGACATCTAAATTTCTTTTTAATTTAGAACTTATAATTTTATCACTTGCATATTTATTTATGTATCTATTAATATTTTCTTCATGATAGTCGATGTTAAATCTATCTGTGTAATAATTTTCAAGATAATCTGTATCCATCTCATCATAACTAAACTCAGAATCAAAACCATGTTCTTTGTCCCACTGTTCACATTGAAATATCATATATGCTATCTCGTGTGGTGCTAAATAATTTGTTGATGCATAATCTATCGGGTTGTTAAGTAGTTCATTTAAATTGTTATCTATTTGATTCTCAAGTATGTATTCGATATACCAATATTCAAGTTCATCCTGCTTATCCCGCAGCTTCTTTATTACCTTATCTGCATCAACACCTTTAAAACAGTCATGCAGATATACCATTTCCATATAATTCATCATTTCAATAAATAAATTCGGATAACTCGATTCGCTTATAACGAGTTCAAATTCTCTGCTACCTAAGCCTGGTATTTTATCGTCCTGTTTAATTTTAATTCTTATAGTAATTTCATTGTCAGTATCTTTTGCGCCTTTTAATATTTTGATATATTCATTATTAGCACCAGTTAATGTCATAAATTTTTTTCCGTTTAAATAAATGATTGGATAATTCTTCACATAATCATCTCCTTACGATCCTGGTAAAATTACCAGGATTTATCTTTTTCGACCTTGTATAACACACTTTTGTCTTTCAATAATTTCACTTAATTCGCCTTTATTTTCAATATAATCAGTAATCTTCTTTGCATCATTTATAGCACTTAACAAAACATTTGGTTTTTCTTTAAACCCTGATATCCAGCTTTGGATATATGCCTTGTGATTATCAATTCTTGTATTGCTGATATCTAACCCTAGATCACCGCACAAAAAAGAAGAGCCTATTTCCGCTCTAAGCTCTTCAAGTGCATATTCATCGTGTTCATTAAGCATATTTCTATTCAATCTATTAGGGTGACCAGTAGAATGACAACATTCATGCAGTATAGTTGCAAGATATTCATAACTATCGTCAAAATAATACCTGTCTGGAACATAAACAGTATCGTAGGTCTTATTATAAAAAGCTTTTCCCTTGCTCTGTCTACCTTCTATAATTGCAAGATCAGTAGCATCACAATAGTTTTTAATCATTTCAAATCCTATCTCATCAATATCAAATTCATTTCTAATAATTTCATATTTTTCTATGCCTTTAACAAGTGATGCATTAAATACCGTAAACGTTTTACAGCTCCAACAAAATCTTGCATCAACTTCTCTTCCTTCAAGCTGTTCCTCTACAATGATTTTCTTCATATCCGAAACATTTATATATTTCTTTCCTTCTCTATCGTATATGCCCCATTTTTCTAACGGTACACCCTGTCCTTTAGCATTTTCTAAAGTCCAACCTTCTTTCCTGATTTGATTGAAAGTAAGCCACCTTGGATCTTCATATCTTCTCTCATCATATATATAATTTAACAACAGTTGATTAATACCACGATAAAAAGTGTTTGTTATGGGATTATGCTGAGAATCGCCGTTATTCCATCCTTTTTTCCAAGGAATCTGTTCCTGTTCAAGGGATTCTATGTAGCCCTCTATCAACATTTGTCTGGTTTTAGACATTTCATTATTCATTAGTAACACCTGCCCCTTTTAGTGGAAAAAATTGTTCACTTTCAATATCCTCATCACTAATTTCAATATCATCCTCAATCATCTCTAACTCTTCAAATAATTTAGAATCTTTTTCGCACATAAAAATATCTCCTTTCAAATTTATGCAATAAAAAAAGTTATGCATAATTAAACACATAACTTTTACAGCAATATTTCCTAAGCTGTATACAAATATTTATTTTTTAGGGGCTGGTAAATTTACCAGGATTCCTATGAGTAACAGAATTTAAATTCTTATTACACTTACCCCAAGTATGACATAATTATAACACTTTTAGTACAAATTTCAACACTGTTTTAGTACAACTTTTTAGGTCAAACAGCCATTTTAATGTTGGATATTCCTAAATTTGGCTTAAATACGTGATTTTTTTTGTTAAAATCATAAGAAAAAAATTCATATATTTAGGAAATTAGTAATCAATGGCAAAAAAATGATAAAAATCGTGTATAAACCTACACAAAAAAAGCCTTTTTTCGCCGTTTTTTGTGTAGGTTTATACACAGTAAAACTTGACAAGATTTTAGATTCTGTAAAATAACCGTGCTTTTTATACGAACAAATCTAGCTTCTCAACATACCTCTTGATAATAATATGTATTCTAAAGCTACAGAGCATATTGACTGATTATCAATCAATATCTTATCCATTATTTCCTGATTCATCGAGATTGAGTGCTAGTTACTTTTATCAGTTCTCGAGATATCAAATTTGTTAAGATCAATGAGACTAACTAAATAGTTTACTGCCCCCATTTTGATATTCAATTTCTACTCTTAAACGTATTAGTTCTTCTTTCTCAGGAGGAGTAAGTTCACTTGATATTAT
>OLPB01001063.1_pt1 | contig 13694 bp, 11 predicted proteins | sample 1672001 | NCBI WGS metagenome assembly OLPB01 (sample SAMEA3136635, study PRJEB25190) | human gut metagenome | biome: human gut; feature: human-associated habitat; material: faeces | place: Austria | collected 2013 | reverse complement strand
GAACGCAACTGCGGTGACCGGCGTGTATCTGACCCGTTCCGATGGCGTGCTGAGTCTGGAACGCCCTTCCACCGATGATGGCATCGCAGTGCAGAACGTGCCTGGTCAATCACCTCAGACCATTAGCGTGCCCGCACGTACGCTTGAGGAATGTCTGAGCGAGGAACTGGGACGTCTCTATCCGGACGAGATTTATGCCGAAGTGGTGACTCAGGGTTGGGATCTGATCAATCCGAAGCGCTGAACCCGAAAAACCAGTCGCCCTGCCCATGACCCGGCGGGGCGACACCGTATAAGGAGCAAATATGGCAGAACGCAAGACCATTGTGTATCCGAATCCTGAAATGCTGGCTCAGGCTGTGGCCGCACGCACATTGTTGACCATCATCGACCTGCTGGCCGAACCGGGACGTCGTCGCGTGGACATCGCAGTGACCGGCGGCACCGACGGCAACCGCGTATTCGCCGCGATGAATGCCAGTCCGTTGAACGATGCCGTGGACTGGAACCGCGTGCATGTGTGGTGGGGCGACGAACGCTTCGTGGCGGCCGATGACGACGACCGCAATGCGAAGCAGGCTCGCGAAGCCTGGTACGGTGCGCTTGTGGAAGATGGACGCATGCCTGCCGGGAACGTCCATGCGATGCCTGCCGACACCCGTAGCGCCACCGAAATCGCATCGGCCTCCCCCGAGCAGACCGATGCAGTGCTGGCCGAGGCCGCCGCCGAATACCAGCGTGAGCTGGCTGCGCAGCTGGGAGAAAATCCGGCATTGGATATCGCGATGTTCGGCATGGGGCCGGACGCGCATTTCGCATCCTTGTTCCCCGACCATGGCGAATCCGAGATCGCCGACCCCCACGTGCTGGTGGCGGGCGTGCGCGATTCGCCGAAGCCGCCGCCGCTGCGACTGACGCTGACCGTGCCGATGATCGCCCGTTCGAAGCATACGTGGGTGTTCACATCCGAAACACGCAAGGCCAACGCGGTCAAAACTGCCTTCGCGCAACGCAACAACCCGCATGCCCCAAGCTCCTACGCCGACGGCGAGGAACTGCTTTGGCTCATCGACAGTGGCGCCGCCTCCGAACTGTGATTCTCTAAACAGTTTCCAGCGGCGGAAATCGACTCTGATGGGAAAGCCCCGCAATGCACCATGCATTGCGGGGCTTTCCCATCAGAACGTCACACAGACGGATGATCGTTTCCGTTGCATCCTCTGGCTTGCATCAGGCGGATTTGGTTCCGCAAACTGCCATATCCGCCTAGTCGCCGATGACGATGGTGGAGAACGACCAAGCCGGCGCAGCATAGACTCCACCGGTTAGATCCACCACGGTTTTGACTGGGCTGGTGGGCGATTCCTCGCCGACCCGGCCGGCATATGGGTCTTCGCCCGTCAGAATGGTGGCTGTCGCACCCGCTGCGGACTCCGAGGAGACGTCCAATGCGGCAAGAATCCGGCTGATATCCACTTCGGCCGGTTCAGCCATGGCATTGACCACACGCACATAGGTCTCCCCTCGTTCGCCGCTACGCGATACGGTGATGGTACGTCTTGGCTCGTCTTTAGTCTCCGTTCCTTCGGCGACAAGCGTTCCATCGATGTACAGCTTCATGGACTGTCCACGATCCGCTATCTCGACGTGCATACGCCATGTAGTGCCCGGCTGCACGTCGTTCATGGACCATTCGGTGCCGCCGAGCGCGTAAGCGGTGCCATCACGTACCACTTTCACTTCATGGCCGCGCCCCAGAGAAGTGACATTATGGTTCTTCCCGTCGATATCACCGCTGACGAACTGTATGCCCCACTTACCTTCGTAATACACCACCGTCGCATCGATGCAGTACGAATCAGCATGCAGATCGACGGGCAAGTCCATGGCGCTGCCCCGGTACTGCACATCGCCGAGTTCGACCCGCGCCCCAGACGCGGTGGTGACGACGAGATCATTCAAATCGGCTCTTGCACCGCCCTCGACGCGTAGCCTGATGCCGTCCGGCAGGTTGCGGCGGAACGTGGTCGCCCCTTCCACACCGACTGGCCACGCGGTGTCTGCGGTGGTGGCGGCGTACATCTGCTGCACCCAGTAGCTATACGGCAGATAGGTGCGTTCGTTGTCGAAGTAGATGAGATCCGGATCCCAGCTGTGATGACCGTTTTTTGCGAACAACGGGGCATAGGAGGCCATGGCCACCACGTCGCCGTTGAGTTCCATACGGCCCATGAAGGCCGCTTCGGACAGGCCGTTGATGAGCTGCGTACCCCAAGAGCCGTATTCGCCGAGATAGACCTTCGGCCCCTTTCTCTCGATATGGTCGTAGTGGTCGAGATTGTGGAACCACCAGCTGGACGACTGGTAGGAATGCTCGTCCACAATCGGGATGCCGGCTTCACGCGCATACTGCCAGCCCGCTTCATAATCCGGGCCGCTGGGCGCCGTGCCGACGGTGCCGACGACGACGATGTCGGGATAGACGGCTTTGACCGCATCGAAGATCTGCTGGAAACGGTTCTTGAACACATCATCGATGAGGTCCTCATTGCCGATGCCCAGGTATTCGAGTGCGAATGGTTCCGGATGACCCATGGCGGCTCGTTTGGCACCCCATTCGGTGGTTTCGGCGTCTCCGTTGCAGAATTCGATGAGATGCAGTACCTCATCGATGTAGGCGGGCATATCCTCCTGGGCGACTGGCACCGGCCCCTGGCTGGTGTTCTGGCAGCTTACCGCGGCGGGCAACACCGGCAACGGCTTGGCACCAATGGTCTCGCATAGGCACAGGTATTCGTAGTAGCCGATGCGGAACGACTGATGGTAGCCCCACAAGTTGAAGTTGTGCGGCCGATGCTCCACCGGTCCGATGGTGCGATCCCAGTGGTACATGTTATCCATGCCGAGACCGTGGGTGATGCATCCGCCCGGGAAGCGCATGAACCTCGGGTGCAGATCGGCAAGGGCCTTCACCAGGTCAGGACGGAAGTGCTTGAGCCCCCGATACGTGGTGCGCGGCTCAAGGGTGACGAAATCGAGATCCACAACGCCTTCGGCCCCGAAGCTCAGTCGCAGAGCACCCTGTCTGGCCACCACCGAACCGGGTTCCGCCCCCGTGCCGTCGCTGTTCGCCGGCACGGTCAGCGACGCTTCGCATTTCGTCCATGCCGCATGTTCAATGTCGATGGTGGTTTCGGCGATGCTGTCGCCGTCATCGTTGCGCAGCGATACGGTCAACGGCACCGCCACACCGGACTGCAGGCGCAGCCAGGCGGAGAAATCATAGGTCTCCCCCGCTCGGAACACCATGCCGTCCCAGCCGGTGTTGTCCAACGCAGCCGGGGCGTGTTCGATCTCGATGCTCGCATAATGCGGGTTTTCGATCGCCACCGGATCGCCGTCACGCACGCAGAAAGCCGCAAACGATCCCTCCGGCACGATCTTGCGCCAGAAGCTGTAGTTGCTCCAATCCACATTGTCAGCACGGCTGTATTCGAAGGCTCCATTCTGCACGAGATCAGCATTGAGACCGCCGTCGCCGGAATAGCTGATGTCTTCGAAGAAGATGCCCCACAGGTCGGTGCTGATGTTGCGTACGCCCGCCTTATCGAGCGTTGCAGTGAGTTTGTCGGTCATGTACTGTCCTTTGCGTTTCCGTATGTTGTTTTGAATACTGTGAATAACCGTCGTGGCGCTATCTGCGGGCCCGAATCGCTTTACGAATCGCATCCTGCTGCGCGGCAACGGCCTTGTTGCGGGCAAGATAGATCGCCAGAGTGACGGAATACAATGCGAGTCCGATCAGATCCATGGTTCCGAGGGAGAAGACCATGACAATCACCAGCCAGATGATCACCCACCGATTGACGGTTCCCGGAGCGAGGCAACGCATGGCCGTGATGAAACTGACGATGCCGACGATCAGCACCAGCAGAGCGTAGATGTTTGTCACCGTCGAGGCGTTGTCCACCGCGGAATAGTCCGTCTGCAGCATGCCGTTGCGTTCCAGCACATCGTATGCCCGCCCCTTGAACCAGCTGCCGAACATGAACAGCGTGACAGACGCCATGATCACGTTATAGGAGGCGGCAACGATCATCAGCACCCGTTCGGCCTTACGTGCCAACGGGGCCGGCAGGCAAACGCCATTGCTTTGCGAATTCATAGTGTTCCTTTCCGTTTGCCGACTTAGCGATACTATCATTTCAACGATGGAAAAGGGAAGGATTGGGACTGCTCGTTTCCGATAGCAGACCCAATCCTTGTGCCATATCCGAAGCGGCTCAGCCCTTCAGACCGGATGTGATGTTCAGCGACTGCAGGAAGTACTTCTGCGCGAACAGGAACAGAAGCAGCGTCGGCAGTATGGCCATGCAGGTGGCTGCCATCAACGAACCCATCTGGTTATACTGTCCCATCTGGTTGCTCAACAGTTGCAGACCTGCGGTGACCGGCATCTTATTGATATCGTTGAACACCAAGGTCGGCCACAGGAAGTCATTCCAAGCGCCGGTGAAGCTGAAAAGGAAGATGACGATCAGAATCGGACGGATGGCCGGTAACATGATGCGGGTGAAGATCTGGAAGTCGGACGCGCCATCGATTTCGGCGGCTTCATCCAGTTCCTTCGGGATGCCCTTCATGAAGTTGCGCACCAAGAAGATGTTCGCCACATTGCCTAGACCCGGCACGATGCAGGCCCAGTAGGTGTTGACCCAGCCCAAGGACGCGATGATGCGGTACTGCGGAATCATGTTGACGACAGCGGGGAACATCGAGATAAGCAGCAGGACGAAGAAGAGCGTATCACGGTACTTGAAATTGAGTCGCGAATAGCCAAAACCCGCAAGGGCCACGATGGCCACGGACAGCACGGCGAACACGGTCGAGATGATCAGCGAGTTGCCGAGCCAGTTTAGCACAGGATAGCTGGCAGACGCTTCAACCAACGTCACATAATTATCCAACACCCACTTCGCCGGCAGGAAGTTGAACGCGTTGGAGGTAAATTCGGCGACCGACTTGAACGATGTCGTCACGGTGTAGATCACCGGCAGGAGCCATACGACCGCCAGCACGATGAGCAGCACATAGACCGCGATCAGCGAAGGGCTTACTTTCTTCGTTTTGTTTTCTGGAATTACCGGACGCGAGGCTTGCATTGTTGCAGCGGACATCGTCAGTCCTCCTTGTTCATGAAGATGAGCTGGATTGCGGCAATGGCCATCAGGATGATGCCCAGCAGCAATGCCATTGCGGAAGCCATGCCTGCGGCTGCAGGACCGGCGGGGAATGCGAGGTTTCGAATATCCATCAGCAGCACCTGCGTCTGGTAGTTCGGCCCGCCGTTGGTCAGCATGACCGGCTGGCCCCACACGTTGAACGCACCGGTGGTGGTCATGATGGTGGTGTAGAACAGCGGCAGCTTGATCTCCGGCAGAGTGATGGAGAAGAAGATCCTGATAGGACCCGCACCATCCACCTTTGCCGCCTCGTACAGGCTTTCGTCCACACCGGACAGCGCGGAACGGTAGATGACGAGGTTGCCGCCGATGCCAGCCCACAGCACAAGCACGAAGATGGTGATCCATGCGTATGGGTTCTTGCCCAGCCAGTTGATGTCGGTGTGGAAGGTGGTGTTCAGCAGACCGAACTGGGAGTTGAAGACCATGCGCCAGACCAGTGCGCCGGCGGCGATGGAAATCAGACCGGGGATGTAGAAGATTGCTTGGAACAGCCCGGCGCCCTTGAGTCCCTTTTTGCCGAGCGCCACGGCAAGCAGCAGCGGCACGATGATGGTCAGCGGCACGCTGATCAGCACGAAGATCAGGGTATGCCAGAGGTCACGCCAGAAGATCGAGTAGAAGTAGGTGCTGGGATCGAAGATCTTCGCGAAGTTCTGCAGTCCGACGAATTGCGGAGAGCCGACCATGTTTCAACGGGTGAACGCCAGCCCGATGCCGAAGATAATCGGGATGATGCCGAACACCGCGAAGATGATGAAGTGCGGTGCGATGTACGGCAGAGCATGCCAGATGGAGTTTTTGCGCTTCATGGATGATGCTGCGGATCCGATCGTAGATGTTTTGCTCATCACGATTCCTCCTGAATCTCGATTTGGCCTTGGGCCATGAGGTCGAGGGTCTTCAGACCTTCCTCAAGACCGACATTGCCGTAGACGATGTCGTTGTATGTGCCCCAACCGGCGGTCGCGTAGCCGCCATACAGATAGTTGGAGGTCTTGATGGCGTCACGTTCCTTTTTGCCGTTGGTAAAGGATGCCTGGATGAGCTTCTGGTACTCCGGATTGTTCAAATCGCGGTAGGCCGGGGAGATGGAGCCGACTTCCGACCAATCCATCCAGTGCTCGTACACATAGTTGACGAAGTCAGCCGCCGCCGCGGATTTCGCCGCGGAACGATGCGGGTCCTTGAGCTGCATCCAGTTGCACTGGTAGAAGAAGTTCACCGGATTGTCGGCGTCGTATTGCAACGTATTGGCCTCAGCGATCTTGTCGGCGCCCAACGTATCGGACATATTGCCCTGCGCCCAGGTGCCAAGCTGCGCGAACACGGCCTTGCCGGAGCCGAACGCCTGCTCGCCGTCGACGTCCATCGGGGCGACCACGCCGGCGTCGTATGCGTCCTTGAGTTTTTGCATCGGCTTGCGCCACACATCTTTGGTCAGGTCGTCCATATCGTTCTCGAGCGTGCCGCCAGCACCGTACAGCAGCGACATGAACGCCCATGGAAGGTTGCCGTAGGTCAGCGCATACGTACCTTCGGGCAGTTTGCCCTTGAGGTCCTTGATCTCATCGATGGTCACGTATCCGTCATCCAAGATGTATTGCAGATTGTACTTTTTAACCAGGTCCTTGTTGTAATAGATGGCCATCTGGAACAAATACAGTGGAATGCCGTACGCCTTGCCATTGACGGTCACGCCCTTCCATGTGGCGGGCAGGAAGCTGCTCTCCTTCAGTTCAGGCGCCACCTTCTGCCAATCATCCATGGTGTTGATCAGCCCTTGGGACTGCAGCACGGCAGTTTGGAACTGGTCACCGATGATGATGTCGGGGATGTTCTTGCCGGTCTGCATCACGGAGTAGATCTTCGTGGTCAAATCATTGCCGTTCATAGGCTGGAATACGACTTTGTAATCGCTTTGCCTATTGTATTCCTTAACGATGCGCTGCATGGCCGGACCATCATCGCCGACCAGATTGTTCCAGAAATAAATGGTCTTGTCTTCGCTAGAGGCCGCACCGCAGCCTCCGGCCGCGACCACAAGACCCAACGACGCGCATACTGCAACTGCAGCTTTTGCGAAACGCCGCAGTCCCGCGAAACGTCTTAAGGGGGACATTGTTACCTTCCTTCATTTTTCTCGACGATCCTTCGATGGATAGTCTCACGTTGCGTTTCCGATAGAGCGATTCCTTGGATTCGCTAGGCCTCGCCGCCTATTTGCAACGTTGTAATTTCAATTATACCGTTTTTTCTATCGTTGTACAAATTTGCGACACTCCGACAGCATCGGCGGCTTCTCTTGCAATATTCAGTTATGAGCACCACTCGTCGGCATTGCCTGCCAGGTCAACGCGTCGCAGGTGTCCCGGCAAGCGGGCCGCCATCGGCCGGCAGTACGTCCGTAGTGATGGGAGTCCACAGATCATCAGGTTCCGGCACGCCGAAGTCGGGCCCGTCCGCAGTCCATCGAACCACGCCGACACGTGCGTGGCGGTTCGGGTCGAACAGCGGGTCGCCCTTGATTTCCGTATAGTTACGGCAGTGGTAGATCATCAGGTCTTCAGTGCCATCCTCGGACTTGGTGAACGAATTGTGCCCTGGGCCATACTGACCGTTCTCGACGCAGGTCTTGAACACCGGCACCGGGCTCTTGCTCCAGGAAGCCTTGTCCAGCAGATCGCTGCCGCGCTCGGCGGTCAACAGTCCCACGGCATACGGGACGCCGGTGCCGGAGGCGGAATACGTAATGTAGATCTTGTCCCCATGGAGCAGGAAGGCCGGTCCTTCATTGACCAGGAAGTCGATGCATTCCCAGTCGTATTCCGGCTTGGTGAGCATGACGGGCTCGCTTCCCAGCGTCCATGGATTGGCCATCCTGGCGATATACAGGTTGGAGTTGCCTTCGATGGCGGGATCCTTCTGCGCCCATACCAAGTACTGCACGCCGTCGACTACCTCGGTGGTGGCGTCAAGCGCGAAGGAATCGATCGGGGTGACGATCTGGCCTTTCTCCACCCAGTTGTCGGAGGTCGGGTCATCGTCGGCGTTCTCCAGCACGAACATGCGGTGCGTCGGCAGGCCGGACGCTTCGAAATCCGTCGCGGCACCTGCGAAGTAGATGTACCACACGCCGTTGATGCGATGCAGCTCGGGAGCCCAGATGTAGATGCTCGCCGGACCGGATTCGTGCTTACGCCACACCACCGTCTCGGGGGCCTTTTGCAGATCGTTGATGCTTGACGCATGGCGAATGGCGATGTAATTGTATTCCGGATCTGAAGCGGTGAAATAGTATTCGCCGTTTTCCTTGATTACCCAGGGGTCCGCGCGCTGAAGCACGATCGGATTATGGTAAACACCCATGTTCAGTCCTTTCCAATCCGATATTCCAGTATTTACAACGTTGAATATATCATTCTTACAACGTTGTAACAACTCGGCGAGTCATTCTGCAGAATTCATATGGCAGAGCTGCGTATCCTCGCGCAGCGGCATCATAGGCTCATGCCGCTGCGCGAGGATACCAAAGTGGGAGATTCCGCCGGAAACCGCCTTTACGTGGCGGTCAATGCCCCCTCAGAAAATCAGTGAGTCGCCCAGTTGCCTAGTGGACTGCCGCACCACCAAAGACGAGGAGACCTTACGGAATATCTTTTCCCCTGGACGCCCGGCGTTCGGATCACGGCCATCGATGCGTTCCTTGAGCACTTTCACCGACAGACGGGCGACCGCTTCAAGCCCAGGCGCAATCGAAGTCAGCGAGGGAGAAAGAAACTGAGAATCATCGGAATTATCAAAACCGACCACGGAAACATCTTCGGGGATGCTCAGACCGCGCATCTGAATCGCATGCATCACACCAGAGGCAAGCATATCGTTCAACGCGACGACGCCGTCAACATCGACTCCGGAATCCAGCAGTGCGTTCATGGCCCTTACGCCGTCGCTGCGGTGCCACATAATCGACGCCGCCACCAATCTATCGTCGAAATCCACGCCGAACTCTTCCAGCGCATCCAAATATCCCCGATAGCGCAAAGCCGCAGAACCGACCTTCTCCCCCGGATGCACGCCGACTACCGCCACATGCCGGCAGCCGGTCTTCAGCAGATACTGGGTGGCGCGCTTGGCCCCTTCCACGTTCTCCGTGGCGATGTGATCGACGGCATCGGTGAAGATGCGCTCACCGATCAGCACCAACGGATAGTCCACGTTCAGCTGGTCGACGTCATCCTGCCCAAGCTCCAGTGGTGAATAGATCAGCCCATCGAGCATCGTCTGTTGAGTGCCGTGCAACGCCTCGAGCTCGCCTTCGCGCGAATACTGCGTCGGCTCCACAATGACGCGCAGCCCCACCTTCTTAGCTTCCGCAATGATCAGCGACGACAGCTGCGCGAAATACGGCATCTGCAGATCGGGAATGGCCAGACCGATGATGCCGGTCTGGCCCTTTCGTAGGTTACGTGCCGACATATTCAGCGTATAGCCGAGTTCGGCGATCGCCTTGTTGACCTTGTCTCGCGTGGCTTGCGAAACGAATTCATAATCGTTGACCACATTCGAGACCGTTTTGACCGACATGCCGGCCGCCTTGGCAACGTCCCGCATAGTCACCACATGTTCGACGTTGCCGCCAGTCTGCTTTACCATACCTTTCTCCCTTCCCCACCACCCGCCTCTCGTACAGGCGCCTTTGGCGCCGAATGTCAGCAAGCGGTAATTTCCATCGTTATATCAGCATAACTCGGGTCAAGTTCCTCATCTGACTGCATATCCAAAATCGGCATGCCTTCCGCGGACCAATGCACGCGCCGCACCTGTGCGTCACGGCCGCCGTAGCACCCGTTGTCATACTCGGCGTTATGGAACACATAGATGAGATTGCCGTCCTCGTCGTGCGACCACATGCCATGACCGGTGCCAAGCTGCCAACGGCCGTTGTACACGCCGGATTTCTGCAGCGGATAATCGAGTTTCGTCCATGCTGCAGGGTCGGTCAAATCGGCATTGGCTCCGGCTGGAGCCTCGACAAGGCCCGTCGTGTAGTCGATGCCGACCAGCGAACCGGAATAGATCAGGAAAATCCTACCCTCGTGGACGATGGCGTTCGGCCCCTCGGCGATCATGTTGTCCCACGCGAATTCCGGTACGACGATCTGCCTGGGCCTGCTGGTGAGCCGCGACGGGCAGGATGGGTCGAAGCCGGCGATCCAGATGCTGCCGACCTGCTGCCACGCGTAGTACCAGCGGCCGGAGTCGGAGATAACGGTCATGTCGAGCGAAATTCGTTGGACGGGGTTAAGCGTACCACTATCCGGATCGAGAATCGGCTCAGGAACCGTCCAGTTCTGCGGATCGCGCGGATCGAAGTCGGTGCCATCGGCATGCTGCTTGAGCTGCATGATATGGCAGCTGCCGGTCCACATGTCGGGTTTGCCGGCGCGGTCGTTCGGCGTGCCATCAGGGTTGTGATCCGGCCCGTCGAAACAGGGCATGAACAGAATGCTCAGTTTCCCGCCAATCACATGCAGCTCCGGCGCCCAGAAGCAGCCGGTCATGCGACGGCCTTCCGAATTGAGATCGCCGCACTTGAGCAGATCAATCTCCCGGGCGCGACCGCCGGCCTCGTCGGACAGTGCCTCGATGGAATCCGCGACGCGCAACGGCATGTGGGTGCGGCCCTCATGCGGATCCACACAATTGCCGTCGGTATCGTCGGTGGCGATGAACATGAACATCGGCTTTCCGTTATAGTTCCATGCGAACACCGAAGGATCGGCCCGTTCCACAGCAAACGGCACCGGATAGACCGTCTGGCGAATGCGGCCTGCAATGGTACGGGTCTGGCCGGCCTCGAATGTTCCTTCGGCGGCTTCGCTGGCCAGGGCTTCAAGCTGCGCCGCGTCCCAGTCCACCGCACGCGTTCCCCGGGAACCATCGCTGTAGGCGAGTTCGGCACGAGTCGCACCCAACGCCAGTATCGAGGCCTTCGCGGCTTCCCCGCGCAAGGCCGAGTCGGCATGTTGCGCCGGAACGGACGCGCCAACGTTGCGGATGCGCCCGAACCGTTCCGTCAAACGCTTCGCTTCCGTTTCGCTGATGGGAATGACATTGCCCGGTACGGCATTGGCGATACCACAATCGCCGGTATATCGAAGCTCTTGCGGCTGCGCCTCCCGTACGACGTCAAGCGGATCCTCCGAACCAGCCTCCGCCGTGATATTGCCCGTCTGCGCGGCATATGACTCCCCATTGTCTCCAATCCAGGAGATGACGTAGCGATCAAAGGCCGCCTGGTACGTAACAGAGACGCGGTTGACTCCGCTGTCCGTGCGCAACCGCACCAGCCCCAACTGCTCAAACGATGTCAGATCACGGCTGACCGCCACTAAAAACGCAGATCGTTCGGAGCCGTCCGGTGCGCCGCCGCGATCGGTGCGAGTGGCTGCGATGCCGAACCGTCCGTCCGCAAGACGGAACAGAAAAGGGTCTTTCAATGATTTCAACGTGATATCCACACCGGGCATCACCGCGCCATAGCCCACGGCTTCAGAAGCCGGCTGCGGCGCCTCGTATGGATCAGCGGCGTATTGCGCCGCGGCGGTACATGCGCGGCGGGATTCTTCGGGCACGGCGGCGATAGGTACGCCGGCAGCGAAAAAAATCCCGTAATTCTCATTAAGCGGCCGCCATCTGGCGCCATCATCATCCCCAAGGCGCAGCGCCAAGTGCATGCTGTAGGCGATATCCTCGTTGTTCGCCTCTTCACGGCCAGTGGCTTCACGCGTATAACACAACAGGGAATAGGTATTCGGCACGAGCTTCTCCCTTGACAGATAGTTGGTTTACATCGATGTACTATACCGTCTTTTACATCGTTGTACAACTCGTGTGCCAGTCCATTCCAGAGCCACACCAATTGCAGTCCAAAAGAAGCCAGATATGAATTCTTTCAATCCACAATTGGCATGAAGGAACCCGTTGCACATAGCGGGATCCTTCATGCCTTCACATCAGATGCAGGACATCAGGCTTCGATTTCCTCGCGGCCCGGCTCGGCCCACAGGGTGTGGAACGCACCCGGCTGATCCACACGCTGGTAGGTGTGGGCGCCGAAGTAGTCACGCTGGCCCTGGATCAGGGCGGCGGGCAGACGCTTGGAACGCAGGCCGTCGAAGTACGACAGAGACGAAGCGAACGCCGGGGTCGGCAGGCCGTTGAGCGCGGCTCGTGCCACCACGTTGCGCCAAGACTTCTCGGCGGTTTCGATGGCGTTCTTGAAGTACGGGGCGAACAGCAGCGACACGTTGGCCTCACCGGATTCGAACGCTTCGGAAATACGGTTGAGGAACTTCGCGCGGATGATGCAGCCGCCACGCCAGATGCGTGCCACGGCAGCCAGATCGATGTCCCAACCGTATTCCTTGGCGGCGGTGGTGATCTCGTTGAAGCCCTGGGCGTAGGCGACGATCTTGGAGGCGTAGAGGGCCTGGCGGATGTCTTCGATGAAGGCCTTCTTCTCCTCGCTGTTCAGGTTCAGTTCGCCGTTCGGGCCGGCGAAGCCCTGCTTCTGGGCTTCCTCACGCAGATCAGCTTCGGAGGAAAGACCGCGGGCGAACACGGCTTCGGCGATGCCAGTGACCGGAACTGCCAGAGACAGTGCAGTCTGCACGGTCCACGTACCAGTACCCTTCATGCCGGCATGGTCGACAATCAAATCAACCAGCGGTTTGCCGGTCTTCTTATCGACCTGATGCAGCACTTCGGCGGTGATTTCAATCAGGTAAGAGTCAAGTTCGGTCTTGTTCCATTCCTCGAACACGTCACCGATCTCAGCCGGGGTCATGCCAAGGCCGCGACGCATCAGATCGTAGCTTTCAGCGATGAGCTGCATATCGGAGTATTCGATGCCATTGTGCACCATCTTGACGAAGTGGCCGGCACCGTTAAGTCCGATATGGGTGACGCACGGCTCGCCTTCAGCCTTTGCTGCGATGGATTCGAAAATCGGCTTTAGCGTCTTCCAGGATTCTTCGGAGCCGCCCGGCATCATGGAAGGTCCAAGCAGAGCGCCTTCCTCGCCACCGGACACGCCGCATCCGACGAAATGCAAGCCTCGAGCGCTGATTTCCTTCTCGCGACGAATGGTGTCTGGGAAGTAGGCGTTGCCTGCGTCGACGATGATGTCTCCCGGTTCCATCAGGTCGGCGAGCGCGTTGATCATGGCGTCGGTCGGCTCTCCGGCCTTGACCATGATGATGGCGGTACGTGGCTTGACGAGACTGTCCACGAACTCTTCGAGGGTTTTCGCCGGGAAGAATTCGCCTTCGCTGCCGTGCTCGTTCATGAGCTTTTCGGTACGACCGTAGGAGCGGTTGAACACGGCCACTTTGTTGCCGTGGTGTGCGAGGTTACGTGCGAGGCTACCGCCCATTGCGGCAAGAC
>OLPB01001058.1_pt1 | contig 13788 bp, 10 predicted proteins | sample 1672001 | NCBI WGS metagenome assembly OLPB01 (sample SAMEA3136635, study PRJEB25190) | human gut metagenome | biome: human gut; feature: human-associated habitat; material: faeces | place: Austria | collected 2013 | reverse complement strand
GGCGAGAACATGAACATCAGAAGATTTGCTCAGGTAAAAGAAGAGAACGGCTTCGTTGCTTCCTATACACATATGGGCGGAAAAATCGGTGTTCTTGTTGACGTAGAGACAGACGTTGTAAACGACGCTGTAAAAGAGATGGCTAAGAATGTTGCAATGCAGATTGCAGCTCTGAAACCACAGTACACTAACAGCTCTGAAGTGAGCGCTGATTACATCGCTCATGAAAAAGAGATCCTTCTTGCTCAGATCATGAACGATCCGAAAGAGTCCCAGAAACCGGAGAAGGTTATCCAGGGTATGATCACCGGACGTATCAACAAAGAGCTGAAAGAAATCTGCCTTCTTGATCAGGTTTACGTTAAAGCAGAGGATGGAAAACAGACTGTTGCTAAATACGTAGAGCAGGTTGCTAAAGAAAATGGCGCAAACGTTGCAATCAAAGGCTTTGTTCGTTTCGAGACCGGCGAAGGAATCGAGAAGAAGGAAGAGGATTTTGCAGCTGAAGTAGCAAAACAGATGGGAAACTAATTTTCCAGACAACATGAACTTTAAAACCCTTGAAAAGCTCAGAAAATGGGCATTTTCAAGGGTTTTTTGCAGTTTGGGAGAAATTCATAAATCATCATAAAATACCCGTATTTTATCATCGGATTTGGGACGAAAAAAGGCTGTAAAGGTATTGATCCTTTTTCAGAAATGCTCATACAGGCAGTCCCTTACTCCGGCAGTTCGTTTTTTAGATTCCGAATATGCATGTAAACGGTATTCTTGGAAATATTCAGGCGGCCGGCCACCTTGATCACACTGTCTTTCAGGTTAAAAATTCCTTTTTTGTAGAGGGCGGTTACAATTTCTTTGTTTTTGTTGTTGGTGGAAATGGACGTGTCGTTTAAAATCTGGTCTTTTACGTCGGCAAGGGCCGTCTCGATCAGATCGTCCACATTTTCGGTAAAGGTTTCTGTTGTGTGCGGGAAGCTCTGCAGGGAATTAAGGTCTTCCGGGATCATCTGCTGGATTACAGTTGAGAGTGGAATATTCGTATAAAAATTGATGCAGATCATTCCAATAATACGGTTTCCTTCACCGGGAATGGGGATCGTTGTGGACTTCAGTATCACTCCGTCCTGCCTGCGGTTAAAATAAGAAATGGCAGAATGATCTTTTGAGTTTTCAATTTGTGAGAGCATGCCAAGAGCAAGATCTGTGATGGGAGCTCCGATTTTTCTGCCGGAATGGTGACCGTTTACAATCTGCATAACAGAGTGTTCCAGAGACTCCAGATTGTGCAGTATGACTTCATAGCCTTCTCCAAGATATTGTCCCAGTCCCTGGACAACAGGGATATAAGACTGCAGTATCATTCGTTCATTTTGAGTTAAAGTAATATATTCTTTTTTCATAGCGTTCCTTTTTTAATTATCCATTTTTTTTTAATTATAATCTTCTTTCGTGCAATATGCAATAAAAACTGAAATGAAATTCAGTAAAAATGACATATAAAAAGAAACTTAATTTCATTGACTAAAAAATAATTTAGTGATATTATCAAATTGAACAAAAAAATAATGTGTGAGGAAGAGAAAATGTTAAAAGTGGTGAACACATTGAAAGCACCGGCAGCTATTGGACCATATTCACAGGGAATTATACTGAAAAATATTTTATTCAGTTCCGGACAAATTCCGGCAAGCCCTGAGACAGGGGAGATTGTGGGAACTGATATTACGGCTCAGGCAGAGCAGGTAATGGAAAATGTGAAAGCGATTTTGGATGAAGCAGGAACCTGCTTTGAGAACGTAGTAAAAACCACCTGCTTTTTAAGCGATATGGCAGATTTCGCAGAATTTAACAAAGTATATGAAAAATATTTTGTGTCAAAGCCTGCAAGATCCTGTGTTGCAGTAAAAGCTTTACCGAAAAACGTTCTCTGTGAAGTAGAAGTAATTGCAGAAATTCAGTAAACCTGCTTTGCAGATTGTGGAATGAATTTATTTTGGAGGAATACTTATGAGTGGGAAAGCAAAAAAAGTAAGAGAGAAAAAAGAGACCACCCTGTTTCTGGCAGTAATTCCGATTCTGGCAATGATCGTACTGCTGGGAGTGGGATATGCGGTTATGGGCTTAAGTCCGGAGGTTCTGATGCTGGTATCAGCAGCAATTGCAGGTGTGATCGCAATTTATCTTGGTTATACCTGGGATGAGATTATGGACTCTATAGTAGCCAAGCTCAGTAAAACAATGCCGGCAATTTTTATTTTGATCATTGTTGGATTTATGATCGGTTCCTGGATGATCGGCGGAACCATTCCGATGATGGTATTTTATGGACTGAAGCTGATCAGCCCGAAATATCTGGTTGTTACTTCGTTTCTGGTTACTGCGTTTGTATCAGTATGTACCGGAACATCCTGGGGCTCTGCGGGAACGATCGGTGTTGCTCTGATGGGCGTAGCGGCAGGTATGGGAGCTCCTCTTCCGATCGTGGCAGGCGCCATTGTATCCGGTGCATATTTCGGAGACAAAATGTCACCTCTGTCTGATACAACAAACCTTGCCCCTATTGCGGCAGGCGGAAAGCTTTATGATCATATTCAGCATATGTTCTGGACAACAGGCCCCGGATTTATTATCTGCTGCATTGTTTACACGATCGTAGGCTTTACATTTGGCGGAGATCTTGCGGCAGCAGGAACACCGGAAAAGGTTACTATTATTTTTGAGACACTTTCTCAGATCTTCAAATTTAATCCGTTGATCATTCTTCCGCCACTTATTGTGCTTTACGGATCTGTTGCCAAAAAGCCGACCATTCCGATTATGCTGGCGTCCAGTGCGGTTGCAATTTTCAATGCTGTTACTTTCCAGAATTTCAGCCTTCAGGACTGCTTTACCGCTGCGATCAGCGGATTTAATATGGATATGATCCATGTTGCAGGATTTACCACAGAGGGACTGATTGAAGATATTCCCAAGCTTCTGCAGCGAGGCGGTATGGTTTCCATGCTGAATACTGTATTGATCGCATTTTGCGCTTATGGCTTTGCGGGAACACTGGCAGTAACCGGATCACTGAATATTGTTCTGAATAAACTTATGACTATTGTGAAGTCTACAGGAGGACTGATTGTTTCTACAATTGTTTCCTGTATCACAGCAGTATTTGTTACATCAAACGGCCAGCTGTCCATCCTGATTCCAGGTGAGATGTTTAAGGATACTTACCTGAAAAAAGGTCTTGAGCCAAGAAACCTTTCCAGAACTCTGGAAGACTCTGCTACCGTTGTAGAGCCCATTACACCATGGACAGCAGCCGGTGTTTACATGGCTACAACTCTGGGAGTTTCCACTCTGGAATATCTTCCATGGGCAATTATCTGTTATACAGGTGTTATCTTTGCCGTAATCTGGGGATTCACCGGAATCGGTATCAAAAAGATTACAAAAGACAGCGAATACTATGATGAATATGTGGCTTTAAATAAAGCGGACGGGATTGACGTAGAATAAAAAATCGTGTGACAGACACGGCTGAATAGGATAAGAGAATGCGGGCCCGGAAAGGACAAAGAATATGAAAATTAATTTTGATGAATGGAATGAAAGAAGAAATACTAATTGTGGAAAATGGGATACCATGGACAAAAAATATCAGAAAGAAGGAATGCTGCACCTTGGCGTTGCGGATATGGATTTCCGGTCTCCAAAACAGATCATTGACGCTTTTCAGGACATTCTTGACAAAGGTATTTTCGGCTATACGGATTTAAGCGACAGGTTCTACGAAAATATCCGGCAGTGGATGAAGCAGAAGCACCAGGCTGAGGTTGCCAGAGAAGAAATCGTATTTTGCCCGCGCATCAATGTTTCTTCCAGCATCTGTGTGGAAACATTTACAGAAGAAATGGATGAAGTGATCATCAATACTCCTGCCTATGGTCCTCTGTATCAGGCTGTTGTAAAGAATCACCGTAAAGTAGTGGAAAGCCCGCTGATACTGGAAAACGGAAGTTATAAGATCGACTTTGAGCATCTGGAATCGGTTGTGACAGATAAAACAAAAATGTTTATTCTCTGCAGTCCTCACAATCCGGTAGGACGGGTGTGGACAAGAGAAGAACTGGAAGAAGTGGGAGCGTTCTGCAAAAAGCATGATCTTCTTTTATTTGTAGATGAGATCCACGGTGATATTGTTGCAGAGGGAGTTACTTTTACAACGGCTCTTACCTTATCTGAGACAGTGAGAGAGAGGCTGATCGTTGCCACATCCCTGACAAAGACCTTTAATGTTCCGGGAGTGATCGTTTCTTATATGATTGTTCCTGATGAGGAGATCAGAAGCCGCATTGCTCAGACCATTGACCGTATTGGTATGCATAATCCCACTATTTTTGCAGTGGCAGCTGTAGAACACGGATATATGGAATGTGAAGAATGGTACCGGCAGATGCTTGCTTATGTAAATGAAAATGAAACATTTACACGTGAGTTTTTTGCAGAACATTTTCCGGAATTTGAGATTCTTGAAAGACAGGGAACATATCTTCTCTGGATCAGTTATGAGAAGCTTGGAATTACAGAGGAAGAGCTGGAAAAATGGTTTCTGGAAAAAGCCAATGTTTCTGTTTATATGGGAAGTGTTTTCGGAAACGAGGGCAGAGGCTTTATCCGTCTGAATATAGCAAGTCCAAGGGCAATGCTGAAAGAAGCTTATGAGAGAATGGCTGCAGTTTATTCAGAGATAAAATAAAAGATCTGAGACAAAAATAAAAAAGAGGATTTTCAATTCATCCTCTAATCAAAAGTGACATATTCATTTTTTAATGGTGGAATGACTTTTAAGTCATCCACTTTTAATAAACAGAAATTTCCGTTGATATCTGGATCATACTGGACATCAATTGTTCCAGTGACTTCAACCCATTCATTAGGAATCAGTTGTTTAGCCGCAGGGTGTTCACAGACCATACCAATTAAAGATGTATCTTCTTCACAACAAACCATAGCTAAACGTCCTAATACAAAGCCATCTTCTAATTGTTTATCACGACCGATGAATTTTCCTCTGAGAGTGACTTTCTTATGATCATATTTATCGGGGTGATCTAGGGCATCCATGCAGAAAAGACCAAAATCATGGTCTAAAACATTGATATAATCCTGTTGAATATCAAATGGTAATTCATCATCTTCTAGAGTGTTGACAGTGCCATCTTCTTTTTCATAAATAATCTGACATGTAGAATTAATGGCTTTAATATTATTTCTTAAGAATGATTTTTTAATAGAATTATCAATTCTATTAAAAATCAACAAATCACTATGAACAACATGTTGATATAATAAAGAACGCATGTTTTGAATATACAAAGCAAAAGTCTTAGCATTGATGGTTGTTAAAACTTGGACAACGTCCCATCCTTCAGGTTTTTCACATTCAATAAGATGATCAACATTAAACATTCCATTCACTTCCATGAGGACTTGAGTTGGATGATATTTGTTTTTAAGTTCGGTTAAAAATTCAAGATTGAATTCATCTTCTTTATGAATATAAACCAAATCACAATTGAATGATTCAATATCTTCCTGATTATATTCTTTTTCACCTTGTTCACTGATAATTAATAAAGTTTTTTCATTATTACAGAAATCTGTTGTTGTAATGGTATCAATAATAAATGAAGATTTTCCGCTATCTAAAAACCCTGTAAATAAATAGATTCTTGTATTCATTATTCTACTCCAAATAATTCATAAATTTTGTCTTCTAATAAATCTTTACCAATGACACAGATACGACCAGTGTAATCAGCACTACCAAAACGAATTTCATATTCTCCAGGTACTAAATCAAAGTGTAACCATTTCTTATCTGGTGTAGGTAAAATACCTTTCGCACGCAAGATATCTCCATATTCATGAGATGAAGATAAAGTCTGAAGAATTTGATCTAACTGTTCCTGTGTATAAGTATGAATTGTTTCTTTTCCTAAACTTGTAAAGACTTCATCAGCATGATGATGGTGGTGATGATGACCACATTCTGGACAAATATCTGCTTCTTTCATTAAGATGTCCTGTAAAGAATTTTCATTTTCCATTGTCTGTAAAATTGTTTCACCACTTAATTCATCCCAAGGTGTTGTGATAATAGAAGCTGTTGTATTCATAGATTTAATGATATCAATAGCTTCCTGAATCTTATCTTGTGGTACATCTTGAGTACGACTTAAAATAATAGTAGAAGCATATTCAATCTGATTATTAAAGAATTCTCCAAAGTTTAGTGAATATGTTTTGCACTTTTTCACATCAATAACACTACAGAAACTATTCAATTGAAGTTCATCACTATGAACATCCCTAACAGCTTTAATGACATCAGAAAGTTTACCAACTCCAGATGGTTCAATGATAATACGATCAGGATGATACTTAGCTACGACTTGTTTTAAAGCTTCACTAAAATCACCAACTAATGAACAACAAATGCATCCAGAGTTCATTTCTGTAATTTCAATTCCAGCTTCTTTTAAGAAGCTTCCATCTATACCAATTTCACCAAATTCATTTTCAATTAAAACAACTTTTTCATTTCCTAAACAATCCTGAATAAGTTTTTTGATTAATGTTGTTTTTCCAGCTCCTAAAAAACCAGAAATAATATCTACTTTACTCATTTATTCGACCTTCTTTCTTTTTTGTATTATAGCACTCGTATTTTTAACAAGCAAATGAAATAACATACAATTCTCTTGATAAAAAGATTGAATAAGACTATAATTGTTAGCGTACTAATAATTAGTATGCTAATGAAAGGAGGAAAATCATGAAAACACCTTTTTATATGTTAGTTTTTAAAGCTTTTCATGCGCAAAGACAAAAGAATCGAATGAATATGAATGCTTTTCGTTTATCACCCGGTCAACCGAAAGTATTACGATATATTCAAAATCATAAGGATTGTAAATTAAAAGATATCGCAAAAGAATGTGATATTGAAAGTGCTACAGTAAGTAAGATTCTTGATAACTTAGAAGAAAAAGGCATGATTACAAAAGCTATAAATCCTCAAAATAAACGTGCTTATCAACTGAATTTAACAGTTGAAGGAGAAAAGGCTTTAGAAAAATGGGACGAACATTGTTTAGAAATAGAACAAATTTCTTTAAAAGGATTCAGTAAAAAAGAGAAGCAACAGTTTCAAGAATATTTATCTCGTATGTATACCAATTTAACAGGAAAAGAGATTTTATAGGAGGGGAAAATATGATTAAACGCTTATGGCCATATGCTAAAAAATATCGAAAATATTTTATTTTGGCATGTGTTTGTATTATTAGTGAAACAGTGTTTGAACTTGTGATTCCTATGTTGATGGCCAATATCATTGATGTAGGGGTTACAAATAAGGATACGAATTATATTGTTATACAAGGAATCCTTATGATGATTTGTGCAGTTATTGCTTATATTTTAGGTGTTTTGTATGCTCGTTTTGCAGCAATTGCCGGACAAGGATTTGGGGCAGAAATTAGAAAAGATGAATTTGAAAAAGTTCAGAATTTTTCATTTGCGAATACTGATCATTTTTCAACATCATCTTTAATCACCCGTTTAACAAGTGATGTTATTATCATTCAAAATGCGATATGTAATGGAATTAGACCATTGGTCAGAGCACCTTTTATGCTTTTATTGGCACTATTTTTTACTTTTACGATCAATGCCAGGCTAGCGTTGATATTCTTAGTTGCGACACCTATTTTAGGTATTGGTTTATTTGTCATTGTGAAAAAGGTAGGACCATTATATAAACTGATGCAATCCAGTGTTGATAATATCAATACCGTCGTTCAAGAGAATTTAAATGCTATGCGTGTTGTCAAATCTTATGTAAGAGAAGGATATGAATCTGAGAAGTTTGAAAAAATGAATGAAGGATTAAAGGAAAACAGTGAAAAAGCATTTCGAACTTCAGTTTGGAATATGCCATTATTTCAATATGTGATGTATCTGACAATTGTTTCTATTCTTTTCTTTGGTGGACGAATGATTTTAAATGGAACAATGCAGGTAGGAGAATTGACTGGATTTTTAAGTTATGTTTTACAGATTTTAAATGCCTTAATGATGATTTCAAATGTTTTTTTAATGTTGACACGTTCTATTGCCAGTTGTGAACGTATTATTGAAGTTTTAGATGAAGTTCCTGATATTCATGATCCACAAAGTACATCTTTAACAGTTGAACAAGGTTGTATTGATTTTCAGCATGTTTATTTTAAATATAAGTCTACAGCTAAAGAATATGTTTTAACTGATATTGATTTGCATATTCCTAGTGGTTCAACAATTGGTATTTTGGGAGGAACAGGAGCAGCGAAAACGAGTCTTGTTCAACTGATCCCTAGACTTTATGATGTCAGTGAAGGTAAGGTATTGGTAGATGGTCATAATGTGAAAGATTATTCTGTAGAACATTTAAGAGATAGTGTAGGAATGGTTTTACAGAAGAATACATTATTCAGTGGTACAATTAGAGAAAATCTACTTTGGGGGAATAAAGAAGCCACTGATGAAGATATACAATGGGCATGTCATATTGCCTGTGTTGATGAATTTATCAATCAATTTCCTGATGGATATGAAACAGACATGGGACAAGGTGGTGTCAATGTTTCTGGGGGACAGAAACAAAGATTATGTATTGCCAGAGCGTTATTGAAAAGACCAAAGGTATTAATTCTCGATGATTCAACGAGTGCCGTTGATACTGCCACTGAAGCAAGTATTCGAGAAGGTTTGGCCTCTTTAAAAGATACAACAAAAATTATTATAGCTCAAAGAGTATCAAGTGTTCAGCATGCAGATCAGATTGTCATTTTAGAAGATGGACATATTCATGCTGTGGGGACACATGATGAGTTGTTGGCACATGATCACATTTATCAGGATATTTATTATTCTCAATTGGAAGGAGCTGGTTTATAATGGCAAGACAAATAACGAATGTAAAGCCTCAAGATATGGTTAAGACATTAAGTTCCTTTAAAAAGTATATAGGGTATCATAAATATGCTTTATCATGTGTTGCTGTATTGGTTGTTTTAAGTACAGGGATTAATCTTTGGGGAACTTTTCAAATTCGTACGATTATTAATCGTTATCTATTGCCTGGGGATTATCAGGGATTAGTTTCGTTTATTATATTTATGATTGTTGTCTATATGATAGGTGCTACTGCGACAGCCATATATAAACAATTGATGGTGCATACTTCTCAAAAGATTGTCAAAGAGATGCGACAGGATTTATTTGACAAGACACAAAAGTTACCAATTCGCTATTTTGATAGTCATACTCATGGTGAAATAATGAGTCATTTTACTAATGATTTGGATACTGTTCAGGATGCATTGAATAACTGTTTTGATAATTTGATTCAAAGTTTTATTATGATTGTTGGAACCTTAGTGCTGATCTTTGTATTAAGCTGGCAATTATCTTTGATTGTTTTTGCTTGTATGTTGATTATGTATTTTTTGATTCAATATCTGACAAAGCGCAGTAAATATTATTTTTCTAAGCAACAGGCTGCTTTAGGAGATTTAAATGGTTTTATTGAAGAGATGGTTGATGGTGTCAAAGTCGTGAAAGTTTTTAATCATGAACAAGATAATATTGAGGAATTTAATCGTCGTAATGAAATCTTACAACAGGCAGCAACGAATGCTTTGACCTATTCAGGACGTACTATTCCTTCTGTTGTGAGTATTTCATATTTGAATTATGCTATTGTTGCCTGTGTAGGAGGATTTTTAACAATCGGTGGTATTATGGATTTAGGAAGTTTATCTTCATATCTGGTTTTTGTCAGACAGACTGCGCAACCAGTCAATCAATTTACACAACAATTGAATTTCATTTTAGCAGCTATGGCAGGGGCTGAAAGAATATTTGATATGATGGAAGAAAAACCGGAAAGAGATGATGGACAGGTCACTCTCACAAGAGTAAGAAAACATAAAGATGGGACACTTTATGAATGTCAGGAACATACAGGGTATTGGGCATGGCGTCATCCTCGTGATGATGGAAGTGTTGAACTTGTCGAGTTAAAAGGAGACGTTCGCTTCCATGATGTTGTCTTTGGTTATGAAGACAATGTTCCTATTTTAAAAAATATCAATTTATTTGCGAAACCTGGTCAGAAAATTGCATTTGTTGGAAGTACAGGAGCAGGGAAAACAACCATTACAAATCTGATTAATCGTTTCTATGATATTCATAGTGGGAGTATTACTTATGATGGTATTGATGTCAAATTAATTAAAAAAGATGATTTAAGACATTCGATTTCTATTGTTTTGCAGGATACACATTTATTTACTGGAACGATTGCTGATAATATTCGCTATGGAAAACTGGATGCGACAATGGACGAAGTGATAGAAGCAGCAAAATTGGCTAATGCCCATAGTTTTATCAAACGTTTACCAAACGGTTATGAAACCATGTTGAGTGGTGATGGGGCTAATCTCTCACAAGGACAGCGTCAGTTACTAGCTATTGCCAGAGCTGCCATTGCCAATCCACCTGTTTTGATATTGGATGAAGCAACAAGTTCAATTGATACCCGTACAGAAAAGTTGATTGAAAAAGGTATGGATCGTTTAATGGAAAATCGAACAGTTTTTGTGATTGCCCATAGATTATCGACAGTCAGAAATTCAGATGCGATTATGGTGTTAGATCATGGCCAAATTATTGAACGTGGTAGTCATGATGAATTGATTGCACAAAAAGGACGTTATTATCAATTATATACAGGACAATTTGAGTTAGAATAAAACCAATGAGACAATAAGCCTCATTGGTTTTTCATCGTCTTTATGGTTTTAATAATTCAACAATACTTCTGATCATAGCACCAGTTGCGCCATCAGGCGTTTTAGCAGTGGCAGCAATATCTAAGTGAATCCATTTGATGCCATCTTCCACAAATTCATTCAACAAGCAGGCTGCCCCGCTGGCTTCTCCACCAAAAGTCATCGGCACATTTTTGAAATCAGCACTGTTGGATTGGAGTTTTTCAAGGTATTCTTCGTCCATTGGTAATCGCCATCCCTTTTCATCGGATGCTTTCATGGCTTCTTCAAATTCTTGATAATAGGTATCATCATTAGCGAAAACACCTGTATAAACATCTCCTAGAGCAGGACCAGTCAAAGTTCCTAAATCAATAAGATGAGTAGCTCCTAATTTTTGTGCATATGTAATGGCATCACATAAGATTAGTCGTCCTTCAGCATCTGTGCTTACGACTTCGACTGTCTTTCCTGATAGTGTTGTGATGACATCCTGTGGTTTATAGGCTTTTCCATTCACCAAATTCTCTGTCACTGGAATGATTCCATAAACATTTGTCTTGGCTTGGATACCAGCAAGAATCTTCATGATTCCTAAAACATCTGCTCCTCCACACATGTCATACTTCATGCCATAGCTGTTTGATTTGAGGTTGTATCCTCCTGAATCAAATGTGATTCCTTTTCCTATCACGGCTTTATGCGGTGCATTTCCATTATGCGTATACTTCAATACAATCATGTAGGCAGGTATATGACTTCCCTGATTGACGGACAGAATGCCTCCTGCTTTCATTTCCTCTAAGGCACTCTTGTTGAGTATTGTATATTCAATGTTATACGCCTTAGCCAGTTCGACAGCTTCTTTGACCATGTCTTCTGGTGTCATCAGATTGGATGGTGTATCGGCAAGTCTTCTGGCATAGTTGATGCCTTCTCCATAGATTCTTCCTGTTTCAATATCCTTTTCAACATATCCTGATGATACAATATCCAAATCAGTTATCATTTTCACATCATGTCCAATCTTGCATTCCTGATACTGGGCAATGATATGTGATTCTACCCATATTCTGACAAAGGCATGCTTGTCAATACCTTCATCAAGATGATCAGTCATCAGCTGAACAGGCTCGTTAATATTTTTTGAAATATTCAAAACTAACTTTCTAAGTTTGGCTGTCGTTAGTTCACTGACATCACCAAGACCAACAAAAAGAATATAAGGGAAATCATATTTTCCAAGTGTATAGACTTTTGTTGAATGATTGAAGTCTTTATTAATGATTGTGTTGATATCATATCCTAAGGTATCACATATATCATTCAAGACACTTTGATGGTGATAGATCGGATAAATCATTATTTTATTGTCTGGTTGTTTTAACTGTTTCATGAAACAATTCTCCTTATGATATATATTTTATCACTATTTCAAGTGAAATGAGGATTTTTATGAAAAAGGCTTATGAGATAGAATGTTCTATCTCATAAGGCCTCTATTTAATAAGTAGAATTGTTGCTTGATATGGAGAAAGTTTTAATTGTTGGTTTTGAATATTGACTTGATCATTGGATAAAAGAACTTGAGCTTTTGAAGATAAAGGAAAATGAGTTTCTTTGTTTTGAAGGTTTTGAATACATAAGATTGTCTGTTGATCATCTTGACGCATATAGGCAATCACATATTCTTCGCTTTCTAATGGAATGAAATCTCCATATACGAGTGTTTGATGATACAAAGAATTCTGTCTTAAAGCAATCATCTGTTTATAATAAGATAAAACAGAATCGGGATCATTCGCCTGTTTAGCAACATTAATATCTTGATAATATTCATTATTCTTAAGCCAAGGTTGAACATCACTAAAACCTGCATATAACTGTGAATTCCAGCTCATAGGAGAACGGGTATTATCTCGACTGCGACGATTGACAAAATCTAAAGCTTCTTTTTCGCTATAACCTTCCTGTAAGGCTCTACGATATTGAGCATGTGAATTAAGATCATCAAAATCATGGATAGAAAGTCTATGATTGTTGATGGTTCCAATTTCTTCGCCTTGATAAATGAAAGGAGTCCCCTTTAAAAACATAAACATTTGACCTAAAGCTTTTGCGGCTTTTGGCGTACGTTCTTGAGGGTTACGAATAAGTCTGTTTAAACTTCTTTGCATATCATGATTTTCCAGGAAAGTTCCACACCATCCTGTTTTAAAGATTTCCTTTTGACTTAAAAAGAGCTTTTCTTTGTATTCCTGCATTGTCCAATTTTGAAGTGGGAACCATTCTTCATGTTCAGTAATATCAATATGTGAATAATTAAAATCAAACATCATTGAAAAGCATCCATCTTGACCAATAAAAATACTAAGCTGATCATAAGGAACACCCACAGCTTCCGCCACTGTCATACAATGATGAATATCAAATGTCTTTTCTCTCAACTCTTTGAAAAAGACTTCTATACCAGGCTGATTTCTTGTGAATTCAAAACATGATGAGAGTCCATCTGCGCCATCAACAGGACCATTTTGCCAGGATTGATCCTTTTTTATAAAGTTAATAGCGTCAACTCTAAATCCTGCAATCCCTTTATCTAACCACCAGTTAATCATGCGATAGATGTCTTCTCTCATTTGTGGATTTTCCCAGTTTAAATCAGGTTGCTTTTTAGAAAAAGAATGAAAATAATACATATTATCTTCATGAGGGACTTTTTCCCAAACAGAACCACTAAAAACAGAACGCCAGTTTGTAGGAGGCTGGTTATCTTGACCTTCTTTAAAAATATAATATTGTCGATAAGGACTATCAGGATTTTTTAATGCTTCCTGAAACCATGCATGTTCATCAGAGGTATGGTTAACCACCAAGTCCATAACAATTTGAATATCACGCTTCTTGGCTTCCG
>OLPB01001057.1_pt1 | contig 13803 bp, 10 predicted proteins | sample 1672001 | NCBI WGS metagenome assembly OLPB01 (sample SAMEA3136635, study PRJEB25190) | human gut metagenome | biome: human gut; feature: human-associated habitat; material: faeces | place: Austria | collected 2013 | reverse complement strand
AGCGAGACGGATACCGAGGTGTTCGCGCATCTCATCGAGGAGGCCTATCAGGGGGCGCCGAATAGCGCCGGCGGCCCCGCGAAGACCGCGGGCGATCTCATGGCCGCAGTTCGCGAGGCCTGCACGCACGTGGTGGGCGCGTACGGGCTGGCGGCGGTGTGCGCCGATGAGCCGGGTGTGATCGCCGTCGCGCGCAAGGACAGCCCGATCGTCGTCGGCCGCGGGGAGCGGGGAAGCTACGTCGCATCGGATGTCATTGCGCTCATCGACGCCACGCGCGACGTTGTGGTGCTGGAGGACGGCCAGTTCGCCCGTCTTTCGCCGGAGGGCATCACCTACACCGATGCGCAAGGCCGCGCCATCGAGCCTGCGGTCACGCACGTCGATTGGGATGTCGATACGGCCGAGAAGGGCGGCTACCCGGATTTCATGATGAAGGAGATCTGCGAGCAGCCCCGCGTGGTCCGCGACACGCTGGTGGGGCGTCTGGCTTCCTCGGGCGAGCTCGACATCGATGAGCTCGGCCTCACGCCTGAGGAGCTCAGCCTGGTCGACCGCGTGTACGTGATCGCATGTGGAACGAGCTACCATGCCGGCCTCATCGCGAAGAACCTCATCGAGGGTTGGGCCCGCATCCCGTGCGCGGTCGAGGCGGCGAGCGAGTTCAGATACCGCAACCCCATCATCACGCCGAGCACGCTGGTGGTTGCCGTGTCGCAGTCCGGGGAGACAGCGGACACCCTGGCGGCGATTCGCGACGCTCGCATCAAGGGAGCCAAGGTCTTCGGCATCACCAACGTGGTCGGTTCCCCCGTGGCGCGCGAGAGCGATGGCGTCATTTACACCAAGGCGAACAAAGAGATCGCGGTTGCCTCGACCAAGAGCTTCACGGGGCAGGTGGTGAGTTTGACGCTGCTCGCCCTGCTGCTTGCCCAGACGAAGGGAAAGCTCACAACGGGGCAGATCCGCATGCTCTTTCGCGAGCTCGGCGATACGGCCGAGCAGATCCAGCACATCCTGGATACGCAGCGGGCAGCGGTTCACGAGGCCGCCCTGGCGTGCAGGGAGGCGCGCTCGGCGCTCTTCGTGGGACGCGGTATGGGCTCGGCCATTTCCTGCGAGGGGGCGCTCAAGCTCAAGGAGGTCAGCTACCTGCATGCGGAGGCGTATGCGGCGGGCGAGATGAAACACGGGCCGATCGCCCTCATCGAACGGGGCTTCCCGGTCATCGCCGTGGCGACCAAGAGCCCTACGTACGATAAGACCGTGAGCAATCTCAAGGAATGCGAGGCGCGCGGGGCTTGCATCATCGCGGTGGCGACAGAGGGCGACGAGGAGATCACGCGCGTGGCCGATCACGTCATATATGTGCCGCCGGTGCGCGACGCCCTGAGCCCCATCACCGCGACGGTGCCGTTGCAGTTGCTCGCGCGCGAGGTCGCCGTTCTGCGCGGTTGCGATGTCGATCAGCCGCGCAACCTCGCCAAGAGCGTGACCGTCGAGTAGCTGCGATTCGGCCTCAACCCGATGCGGGCATCAAGCCGATGCCCGCATCGACCCGACGCCGCCCACCGTCGAATCGAGGCGCTACATCAGGGCTCGCCATGCGTCGCAGAGGGCGCGATAGCGCGGCGCGTACTGGCTTCCCCGTTGCCAGATGAGACAGAAGTCATGCTCGAGCGCAAAATCGTCGGGCGTGATGTCCGCGAGTTCCCCCCGAGCGAGCTCCTCCTCCACGGCGACTCGATATAGGAACGTGATGCCCGCGCCGCCGCGAACGCACGCCTTAATGGTGGGGATGCTCTCAATCTCGACGATCCCCGCGAAGTCCGTGACGGCGAGGTCGCGCGCGGCCAGGTGCTTCTCGAGAATCTCGCGCGTGCCGGACCCCGCTTCGCGCAGGATGAGGCGCTCGCCGAGGAGGTCGCGCACGGACGCCGCCGCACGTCCGGCCTCGTCTGTCCGTGTTCGCCGGTCAAAGGCGCACCGCTTCGCCTCCTTTGGCGATGCCACGGCGATATAGCGCTCGCGCGAAAGCGTCTCGAAGTCGAATCGCTGACGATCAAAAAAGCCTTCTACCAGGGCGAAGTCGATCGTTCCCTCCTCGAGCGAGCGCACCAATTCGCGCGTGTTGCCCGTCAGGAGCGCGACCTCCGCCTGCGGGCGTGTCGAGAGGTGCGCCGCCATGAGCCTGGGTGCGGTGTAGTCGGCGATGGTCCTGGTGCACCCGAGTCTGAGCGGTGCCTCGCGGGTGTCCGAGGGTTCGGCGGCGAGGGCGCCAGCCTCGATGGCAAGCCGCGCCTCATCGTTTTCCATGGTGAGGAGTCGCTGGTAGAGCAGGTCCGCGGCGGCGGTCGGTTCGATGCCGCGACCCGTTTTGACGAACAACGTGCAACCGTAATGGGTTTCTATCTGGCGAATGTGCTGAGATGCGGCGGGTTGCGTGATGAGCAGGTTCTCCGCGGCGCGCGTGAAGCTGCGCTGGCGGTAGACCTCTAAAAAGGTGTGCGTGCGATAGTCGAGCATCCGTGGTCCCAACGCGCGATACGGCAGTGATAGGAGATGCAGCAGTAATAAGAAATACTGATGCAAGCATAAACAATACGATGGAAATCATTATAGACAAAGGTCGTACCATGATTTTGGCAATCATCGCACGCGGCGAAGGGACGGACCGTGCCCCGATCCGAACGGGATGGGCCGTGCTTTGGGCGAGTGCGGCCGTGCCTTGGGCGAGCGCGGCCGCGCCCCGGAGTGGGCGCGGCCAAGGCCCCATCGCGAGCGTAGGTAAGAAGAAAGGTTGGATGCATGGAGCTCTTCAAGAATTTCAAGGACCTGTGGCGTGGCGTCGCGCTCGCATTGGTCATCTCGGTGCCGGCATGGCTGCTCGGTAAGCAGTTCGAGGTCATCGGCGGGCCGGTCTTCGCCATCCTCATCGGCATGGCGCTCGGCCTGGTGCTTCGCCACCGCGCCGGCGTGGTGGAGGCGACCTCGGCGGGCATCAAGTACACGTCGAAGAAGATCCTGCAGTACGCGGTGATCCTGCTGGGCTTCGGCCTCAACTTGGGCGAAATCGCCAAGGTGGGCGCCAGCTCCCTGCCCATCATCATCTCGACCATCACCACGTCGCTGGTCATCTCGTTCGTGCTGTGCCGCGCGCTGCACATCCCCAAGAAGATCTCGACGCTCGTGGGTGTGGGCTCCTCGATCTGCGGCGGCTCCGCAATTGCCGCCACTGCGCCGGTCATCGATGCGGACGACGAGGAGATCGCCCAGGCCATCAGCGTCATCTTCCTCTTCAACATCATCGCTGCACTGATTTTCCCCTCGCTCGGCGCCATGCTCGGCATGAGCAATGAGGGCTTTGGCCTGTTCGCCGGCACGGCTGTGAACGACACGTCGTCCGTTACCGCCGCCGCAGCTGCCTGGGACGGCATGCACCCGGGCTCCAATGCGCTGGATCATGCCACCATCGTCAAGCTCACCCGCACGCTTGCGATCATCCCCATCACGCTGTTTCTCGCGTTTTGGCAGGTCCGTCAGGCCAAGCGCGCCGCCGAGGCGGGCGAGGGCGCCGGTGCTGCCGCGGGTACGTTTGACATCAAGAAGATCTTCCCGTTCTTCATCCTGTTCTTTGTGTTGGCGAGCGTCATCACCACCGTGTTCGCGCTCCCCGTGGCGGTGACTGCGCCCATCAAGACGCTGTCGAAGTTCTTCATCGTGATGGCGATGGCCGCGATTGGCTTCAACACCGACATCGTGAAGCTGGTGAAGACGGGTGGCAAGCCGATCTTCATGGGCTTGTGCTGCTGGATCGGCATTGCCTGTGTGAGCCTCGGCATGCAAAGCGTTCTCGGGATTTGGTAACAAGGACGCCACTGACGACCCAATTGGGGGCTCAAGTGGGGCGGGCTCAATTGGAGCCGGCGCCAATCGCGCAGAGCGCTCTCGGTTCAATTGGGGACAGGCACTGATTGAGACAATTTGCGCCGGTCCAGCTGCGGGGCAGTTGCGAGTTGAGGCGCTTGACGCCGAACGTGTCGTCCTGTTTGGTTGAGAAATGGTCGGGATTTGCCGCGCTGCTACAGCCTGGCATTTCCCGACCATTTTTTCATGTTAAAACGGGCTAAACGGTCGTGATTTGCCGGTCTGCGACAGGGTGGCAAATCACGACCATAAAGGGGATTATTCAGGAAAGGCGCGCCGTCATGCATGCCGCTGCTCGAACAAACTAACCGTCTACCAACTTCTGCTCGAAAAATAGGTATAAGGCGGGAAAGATGGAACTATCGGTTATGCATGCGCCCGGACAAAGGGCTCCGGGTGCCCGACAGATAGGAGCCAATCATGGGAATGAAGGCTGATCAGGAGATCTCCCTGGATTTCGAAGGGCTTTTGTCCTACCTCCGCTCAAAGACGCGCGTGTTCATGGACGTCGATGGGCATGAGTACTACGTCACCCATACGGACGGGTACTGGCGCGTGCAGGACTGCGAGCAGCTGAACGAAAAGGGTCGTTTCGTCGATTGCTCCGAGCTTGTCACCACCCTTCCCGAGCTGGTCGAGCTGCCCTGGCTCGATGGCAAGAGTGTGCACGACCTCACCGATGAGGCCACGTTCTTCGAGTCCATCCAGGAAGGCTGGGTGTATCCCGGCGCCGAGCCCATTGAGGCCGAGGAGTCCGTTGAGGAGCTCGTCGAGGAGGAGCCTGCGGAGGAGTAGCCGCACGTCACGCGAATAATTCATCGCACCTGTAGGGGTCGCCGCCGGCGGCCCCTTTTTCTGTTGGGTTTCCTTCCGTTGGGCCTCCCAGGATGGTCGGGATTTGCTGCTCTGCTACAGCCTGGCGTTTCGCGACCGTTTTTCGGCTGAATACCGTTTGAAAGTGGTCGGGATTTGCCATCCTACGACAGCCAGGCAAATCCCGACCATTTCTCCCGCCCCCCATGCCTCCCGCCGCCAGACGCCCCGTCCCCGCCGGACCCCCCACCTCCCGCCTCCCGCCTCCCGATCGGCGGGTCCACGCAAATTGAGACGTTGGTCGCCACCCGGGACGCCAAGTTGTTCAGGTAGGATTGGTATTGACTTGAGGTGCATATGTCTGGCCGTGGGGGCGGCCGGGAGGGGAGCGTGCGTATGAGACTGTTGTTGCGAACCATCAAACCGTATAAGGCTCTCGTTGCGGCGACGCTTGCGGCGTTGCTGCTGGATGTAGCGGGCACGCTGTATGTCCCCACCATGCTCGCCGGCATGATCAATCAGGGCGTGACCAGCGGGAACACAGATTTCATCACCGGTCAGGGTCTTAAGATGCTCGTTGCGTGCTGCTGCGCGAGCGGCGGCGCCCTGCTGGGCAATTACCTGTGCGCTCGCCTCGCCTCCTATGTGGGTCGCGATATCCGCAATGCCGTGTACGATGCCTCGCTCGCCTACTCGGGCGGCGACTTCGAGGAGTTCGGCACCGGCTCCATGATCACCCGCACCTTAAACGATGTGAACGTCATCCAGCAGACGGTCATGCTCGCCACCCAGGCCATGCTGCCGGTTCCCATCATCTGCGTCATGGGCACGGTGCTGTCCTTCCGCGTTGACGCGCAGATGGGCGCCATGATGCTCGCGGTGGTCTCCGTGGTCATGGTGTTCGCCGTGATCGCGGTGCGCCGCGCGGCCCCAATCTTCGAGAAGATGCAGGGCTTCATCGACCGCATGAACGTGGTCCTGCGCGAGAACATCATCGGCGTCCGCGTGATTCGCGCCTTTGGCAAAGAGCGCCACGAGGAGGGCCGCATGGGTCGTGTGTTCACCGATTATGCCGATGCGGCGATCAAGGTGAACTGGATCTTCGCGGGCGTGGACTGCTTCAGCTTTTGCCTTATGAACATCGCCGAGGTGCTGCTCATGTGGCTCGGAGGCAACCGTGTGGGCGCACATGCCATGGAGATCGGCAACATCTCCGCGGTGGTCGAGTATGCCATGCTCATCATGTTTTACATCATGATGGCGCAGTTCGTCGCGCTGATGGTACCGCGCGCCATCGTGTGCCTGCAACGCTGTGCCGAGGTGATCGAGAAGAAGCCGAGCATCCTCGACGGTACGGGCTCCGCTCCGCTGGCGCCGGGGTCGAATGGTGAGGTCGCCACGGCGGACGAGGCTGCCACGGCGGGCGAGGGCGGAGCCTTCAATGCCTCCCGGCCCGATACCGCCCCGGTTGCCACGTTCGACCATGTCTCCTTCCGCTTCCCCGATGCGGACGAGGACACCTTGCACGATATCAATTTTTCCTGCCGTCGCGGCCAGACCACCGCGATCATCGGCTCCACCGGTTCGGGCAAATCCACCATCGCCAAGATGTTGCTGCGCCTGCACGACGTCACGGAAGGCTCGGTGCGCTTTTCCGGTGCTGACGTGCGCTCCATGACCCAGCACGACCTGCGCGAGCGCATCGCCTATGTGCCGCAGAAGGCCTGGTTGTTCTCGGGCACCATCGCCAGCAACTTGCGCGATGGCCGTGCCGGCGCGACCGAGACCGAGATGCGCCACGCCCTCGACGTGGCCCAATCCGACTTTGTGTGGGGCCTGCCCGAGCGCCTGGACGCCCCGGTTGCCCAGGGCGGCACGAATTTCTCCGGCGGCCAGCGCCAGCGCCTGGCCATCGCCCGCGCCCTCATGAAGCACGCGGACCTCTATATCTTCGACGACAGTTTCTCCGCCCTCGACTTCAAGACCGATGCGGCTCTGCGTCGCGCCCTCAAGCCCGAGACGCGCAACGCCGCCGTGCTCATCATCGCCCAGCGCATCAACACCATCTTGCATGCCGACCAGATCGTCGTGCTCAAGGATGGTCGCATTGTGGGCAAGGGCACGCACGAGGAGCTCATGGAGGGCTGCGAGGTGTATCGCGAGATCGCGGAGAGTCAGATGAAGGGAGGCGAGTAGCATGGCGTGGGATAAGAAGAAACGCGACGACGGTTCCGACGAGCTGTTCTCCGAGAACGCCCGCCTCGAGCGTGAGCGCAAGCAGGGCGCTATCGACGATGCGCAGGCAATGGCCGATGTCTCCGGCACCCCTGAGGAGGAGCTCGAGGTCCCCAAAGACACCTGGGGGACGGTGCGTCGTCTGTGGCATGCCGCGGCGGGCGAGCGCTGGCGTTTCGGCGTGGTGATCGCCGCCATCCTCGTGTACACGGGCTTCCATGTTGCCGCACCGGCGTACAGCGCGCGCGTGATCGACGTGCTGTGGACCAATATCCAGGCCGCTTTTGCCGATGGCCGCGCCTTCACGGTGGGTTGGGAGACCGGTGGTCGCGAGCTCGCTACCTATTTCGGCATTTGGACGGGCGCCTGCGCGCTGTACTCCGTGCAGTGTTTCGTCATGGCGGGCTTTGCCGAGAAGCTCAACCTTTCGCTGCGCCGGAGCATCGCCGAGAAGCTCAGCCGCCTGCCGCTGAAGTTCTACGACGGCCACAAACCCGGTGAGGTGGTGAGCCGTGCCACGAACGACCTGGACAAGATGTCCGAGGTGCTGCAGACCGGTCTGCTCAAGCTCATGAGCGCGGTGGGCACGATCATCGGCGCGCTCTACATGATGCTTCGCTACAGTGTGCTGCTCACGGCGATCTTCTTGGTGTTCGCCTTTGTGTCGACCCTCATTACCAAGGGCGTGTCCAAGTGGACGCTCAAGCTCGCCGCCGAGCGCCAGCGTTATGTGGGCGAGCTCACCGCGACGGTGGAGGAGGCCTACTCGGGGCGCCTCATCATCAAGAGCTTCAACCGCGAGGGGTCGAGCTCGCAGAGGGTGCACGAGCTGTCTGACAAGCTCGCTCGTGCCAGCCGTCGCGCGGACTTTGCCACCAATGCCATCAGCCCGCTGATCCGTTTCATCATCCGCCTGGCCCAGGTGCTGATTGCCGTAGTGGCGGGCGGCATGCTCGTGGGCGGCCAGATCACCATCGGCGTGTTCCAGGCGTTCTTCCAGTACATCCACCAGGCATCCGAGCCGCTCACGCAGCTGTCCTTCACCATCAACACGCTGCAGAACGCGCTTGCCAGCGTCGAGCGCGTGTTCGACATTCTCGACGAAGAGGAGGTCGAGCCCGACCCGCTGCCCGAGGTCGCCGCGAAGCTTCCCGCCGCCGTGGAAGGGCGCGTGGACTTTAGCCGTGTGCGCTTTGGATACAATCCGGAAAAGCCGCTTATGCGCGATGTGACGTTCCATGTGAAACCCGGGCAGAAGGTTGCCATCGTGGGTGCCACCGGCGCCGGCAAGACCACGCTCATCAATCTGCTTATGCGTTTTTACGAAATCGGCGGGGGCTCGATCGAGCTCGACGGTGTGGACACCCATGCGATGGCTCGCCCGGACCTGCGCGCGAACTTTGGCATGGTGCTGCAGGATGCATGGCTGTTCGACGGGACGATCGCCGAGAACATCGCCTATGGCCGCCCCGATGCCACTCGCGAGGAAATCGTTCGCGCGGCCGAGATGGCGCATGTGGACCACTTCGTCCGCACGATGCCGCAGGGCTACGACACGCATATCGAAAACGATGCCGAGACCATCAGCCAGGGCCAGCGTCAGCTGCTCACCATCGCGCGCGTGATTCTGTGTGACCCCGCGATCCTCATTTTGGATGAGGCGACGTCGAGCGTGGACACGCGCACGGAGCGCGACATCGTCCAAGCGATGGAGACGCTCATGCACGGGCGCACCAGCTTTGTGATCGCGCATCGTCTGAGCACCATCGTGGACGCCGACCTGATCTTGCACATGCGTGCCGGCACCATCATCGAGCAGGGCACTCATGAGGAGCTGCTCGCGGAGAACGGTCCCTACGCCGATCTCTACCGGAGCCAGTTCGCCTAGGCCGCCCTGCCCATGTCTCAATTGGGGACAGGAACAAATTGAGACATTCGGCGCGTCGCAGGTCGCGCGGACACGCTTATAGAGACGTCTCAATTTGTGCCTGTCCCCAATTGAGACGCGGCTAAGCGACAGGTGTCGTTCAAGGCCCCCGGGATGCCGTTCGCCGAGTGGTATCCCGGGGGTCTTTGTATGCGTTGCGTAATGAGACGGTTTGCGAATATATGCATGAGCATGGATATCTAGCTGCGGAAATAAGGATTCTGTTAACAATGATAATTAATAAAAGACCCATCTAGCTGCGAATATGTACTATTCCCGCAGTTCGACGAAGGGTTGTTTAACGCAGGCGAACGGCATACTATTACATCTGTTGTGTTCAAAACGTGTAGCAACAGAGGAGGTTGTGTGATGGTAAGTATCGTTTTGGCAAGCCACGGTGACTTGGCAGAGGGTCTAAAGATGACCGGTTCGATGGTCTTCGGCGATCAGCCCAACGTCGCCACGGTTTCCCTCATGCCGAGCATGGGTCCGGACGACTTCCGCCAGAAGGTGGAAGAGGCGGTCGCTTCCTTCGACGATCCCGAGGACGTCTTGTTCCTCGTCGATCTGTGGGGCGGCACCCCCTTCAACCAGATCAGCGGTCTGTTCGACGCCCATCCCAGCTGGGCGATCCTGACTGGTGTGAACCTGCCGATGCTTGTCGAGGTGTACACCGCTCGCTTCGACGCATCCAAGACGGCCCACGATATCGCCAAGCACGTCATTTCCGAGGCCCGCGCCGGCGTTCGCGTCAAGCCCGAGTCTCTCGAGCCTGTGGAGGCCAAGCCCGCGGCAGTCGCGGCGCCGGCCGCCCACCAGGGTGCCATCCCCGAGGGCACGGTCCTCGGCGACGGCCACATCAAGTTCGTGCTCGCCCGTGTCGATACCCGTCTGCTCCACGGTCAGGTGGCAACCACGTGGACCAAGATGACCAATCCCGATCGCATCATCGTCGTGTCCGACGCCGTCTCTCACGATGACCTGCGCAAGTCCATGATCATGGAGGCCGCGCCTCCCGGAGTTAAGGCCCACGTCGTCCCGGTCCAGAAGATGATCGAGGTCGCCAAGGACCCGCGTTTCGGCGCCACCAAGGCCATGCTCCTGTTCGAGACCCCGCAGGACCTGCTCCGCGCGGTCGAGGGCGGCGTGGACATCAAGGAGGTCAACCTCGGCTCGATGGCCCACTCCGTGGGCAAGGTCGTCGTGACCAACGCCATCGCCATGGATAACGACGATGTCGAGACGCTCGAGAAGCTCGCCGCCCGCGGCATCACCTTCGATATCCGCAAGGTCCCGGCCGATTCCGCCGAGTCCTTCGACGCGATGATCAAGAAGGCCAAGTCCGAGCTGGCCGCCCAGTAAAGGAGGGAATATGTCAGCACTTTCGATCGTTTTGATCGCCATCATCGCGCTGCTGGCCGGTATGGAGGGTATTCTGGACGAGTTCCAGTTCCACCAGCCGCTCGTGGCCTGCACGCTCATCGGTCTCGTGTCCGGCCACCTGCAGGAGGGCGTCATGCTCGGCGGCTCCCTGCAGATGATCGCCCTCGGTTGGGCGAACGTCGGCGCCGCCGTCGCGCCCGATGCGGCCCTGGCCTCCGTTGCGTCCGCCATCATCATGGTGCTCGCGCTCGACGGTGGTACGGCCGACTCCCAGACCGCCATCACCACCTCCATCGCTCTCGCCGTGCCGCTGTCCGTGGCCGGCCTGTTCCTGACGATGATCTGCCGTACGCTCGCCATCCCCATAGTTCACGCCATGGATGCCGCCGCCGAGAAGGGCGACTTCAAGGGCATTGAGATGTGGCAGATCCTGGCCATCCTCATGCAGGGTGCCCGCATCGCTATCCCGGCTGTTGCCCTGTGCTTCGTCTCGCCCGAGATTGTGACTAACGCGCTCAACATGATGCCCGCATGGCTGTCCGGCGGCATGGCCGTCGGCGGCGGCATGGTCGCTGCCGTCGGTTACGCCATGGTCATCAACATGATGGCGACCAAGGAGGTCTGGCCGTTCTTCGCGCTCGGCTTCGTCTTCGCCGCTATCAATCAGCTCACGCTCATCGCCCTCGGCGTCATCGGCGTGTCCCTCGCCCTGCTGTACCTCGGCCTCAAGGACCTGGCCAAGAACAGCGGCGGCTCTGCCGGTACCGGCGATCCGCTCGGCGACATCCTGAACGATTACGAGTAAGGAAGGGAGGACGTACATCATGGCAGAGAACAAGGTTCAGCTTTCCAAGTCCGACCGCATGTCGGTGTGCATGCGTCATCAGTTCCTGCAGGGCTCGTGGAACTACGAGCGCATGCAGAACGGCGGCTGGTGCTTCGCTATGATCCCCGCGATCAAGAAGCTCTACTCCAACAAGGAGGACCAGATTGCGGCGCTCAAGCGTCACATGGAGTTCTACAACACGCATCCGTACGTGTCCGCTCCCGTCATCGGCGTCACCCTCGCTCTTGAGGAGGACCGCGCCAACGGCGCTCAGGTCGAGGACGCTGCGATCCAGGGCGTGAAGGTCGGTATGATGGGCCCGCTGGCCGGTGTCGGCGACCCCGTCTTCTGGTTCACCCTTCGCCCGATTCTCGGCGCGCTCGGCGCTTCCCTGGCCCTCGGTGGCTCCATCATGGGTCCGCTGCTGTTCTTCTTCGCGTGGAACATCATCCGCATCGCGTTCCTTTGGTACACCCAGGAGTTCGGCTACAAGGTTGGCACCTCCATCACCAAGGACCTCTCTGGCGGTCTGATGGGCAAGATCACCGAGGGTGCCTCCATTCTGGGCATGTTCATCATCGGCGCGCTCGTGCAGCGCTGGGTGAGCATCTCCTTCACCCCGGTCGTCTCCACGGTTCAGCAGTCCCCCGGCGCCTACATCGATTGGGCGAGCCTGCCCGCGGGTGCTGAGGGCATCCATCAGGCCCTGAGCCAGTACGCAGCGCTCGGTCCCACCGGCCTCGAGGTCGCCAAGGTGACCACGCTCCAGGCCAATCTCGACCAGCTGATCCCCGGTCTTGCCGCCGTGGGCCTCACGCTCCTGTGCTGCAAGCTGCTCAAGAAGAAGGTCTCCCCGATCGTCATCATCATCGCCCTGTTCGCCGTGGGTATCGTTGCCCGCCTGCTCGGCATCATGTAAGACGCTTCGGTATCAAGCGCACTCAGGCGCTTGAGCCTCGAGCCGCGCCGCTGCCATGGTTCGCCATTCGCAGCGGCGCGGCTTTTCCGTACTTGCGGGCGTTCCCGCCGCGGTCGTATAGTTCTTCAAGACCGCCTGGCGGGATTTCGACACACGCGCGTTTCCGGCTGAACATGCAGGAAACGCTTGAGGAGGATGCAGGGATGGCGCAATCGCAGAACAGCTCGGTCTACTACACGGAGAAGGCCACGTCGTTTCATGGGATGTCGACCTATGGTTCGGTGATGCTTGGCAACAACGCCTTCGAGTTCTATAACGAGAGAAACCCCGAGGATTTCATCCAGATCCCCTGGTCCGAGATCGATCACGTGGCGGCGTCGGTGCTGTTCGGCGGCAAAAAGATCTCGCGCTTCGCGATCTTCGTGAAGGGGAGCGAAAGCGGGTTCTCGTTCTCCACGAGGGACAATAAGGCCACGTTGCGCGCTATGCGCGAGCATGTGCCCGAAGACAAACTTTTGCGCTCTCTGAGCTTCTTTGACGTGATCAAACGCGGTGTGCTGTCACTGTTCCGCAAAAACCGCTAGAATATCCCATACGCGCTTTCGGATGCGTCGATGGGCTTTTTCGTCGAGCATGTTCCGGTCGCGCAACCATGGCAATGCCTCCGTAGCTCAGGGGATAGAGCACCGCTCTCCTAAAGCGGGTGTCGTACGTTCGAATCGTATCGGGGGCACCATTGCAACTAAAAAGGCCGCCACGCGCTCGTTCGCGTGGCGGCCTTTTCTCGTTATCCGCTAGTCCTCGGTGTTGGCGTCGGTTCGCGCCTGCGTGGTGAGGGTGATCGTGGCGCCCTTGTCCAGCGATCCGGAGGCAGACTGGCTCACGATGATGCCGTCTGCCGGGCCGTTCACCACGACCTTGAAGCCGAGCGACTCGAGCTGCGGCTTGGCGTGGGAGGCGGAGTCGTTCACAAAGTTAGGTGCGTTGACCTTGGCGACCGGCTCGGGACCCTGGGACAGCACGATCTTGATGGTGGTACCGGGCTTGACGCTGCCGCCGGGCTCGTAGCTGATCACAGAGCCGGCTGGGACGGTGGCGCTGTAGTCGGAGCTGAAGGTGTAGCTGAGCTTATCGCCGAGCGCCTCGATGGCTTGCTCCTTGGTCTTGCCGGTGAGGTTGGGCACGTCGATGGTGTCGGGGCCGGTGGACACCCAGTACTCGATGACGGTGCCCTCCTCAACAACCTCACCGGTGTTTTTGCCCTGCTTGAAGACGGTGCCGGCCTCGGCCTCGTTGGACTCCTCGTGCGCCTGGCCCTTGAGGTTGGCGGCGGTGAGCAGGGCCTCGGCCTCATCGGCGGTCTTACCGGTGATGTTGGGGACCTCGGTCTCCTTGACGGGGACGGGGCCCTTGGAGAGCGTCAGCGTGACCGTGGAGCCCTCGGGCGCCTCCTTGTTACCGTCGGGCGTCTGGTCGACGACGCGGCCCTCTTCGACCTCATCGTCATTCACAGCCTTGCCGTACTCGACGTTGAAGCCGGCGTTCTTGAGCGCGTCCTCGGCCTCTTCCTGCGTGTAGTCGATGACGTTGGGAACGATGACCATCTCGCCGGAACCGCCGAACAGGTTGCTGGCAAAGAAGACAGCGGCGGCGATTACCACGATGGCGCCGATCACGATGGCGGCGATTTTGGCGCCGTTCCCCTTCTTGGGCTCCTCGTAGTCGTTCTGGCCGCGCGAGGACGCGGCCGCGGCGACGCGCGGGCCGGCGGCG
>OLPB01001055.1_pt1 | contig 13813 bp, 10 predicted proteins | sample 1672001 | NCBI WGS metagenome assembly OLPB01 (sample SAMEA3136635, study PRJEB25190) | human gut metagenome | biome: human gut; feature: human-associated habitat; material: faeces | place: Austria | collected 2013 | reverse complement strand
TGATTCAAAATCTCAACGTTACGGATTTGCTCGCATTTATCAAGCGCCAACAAGTACTAGATAGCAACGACAGCTCAGCATTAAGTTTAGCCTATGATTTTTATCTTAAAAATGAAGATCAACTTGGAAAAATTATTCGAGAGATTAAACATGATTTTGATTCTAGAAATGTATTAAATGCAAACGACGATAAGAGAGGAAATATGCTTGAAAAAGGACAATATCAAGCATTGAATACGTTGGAAAATCCCAATAATTTGTATCGTGTTGTCTTTGCGGTAGCCAAGTTAACGGAAGGATGGGATGTTCTTAATCTGTATGATATTGTTCGTATAGAAAAAGAAGCAGGAACGAATAAAAGTGCAACGATGGTAGAAGCGCAGTTAATCGGTCGTGGTGCGAGGTACTATCCTTTTGAAATAGAAGGAGAGAAAAGTTATAAAAGAAGATTTGATGGCGATAGCTCAAACAAGCAATTGTTCTTAGAAACGTTGCACTACCACACCATGAATGAGCCACAATATCTCAAACAGTTGATCGGTTCACTAAAACAAATGGATTTACCTACAGGAGAAGATAAAAAAAATCCCCCTATTGAAATTAAAGTGAAGTCATCCTTTAAAAAAACAGAAGCCTATAAAAAAGGAAAGATTTATTACAATGAAGTGGTGGATGTGGAAGATGAATGGTTTGATTCGATTGATAAGTATGGTATTAATCATCAAACAGATATATTAAGGAATCTGAATTATGGTAGTCGAGAGGTTTCATATCAAGCAAATGCAGGTGTGACTGAAACAAAAACAATTAGCGTGGATCGATTTGATGCAAGGTATATAAAAAAAGCCATTCAACGTTTAGAATTCTATCAATTTGACAATTTAAAGAAATACATACCATTAATGCCATCAATGAAAGAATTTATTTATGGTAAGAATTGGTTGAACGCAAATGAATTAAACTTATTTTTAACCGTACCAAAAAATTACAAATTAACTGATGTTACACCAGATGATATATTGAACGTTGTAATTGAACTCTTAAAAGAATATGAAGTGAAATTTAAATCAGGTTACGTAAAACAAAGAGGAACGAATAAATTTATCGGTTATCCAATCAATGAGTATTTAACAAATTATAATAAGCGTGTTCCAAAATATGATACAGCTAATCTATTTAATGAAGCGATGCAAAAAATTGACGTTTATGAAATAGATGATGATTTTTATGTTTATGATAAAGCTATCGTGAATAAACTAGAATATGAGTTGATAGAACGTGTGAAAGCACATGTTAATGAATTGAAAGAGAAGTATCAAAAATCGGTGTATTTGCTTCGTATGGATGAGAATATGCATCGGGAATCTGCGAAAAGTGAGAAGTTGAAACTCCATCAATACGGTTCACGTAGAAACCGTTCAGGAGAGGTCACAGAAACACACTTACAAGGTTTTCAACCTGACTTTATTTTGTTCCTTGAGAATAGTGATTTTTATTTTCAAATCTTTATCGAAACAAAAGGTATGAGTGGGGATCGATTTATTAGTGAATTATGGAAACAAGATTTACTCTTATATATGACAGATAACCAAGCGGAGATGGAATTTGAAGCGAATGAACAAAATGTCCGAATTTGCGGATTGAAATTCTATACAAAGAATGATGGACAACACACTATGGAACAACTAAAAAATATTTTATATTAAAAAATAATTACTTAGAATAGGATGATATGATATGACTTTAGAAATCAAAACAAATAATGATAATTCAATAACTATTAAAGAACTAAATTTTGAACAATTGCAAGTATTTAATAATATATTTGGTGACCCAACAAATAATGCTGATAAGCTAGTTAATCCAAGGAATCAGCAGTATCAACAGACCCCTATTACAATTAATGGTAATAGCTATGCTTACAGTGTTTATGATGCTAAAAATTATGGAAAAGACACATATACTATAGGTATTCAAAAGTTACGTGATTAATAATCAAGTGAAATAGATAATTGTAAAAAACCAGCAATAAACTGGTTTAATGAATGGTGTAATCAAATTATAGTCAGTATCAATTTTGGTCATAATTGGTCTTGCTTTTGTCAATTAGTATCCATATTTATCCTTTCCCAAGGGAACCTTGATACTGTAATCCTTGATATGAAGGGATTTATATAGATGAGGTTGGTTAACATTTGTGTTGTGGAATTCTCAAAACGTTAATCAATACGATTATATCAACGTTTCAAGACATTCAAGATTTTTATCTTGGGTGTCTTTTTTTGTTGAAATTTATAAAGTTCACCCCAAAATTCACCCCATGTTCACCCTATTATTTTTTTAAGCTTCTATATGCAATATCTCCAGCAGTTTGATTTACTATATTTTTGTGTTAACATAGGTCTTTGTAATTTGTTTATCACTATGAGTTAATGCCTCGGAAATAATCTCTAGGGGAACACCAGATTTTCTTGCAAGAGTGGCACCTGTGTGTCTTAACTTATGTGGTGAAGCAGGGGATAGTTCTGGATGCCTACGTCTGACAGAATTCATTCTATAGTTGAGGTAATCTGTATGAAGTGGAAGGTTGATATTATTGGATCGGTCATTATAGGTAAACACAAACTGCTTTTGAGTCTGGTGTAAACCAAATAGTTTTAATTCCTTATTATGAAACGGTTTACTTTACGGAGGAGTTGGCGCATGACTTTGCCTCATGGGTGTCTGGAGATTCTATGGAGCCAAAGTATCACAATGGTTCAGTTGCTCTCATTCGTGAAACAGGTTTTGACTATGATGGTGCCGTATATGCTGTGGTATGTAATAGTCAAACATACATTAAGCGAGTATATCTTGAAGCAGAGGGTCTACGTCTAAAGTATAAGGATATCTTTATTTCTTATGACGAGGATCCACGAGTAGTGAGAATTATTATTGGAAATTTTATACCTCTCAAATAATACGTTTTTCTAGTCCTGAATTGTCAACTTGTTTGCTTTTTTGATAATGATTCTAGTTTTCAAAAATGTAATGACATCTGTTAAGGATTTCTTATGAAATATCTTCTGATAACAGAGCTTGTTTGATAGTACAGACGGATTTTATTTTATAATACTCCGAAACAAAAAGAATGAATTTTCTAAAAATTATTGACAAATAAATTTGCTTTTAGTATTATAAACACAACTTAAAGAAGAGGCAGAGTTATCATGGAAAATACTGAATTTTCATTGGAACTTGATGTAACTGAAGTTTCAACAGAACAAGGTTATGTTTCTGGTGGTGTAACATCTACAGGTTGTTGTAAAGATTAGTTTTATAATTGATTGAATAAGGCAGGTATACGAGGTACTTACCTTTTTTTACAAGAGAATTATGTTTAAGATAAAAGATAATTACATTTATAGGTAATGCGTTAATGATTCAAGACTTATAGAAAAACTTAGTGAAAATAATCTTGAAATATTTTTTGATAACAAAGTTTTTAAAGAAATGTTGCTAGTGGCGAACCCTCAATTTTTCCATAATTTAACTAAAGAAAAAATATATAAAAATTCCACCTTTAGAAACTATGTAAAAAGATCAATTACAAGAGCAACGCCGTTTGGATTGTTTAGTTCAATTGGTGTAGGAACTTTTTCTGATATCTCATATCATCAAAAGATTGGAGAAAATTATACGAAAAAAATCTCGGTTAGTGGAGAGTGGCTAAGTTCGATTTGTATGATGTTAGAAAATAAAGATTCTGTCTTATTACAACTACATATATAGTGGAACCAAAAAGTACTTGAATTATCAGATAAGTATCAATTAAGTAATGTCAATTACTGGGGAATCTCTGAGATAAGTAAGGATTTATTTATCAAGAAAACTGGACTTTTAGAATTCATACAAAAATTAACGTATAAATCGGAAGTCAGTGTGTTAGAACTGGTACTTCAAAGTAAATCTCCTGATTTAGAGAAGCAGAAAATTTTAGATTATATACGTAATTTGATTACTAATGAATTTTTGTTTACAAACTTGCGAAAAGTTGCAATAAGCCATAAAGATTTAGATGATTTAACCAACATTTTAAAGGATATTAATAACCAAAGAAAATTAACCGAGGATTTATTACAAATAAAAAATAGTATTGAGCAGTATGCAAAATTAGAGTTGGGAGAAGGCATTTCTCAATATACTGAAATTTGTAAAAAAATGTCGTATATTTTTAATGATAAAAAACAGCATTACCTGAAGGTGGATTTAGTAAATTGTTGTGATTCGGTGCTGCCCAAAAATTTAAAAAAGAAAATGGAGGATTTTGTTAATTTTATTTCAAAAATTAATCTGGCTAAAGGTTATCGAAACAGAGAATTAGAATCATTTACAGAAAAATTTGTTGAAAAATATGGAGAATACGTCGAAGTTCCAATTAAAGAATTATTAGATGGTAATTTAGGACTGGGTTTACCAAAACAAACTTTGGGAACTCATGTAAAGTCATCAAGTAGTGTAGAAGAGCAAAATTTTTTGTCTTATCTGAGTAAAGAAGTCTTCAAAGCTGTTAAAAATTGTAAAAAAGAGATAGATATATCAAATATACCTTTAGGATTGTTATACCCAAATTCGGATAGATTTGTTGCAAATCAGTTAGAGTTATATTGTGAAATTAAGAATTTTGAATCTCAACCTGTTATATCAGTTGTCCCAAATACAGGGAGTGACATGATAGGGAAGTCTATTGGAAGGTTTGCCTCCTATTTTCCTAATTCTTATATCTCGTTAGATTCACAGTTGGATAATGTAGAATTAATAGAATTTCCAAGAGATAGTAAGAATTTAAATGTTATGTCGGCACAGAATGCTCATTCTAAAAAGTTATTATTATCTTATGATGACAATGATAACACATCGATTGAATTAGATTCTGTGGTGGTGGGGGTTATAAAAACAGAATATCGATATAAATTATATTTTAGGGATTTACGAACCGGCTCAATTGTTAATTTTGTAACAACATCAATGCTAAATCATAAATCAAATGGAGTATTTAGCGATTTAGCAAGATTTTTGCTAGCGGTTTCTTTAGAATGGCAAGATAATCCGTTTTCAGTGTTTAGGATAATTGAAAATTTTGATTATCTTCCCTATATTCCCAAAATTAAATATGGAAATATAATTTTAAGTGAAGAGAAGTGGGTTTTGTCAGATATAGATAAAAATGATTTATCTTCTATTAAACAGTGGAAAAAAGATTTTGATGTACCTAGACTACTGTATTTTCATAAAGCTGATGAGCGTCTATTGGTCGATTTAGAGAATGATTTAGATACACAGTGGCTTTTAAAACAAAATGTGGATAAACTGTATTTTACACGTTTTGAAAAATATGATGGTAAAAATTGTGAGTTTATCTTTGGATTTGAAAATTATCAAAGTAGTATAAATCATTATTCTATGCAGGAAAAATCTGTTAGAAGATTGACAAATAACTTTTATAAGAACTATGTTAAAACATTTTCGAGTGATTGGATCTATTTTAGATTATATGGAATTAATTCATCAATTCTACTTGAACTAAGAGAGCGGCTTCTTTTGTTTACAGACGAGCTATTGGTTGAAAAGCTAATTAGTGATTTTCATTTTGTAAATTATAGCGATAAGGATAATGGATCGCTTCGATTACGATTTAAAATAAATAACGATGATAATTTTGAAGATTTAAGATTTCGAATTGCACATTGGATAGACTTCCTACTAGAAAGTGGTTTTTGTAATGATGTTAGTTTTAATTTATATGAGAGGGAAATTGAGAGATATGGTGGAGATAACTTTATAACAGTTTGTGAGAGGATGTTTTCTATTGACAGTTTTCTTACCCTAAAGTTATTTTCGAAGAAATTATTAAATGATAAAGATTTATTTTCTGTTTTGCATTCGACATTTTTATATATTCGATTATTAGGGATCCCATTAAAGCGATTACTTGAGTTGCTGAAGGGGAATTTGACTCAAAATAGATATCGTAAAAGTTTTAAAAAGTTATTCCCAAATAACACAATAGTAGTAAAGGAATTCAAAGAATATTTTGATTACAAAAATCAGTTTGAAATTTTTAATGAAGTATTTAGAGAGTTCCCGCCTATTGATGGATATTTTGAAGGTAAAAATGATATAGTCTATAGTTTACTTCATATGCATATGAATAGAGTAGGCATGTTTCCATATAGAGAAAAGGAATATCTTTATTTTATCATGTATATTGCAGAGCCGTTGAATAATTATAAGGAATTTACTTAAAAAGTATGAAGAAATTATCTGTAAAGTAGATAAACTCGTGTTGGATAGTGATATTATTGACAGATTGCAGAGAGCATATTATACAGAAAATAGAAGTTACTTATCAGAATATCCAAGTATAATTATATATTTATCCTATAGGTTGATAAATTGTGATAATAAGGAGTATTCTAAGCTTCTCTATAATAGAGTAAATTATTATCTACAAGAATTGCTAAAGTCTATTAAATTGAATAGCACTAATAATATTTCACTTTGCTATGGATTTACGGGCTATGTATATGCCTTGGAATTTTTATCTAAAAATTGTAAAGGATATGATAAATTACTAGATACACTTGAGACAATTTTATTAGCTTTAACAAAAGATAGGCTACGTGAAATAAAAAGCTCTAATATTGTTAAAGAAGAATACTTTGATGTAATTCAAGGTGTCTCTAGTGTAGCTAGATATTTGCTTAGCAAAGAGGAATCAACTTCTGAACAAGAGTTATTAGTAAAAGAAATATTAAATTACTTTGCAGACCTAATAATTAACGAGCCAACTATTTATGTGGAATATATGCCAAATGAAAAATTAAGGAAAAGATTTCCTAGTGGCTATATTAATCTAGGTGTAGCTCACGGTATATTGGGACCACTATACGTGTTGGCGTTAGGATTTGAAAAATTTAATATAACAAAACACATACCTTCAATAGAAAAGGGCTTGAGTTACTATGAGAACGCCTTTTTTACCAATACAATTGGAAAAATAATTGGTTGGAATGGTAGAGTCAGTGATTATGAGGAGAATGAGGAATTTAGATTTAATATAAGTTGGTGCTATGGCAGTCTTGGAATGGCAAGAGTACTATATAATATAGCGAAAATCATTGATAGTCAGAAATTACGAGAAATGGCGATGGATGTATTTACTTCATCTATTGATTACCTTAATAGCAGTGAGATTTTAAATAATGGAATTTGTCATGGACGGTCTGGAATAATGCTTTTGTTCAATTTGATGTATTTAGATACAGGAAAGACACAATTTAAAGCAATTTCTGATAATTTATTTAAAGAAATTATAAATGATGCTTCTAATTCTGAGTATATATTTGTGGAGCGTGACATATATTTTAGAGGCGTAACCTTTGATGAAGTTATTGATTATATTGACTTTGGATTGCTAAATGGTGTTTCAGGGATAGTTATAACTCTAATGGCACAAAGGACTGGAAATGCCTACCCATTGGATAGAATGCTGTTTATGCAGTGAAGTTTTTAAGTTAAAGGAGAAGTATGAGAAAAATCTTAAAAAACAAACTATATCTAAAAGTTCTGGTTTCGGATTTGATATCAAATTTTGGAGATACATTATATTTTATAGCTCTCATGACCTATGTTACGGAGATTAAGGAGAGTAATTTAGCTATTTCAATCGTAAATATATCGGAAACTCTACCTATTTTATTTACAATATTTTTTGGTATCATTGCAGATAAAACGCTTAATAAAGTGAAAATGATTATTAAAACGTTATGGCTACGGGTGATTCTATATTTATTGGTTGCTGTGGCTATGAATTTTAAACCTTCTATTATAGTAGTCATAATTGCTAGTCTCGTTAATCTTGTTGCAGATACATTGGGACAATTTGAAAATGGTCTTTTTTATCCAATTTCTAATCGAATAGTGAAAAAGTCAGATAGAGAAGAAACTATGGCGTTTAGGCAGACTGTTGTTTCTACGATGAATATTGTAAATCAATCATTGGGGGCGTTTTTAATTACTTTTTTTAGTTTTTCTCACTTAGCTTTTATAAATTCTCTAACTTTTGCTATTAGTCTGTTAATTATGTTAGCAATCAAAAATCAAATTAATAGCTATTATGACGAGACGATCTCGACAAGTAAGATATCACAATTTGACTTTAAAGCTTCATTTTCTGAGATTATTTCAAATTTAAAGCTCTCGATTAACCATCTATTTAGTATCGGAAACATGAAGGAAGCTTTACTTGTTATACCTATTCTCAATGGGAGTTTGGCAATTCTCATTCCATTAGTTGTTGTTAATCTTTCTAAAGATTCTAATTTGACAATTGTTAATTCTGCGATTACGATCTCGCTTTTAGGAATTAGCACTGTTTCAGGAGGAATACTTGGGGGCACTTTAATTCTAATTAGTAAAAAATTTAAAAGCCCTTCCATAGGCACTTTGCTAAAAATGAATTTAACGACTGTTTTACTATCATTCGTTGCTTTTTACTTCCAAAATATTTATTTAATTATATTATCATCATTTCTTTCGAGTGTATTAGTTAGTGCATTAAATCCTAAAATGGGGACTATCATATTTAATAATATTGATGAGACGAAGTTGGCTACAATATTTGGAGGAATGGTGACATATTTCCAAATAGGGGATATTGTGTCAAGGTTATTGTTTTCTACCTTAGTGATTTACTTACCGTATGGTTATATCGCATTAATATATATAGCAGTTGTTTTTGTGGCAATTTTATATACATTAAAAAGTTCAAATCACATAGAAAGGGAATTTTAAATTAGTTAAATGATTATAGTTTTCCAAATTTTCTACTATTGAAAACCTATTTTCAAGATTGAGTACTAAAGTTCGAGATTTTGTTCGTACTCAGCTTAGAGAATTTCAATATTTGGATGATGGGCAATTTAAAACATTACCAGAGTATCCAGAATTTGCTTGGTTTGAAGGGATGTAAATGCGGTAACTCATAGAAATTGCTCCATTTTTGGCGATTATATCCGAATTATGATGTTTGATGATCGATTAGAAATTCATAGTCCAGGTAAGCTTCCTAATATCGTAACGGTTGAAAATATTAAGCACGAACGTTTTTCTCGTAATCCTCGTATTGCTAGAACTTTAACAGAATTTGGATGGGTACGAGAAATGAATGAGGGTGTGAAGCGTATTTACTCTGAGATGGAATCCTATTTCTTACATGAGCCTAAATATACAGAACTTGGGAATAAAGTTGTCTTAACACTTGAAAATAATATTGTGAGCCGACAATTAAGGGTAGCAGATCGTATTCACGAGGATATAGATAGTTACACTGATCTGAGTGAAGATGAAAAAGTTATTGTACACTATATGTATAATTCAGGACAAAAAATGACCACTTTAAGAGCTTCGGAGCTTACTGGACGAAGTAGAAGATTTTCAGGAAAATTACTACAAAGGCTAGTTGAGCAAGAAGTTCTGGAGTGGCATGGAACCAGCAGAAATGATAGGAACCAGTACTATACATTGGTGAAATAAAGATTATACTTACAAGTGTAGATTATGCTCGTTCGGAGTAAAACACAGTAAGTGAAATTCCCCTGTTTCAATCAAAAAATCTCAAACTTTTTGAAATTCAGGACAAAAGAAAAAGGCCTAGATGCCTGTAGTTTCTACCTATTTAAATATACTGAAATTCATTGGTTTAAAACCAGGTCTTACGAAAAAAGGTAGAGAAAAAGGTAGAGAAAAAGGTAGAGTTTGAATTGAAATATAATGCAGTATACTGCATTTGATAAAAAGAAAAAACGCTTAAAATCAGCGTTTTTCTGGCTCTTTGTCAACTGTAGTGGGTGACGAAAAGCTAACATCTAGAGAGGACCGGATAGGTCCTTTTTTTATGTATGTTCAGTGTGATGAAGACACGCTTCTTAAAGTTGATAAAGTTTCTAAAACCGAAGCCCAACCGTTTGATGTCTTTAATCAACTTGTTAGTAGCTTCCAGTTTTGCGTTTGAATAGTCTGTTTCTAGTGCATTTTGGATGTATTGCTTGTGTCTAAGAAAAGTCCTAAAGACCGTTTGAAAATAGTGATTGACCTTGCTTCTATTTTCCTCTATCAGGTCAAAGAACTCATCTACTCTCTTCTCCTGAATAGGTCAAGAACATTATCAAGGATATATTGAAGCGACTAACGAATTTAATTTAGAAACTTATCCAGAACTTGTTTTTTCATCTAGAGTCATTGATTCATTGATAGAGAGCTTGCAATCTTATCAACTGACTGCCTTAATAGTTAAAGATGACTTGATTGCCCTACGGTTCATACACTGGTTAAATAATCAGGGAATCAGAATTCCAGAAGCTTACGCCATTATCTCTTTCAATAATTCAATTTTTGCTGAAATCATGCACCCTTTCCTAACTACCTATGACATTAATATTAAAGAATTGGGTAAGGAAAGCGTCCAAAGGCTATTGGATTTTCTTAAAAATCCTCAAACTAAGGCACAGAAAATAACAATTCTATTTAGACTCATTGAAAGAGAAAGTGTCTCAATGGGATAAAAAAGGTTTAAATATTTACTTTTGGTTGGTAACTTAAGTTAGCAACCATTTTTTATTACCTAGACAATCGTTTTTCAGAAAATCGACAATCGTTTTTCAGAAAATCCAGAGCACTAATTTCTTGACACGTGCAACCGTTTGCATTATAATCGCTAGTGTAAAAAATAATTTGAGGTAAATTTTATGAACATACGAGCAAGCGGTGTTTTAATGCACATCACATCACTTCCAGGTGACTACGGAATCGGATCTTTCGGTCAAGCAGCCTACGACTTTGTTGATTTCTTGAAAGAAACAAAGCAAACATACTGGCAAATTTTGCCATTGACTACTACAAGTTATGGAGATTCACCTTACCAATCATTCTCAGCAATAGCGGGAAATACTCACTTTATCGATTTGGATTTCCTTATTCGTGACGGATTCCTGACTGAAGCAGATGTTGAAGGTTCTGATTTTGGTTCAGATCCAGAGTTTATCGACTACGCTAAAGTTTACGAAGCACGACGCCCACTTCTTGAAAAAGCAGTCAAAGCAATCTTGGCAGATGAAAACGAAGCTAAGAAGTTTGAAACTTTCAAAGCTGAAAATGCTAACTGGTTGGCAGATTATGCTGACTTCATGGCTATCAAAGAATACTTTGGTAACAAAGCCCTTCAAGATTGGGATGATAAAAAAGCGATTAAACGTGATGAAGCAACTCTTGAAAAGCTTCGCAAAGAACTTACCGGTGTTATCACATACCATCAAGTTGTGCAATACCTCTTCTTTAGCCAATGGGCAGAGTTGAAATCCTATGCTAATAAGAACGGTATTCAAATTATTGGTGATATGCCAATCTACGTTTCAGCTGATAGTGTGGAAGTCTGGACTCAACCACACCTCTTCAAATTAGATGCTGAATGTAAGCCACGTTACATTGCCGGAGTTCCACCAGATAACTTCTCACCAACAGGACAACTTTGGGGGAATCCAATTTATGATTGGGATAAACACAAAGCAGAAAACTATGCTTGGTGGGTCTTCCGTATTCAAGAATCATTTAAACTTTTTGATTGCTTGCGTATCGACCACTTCAAAGGTTTCTCTGATTTCTGGGAAATTCCTGCTGGAGATGAAACTGCTGAAAATGGTAAATGGGTTCCAGGACCTGGTTATGACCTCTTCAAAGTGGTTAAAGAAGAGTTGGGTGATCTTAAGATTATTGCCGAAGACCTTGGTAATATTGATGATAAGACACGTAAACTTCTTGCAGACTGTGGTTACCCAGGAATGAAGATTCTTCACTTTGGTTTCTATGATACCACTGGTAACAGCATTTATGTTCCACACGCATACACACAACACTCAGTGGCTTACACTGGTACACATGATAATGAAGTTACTAATGGTTGGTATAATAACTTGACACAAGAGCAACGTGATTACACTGATGCTTATATCAACCGTCGTCAAGGTGAACCAATCACACGTGCCCTTCTTCGCACACTCTTCGCAACAGTAAGTAACACAGCTATTGCGACTATGCAAGATATTCTTGATAAAAATGAAAATAGCCGTAAAAACATCCCTAACACAGTTGGAGGAAACTGGAGATGGCGTATGCTTCCAGGTGAAATCACCGTTGATAAAAAAGAATTTTTGACTGATATTACAGAAAGATATAATCGAGGAAATCGAGGAAATAAATAAAATGTTTACATTTACAAATTACGTTGAATCGAAAAATAAAAACCTTAAAGAACTTTCAAACGAAGAAATCTACTACCTTTTGTTAGAATTTGTAAAAGAAGCAGCTGCTTCAAAACCTAAAAATGATAGTAAACGTAAAGTTTACTACATCTCAGCTGAGTTCTTGATTGGTAAACTTTTGTCTAATAACTTGATTAACTTGGGTATCTATAAAGATGTGAAAGCTGAATTAGCTGCTGCCGGAAAATCAATCAGTGAAATCGAAGATATTGAACCAGAACCATCTCTTGGTAACGGTGGTTTGGGACGCTTGGCTGCATGTTTCATAGATTCTATGTCAACACTTGGCATTAACGGTGAAGGTGTCGGTCTTAAATACCACTGTGGTCTTTTCAAACAAGTCTTCAAAGATAACAAACAATATGCTGAACCAGATTACTGGATTGAAGATCAATCATGGTTGGTTCCAACTGACATCTCTTACGATGTTCCATTCAAAAACTTCACTTTGAAATCTCGTTTGGACCGTTTGGATGTCTTGGGTTACAAGAAAGAAACTAAGAACTACCTTAACCTCTTCGATATCAATGGTTTGGACTATGGTTTAATTGAAAAAGGAATCACTTTTGATCAAGATGAAATTCAAAAGAACTTGACACTCTTCCTTTACCCAGATGATTCAACTCGTAAAGGTGAGCTCTTGCGTATCTACCAACAATACTTCATGGTATCAAACGCTGCTCAACTTTTGATTGACGAAGCTATCGAACGTGGTTCTAACCTTCACGATCTTCCAGATTACGCTTTCGTACAAATCAACGATACTCACCCATCAATGGTTATCCCTGAATTGATTCGTCTTTTGACAGAAAAACATGGATTTGAATTTGATGAAGCAGTAGCAATCGTGAGAAAAATGGTAGGTTACACAAACCACACTATCTTGGCTGAAGCCCTTGAGAAATGGCCTCTTGACTATCTTGAAGAAGTTGTTCCACACCTTGTTGTTATCATCAAGAAATTGGATGCCATCGTTCGTGGCAAATTCGATGATCCACGTGTTCAAATTATTGACGAACACAACCGTGTTCACATGGCCCGCATGGATATCCACTTCTCTACAAGCGTAAACGGTGTTGCAAAGCTTCACACAGAAATCCTTAAGACATCTGAGTTGAAACCTTTCTACGACCTTTACCCAGAACGTTTCAACAACAAAACAAACGGTATTTCATTCCGTCGTTGGTTGGAATTCGCTAACCAAGAACTTGCTGATTACATAAAAGAGTTAATTGGTGATGATTACCTTACTGATGCCACTCAATTGGAGAAATTAGCTGCCTTTGCAGATGATCCTGCAGTACACAAACGTTTGTCTCAAATCAAATATGATAACAAATTAGCTCTTAAACGTTATCTTAAAGCCAATAAAGGTATTGATCTTGACGAAAATTCAATCATCGATACACAAATCAAACGTTTCCACGAATACAAACGTCAACAAATGAACGCTTTGT
>OLPB01001051.1_pt1 | contig 13830 bp, 8 predicted proteins | sample 1672001 | NCBI WGS metagenome assembly OLPB01 (sample SAMEA3136635, study PRJEB25190) | human gut metagenome | biome: human gut; feature: human-associated habitat; material: faeces | place: Austria | collected 2013 | reverse complement strand
CCCAAAGACTATTGCATTCATTCCTTCTGGAGCCAAAACACAGAAAAAAGAAATAATACCATATCCCAGATGCGGCTTCGGAGTGTGTTTAAGATGCGGACAAGCATCTTAAAACACAGCGACCACAGAGCAGATGGGATATGGTATTATTTCTTTTTTCGTCTGTTTTTATCCGAATCACTAACAGTACATTAGTAATTATTTATCTCCAAAGTATCTCTTAAGTAATCCTTCGAATGCTTTTCCATGTCTAGCTTCGTCACGAGCCATCTCATGAACTGTATCATGGATTGCATCAAGGTTTAAAGCTTTTGCACGTTTTGCAAGATCGAACTTACCAGCAGTAGCACCATTCTCAGCTTCTACACGCACTTTAAGGTTCTCTTTTGTGCTTGGAGAAACTACTTCGCCAAGTAACTCAGCAAACTTAGCTGCATGCTCAGCTTCTTCATAAGCAGCTTTTTCCCAGTATAATCCGATCTCAGGATATCCTTCGCGGTGAGCAACACGTGCCATAGCAAGATACATACCTACTTCGCTGCACTCGCCTTCAAAATTAGCTCTTAAGTCAGCCTTAATATCTTCTGGAACATCACTTGCAACACCTACAACGTGCTCAGCAGCCCATGTCTTCTCTTCTGTCTGCTCAATAAACTTAGAAGCCGGTGCCTTACAAAGTGGGCAAAATTCCGGAGCAGCTTCACCTTCATAAACATATCCACATACACTACATACAAACTTCTTCATAATAAATAATCTCCTTTTCTAAAATAAATGTCTGATAACTATTAAGATGGCGTCTTATTCGTTATCGAAAGCATATAAGTAACATTGCATAGTAATGAAAATCTTCTTTGAAAAAGTAATGATAATCATTACTGTTTTATAATAACCTAAAGATGAAAATTTGTCAACAAAAAAATTAAAAAAATATTTATGTGTAGATTTCGTATAGACGAAAAAAGAACAAATACCATATCCCATCTGCTCTGTAGTCGTTGTGTTTAAAATGCTCATTCGCATCTTAAACCCACTTCCAAGCCGCATCTGGGATATGGTATTTGTTCTTTTTTCTTTATCATAGTTTTTTACAATTCAGCATAAAATTTTGTTTCAGCGGCTGTTTGTTTTGATAACAAATAGCAAATTGGTAATTTCTGTTGGAAAAAGAAGGAGATTCGCCAGAAGATTATGAGAGTTAACTAGCGAAAAATTCTCTAGAAGGTTATAGATTCTCGGGAAATTGAAGCCTAAGGGATTGACACATTTCTTCTGGAAGTTTCCATCTGAATAAAAAGTGTAGACTTTTGGAGAATCCCCATTCTCACCAACTGTAGATTTAGAATAGCCAGAAAAAAGAAAAAAATAATACATCCCAGATGCGGCTTGGGAGCGTGTTTAAGATGCGAACGAGCATCATAAACACAGCGACTATAGAGCAGAAGGGATGTATTGTTTTTTCTTTTTTCGTCTATTACCAAATCTACAAATCAATCACTGGTAGATAAAGATATGCTTCTTCTCCCTGATAGCATTCAAAACACATCCCCTGATGTGATATTTTATACTCTTTTTGCGTACAGAGCCATTCGGTAAAGACGTAACGCCAGCCATCTCGTACAGCATCCGCCACTTTTTCAGGAGTTTCCTGTGATTTAATTGTAAAAACTGCGTATCGTCCGGCAGGAATCTCCACATTATGGAAGCCTTCCGGAATTTCTGTAGAGTCAGTTAAAAAGCCAAAGAAATAGTGTAATTCACCGCTGATATGGTCGGGATGGGTCCATAGTCCAACTTCGCCATAATCATGGATTCCTTCTGGATAGGCAGGGTATTCTTTAAAATTAATGTGATTCCAGTAAGCACCGGATTTGCTGTAATCACTGTCATATTCGCCGGGAATCTCGTACCCAAGTGCTGTCTGTGACTGCAATGTTTTAATTTCAACGTGTAGCATAATAAGAACCTCACTTTCTTTATTTTGTTTTAAATATTCTCGTGCGCTAATACCATATTCTTTGCGAAATGCTTTAGAAAAACCGGAACTGGTTTCAAAGCCATTATCAAATCCGGCCTGTGTGATACTCATTCCAGATAAAATATCCTTTTTTGCTTTTTCCAAACGGAGAAGGCGTATGTATTTTCCCGGTGACATATCACAGCAGATTTTAAAAATGTGGCAGAAATGATAAAGAGAGTAACCATAGCGGGAAGCCAGAGATTCTGCTGTTAATGTGTCTTGAAGGTGATTTTTTATGTATGTGGTACAATCTTTTATTACTTCTAAAGAATTATTTTTATTCACGATCTCTCCTTTCCGCAGTTTCTATGAGTGCAGTCGGTGCGACTGCTCGACTTGAATATAAATATCATACACCAATACACAGATTATGTTTTATAAATATTGTATCAGAGAAAAGAAAAAAGACTTTTCCAGAGTTGCGAAGTTTATCTGAAGAATAGAGATTGTCCGTAATGGGAGTTGTAAATTGACAGAATGTTAGTGGTGATTTACAATATAACTAAAAAACATTTGGATAATAAACAATAATAATAAAATAACAGAGAAAATGAAAGAAAAAGAAATAGAAATAATAGAAGGATAGAGAAAATGAACACAGTGAATGAGACAAAAACATTTTCCTCACTTCCGGAGGAAGAATCAGCTTTATGGGAACGTATGAGAGACACTCTTTTGTGCCTTCAGACAGATAACAGCATTTCGGTAAAAGATCTGGCAAGCAGACTGGCATACTCTACGCAGGAATTCCTTTATCTGGCTGACATTTTCTTTGACAATTCTCTTGATACAATCAGGGAACAGGTGCAGGGATTAAATATTGAAGAGGATTATACAAATCAGGTCCTTCCATTTGAACGGATTCCTGATAGTTCTATGATAGAATATAAAGTTGTGAGAAGAATGGCACAGACAGTAGAGGCAGATATGCTGCCTTTAGAAGGCGATATTTTTCAAAACGGAATGGAATATATCGAGAAGGATGTAAAGGAAAAGTGGAAGGAGAGGGAGCGTGCCGGAGAGTATATGCAGTTTTGGTGGCATGATGATTCATACCATTTCTTTTATATGATTGGGCAGGAAGTTCCAAAAGATGCCGGAAAGGAAAGTGAAAAGAAGAGAATTGATATTGGGGCATCGGATTATGCAGTTTTTACGTTAAAAGAGCAATATTGGGATAAACAGGCACCGGATATTATAAAAATGTTGATAAAATATGCGTTATGTGACTGGATAAAGCAAAGTGAAATGCACTATGACAATCGGAAAATGTATTTTATTTCTTTTGAAAACGGACTGTACTCAGTATATCTTCCTCTTAAAAAAAGAATGCATTCGGATTATGTAATGAAAAATAAAAAAGAGGAGAAAAAGATTTATGGAGTTGACGAGTGGATTAGTTATATTGATGAGCATATTACGGAGAATCTGACAGCAAAAGGCCTTGCAAAGCTGTTTCATTATTCCGAGAAACATTTAAAAAATATTTTCCAGCTTTATTATGAAACGAGAATCACCGATTACATAAAACAGAGAAAGCTGTACTTTGCTGCAGAAGAATTAAAAGAAGGAAAGAATCCGGAAAAAGTATGTGCCAAATATCAATTTGCAAGTTATAGCGTTTTTTCTAATGCATTTCGCAAAGAATACGGCGTTGTTCCGGCAAAGTATTACCGAATGGAATTTCAGAATATTGCATGGATCAATTACATTGATGAGCATATTACAGAAGATATCACACCAGAGATGATGGCGGAACATTTTAACTATTCCAGAGACTATTTTCGCAAAGCCTTTCAGGATGACTTTGGAATGGGACTTAGTGCATATATCAGTCAGAGGAAAATACAAAAAGCAGCCAGAGAATTACGTCAGGGTGTCAAAGTGGCCAGTTTAGCAAAAAAATATGGTTTTAAGTCGAGAAATGGATTTGATAAAGCCTTCCGCAAAGCCTTTTGTACCAGTCCTTCCAAGTATGCCAGAGCAAACACAGAAGTTGTTGACTTAAATCAGTTTTACTCAGAATATAAAGATAAAATGAAAGTATCCTTTATGGACGTTGATGATATCAAAATGGTTGGCTGGACAATCATCCCAAATCGTGGACGGGAAGTAGATATACCGGCACAGGTAGCATTCTGGCTCGATGAGGATTCACCGTACTTCAAGAAAATGAACTCTGTAGCCGGAAGTGCGAATGGAAATGATAAGATTGCCATGTGGTATCATGACCCGGAATGTATCAATATTCAATATGTCCTTGGACCGGTTGTAAACAATTTTACGAATGTGCCGGAAGATGCTGTGAAAATAGAGATAGCCGCCGGACGATTTGCCGTATTTGAAACAGACCGCGAAAGCGATGTGGATAATCTCGCAGATACCATCCGTATGTTTTCCCGGTGTGTTTTTTATGGCTGGATAAAAGAACACCGCGATATGGTCTCTTTACAGAACTTTACTTTTGAAAGATACATCAATAAAAAAGTATACATATACGTTCCGATAAGCGTAAAATAATGAAGATAAAACAAAAGTTGTGTTATCTATAATAAGCAAAAAAAGAAAAATGCCCCATCAGATCATTCGGTCTGACGGGATTTTTTTCTGCAAAAAATGTCAAGCGTTTTTTGAAAAAAATCTAAAAAGGTTCCAAAATGACGAAAAGACATCCGTCTGGTTGGAATACTTTTCAGAAAAGCTATGTTATAATAAATGTACAAAAAAATACATTCTATTTTAAGAAAGTTGGTACAAACCACACAGGCTTACCCCTACTGTGAAAGCAGATGCCCTCACAAATACCACTGGATCTTCCGGGAAGGTGTGAAAAAGCAGAAGAAGCTTAAGTCAGGATATTTAAAATAGAATTCTAATGAACAGGACTTTGGGTGGGAGTGCTGAGTATATTCATTCGATATGTTTAGAGAAATCTTTACAGAAGTCGAAAAGCAAGTCTCAGTTTCTTTGTTTTTATCTAATGATTTCTATCCGAAAGTTCCACACATAAAATCCTGACACAGCGTTTGGAAATTATCAACATCTGTAATTTTCAAACAGGTAATATCAAAGGAGGTAAAACAACAATATACAGTTATTTCATATGCAGATAATAATGTGAGAGTAGTTGAGACCACAATAAAAAAAGGTTCAGTAGAGAAAGCATATAAGAAGATAAATCGTATAGAAGTTGTTTTAAATCAATATATTGCTAAAGGAGCTATCCTTTGGCAATGGGAGTCGCGACCCCTTAGTAACATGTAGACAAAACCAAAGAATGCTATCTAAAATAGCAGAGTTTCTAAAGGAGGAAAACTTATGAAGACTTTAAAAAGAATGCTCGCAGTGATGCTCGCAGTAGTTATGATGATGGGTCTTGGGGTAACATCAATGGCAGCAACACCATCTGCTGATGGAGAAATAACCGTACCGGTAAAAGTAGAAGTTGTTGGACTGCCGTCAAATTATACTGGAACGGCAACAGTTGGGGTGTTATATGATGGAAATGTAACTTTAAGCGAAGATGATAATCCAACAGCAATGGATTTTATTGATGCAACAGGTTTAACAATTGGAAAGTCTACTAATGGAGATTATATTACATCTATTAATGGGCTGGGGAGCATTGATGTAGAATATACATCTAATTCTTATAAGGGATATTCTTGGATGATTGACATGAAAGCAGGTAATTCTGTAACAACACAGGGAACAAAACCTTCATGGGCTGCTGCAGCGCCAGAGGCAAATACTTGGTTTGAATCTCCATTAGCAGCAACAAATGTAGCTATGTCAGGAAGTCAGTATTTTCCATATGATTATAGCAATCAGTCAGCAGGTGGTTTTACTACTAGTGTAGAAGGCATTTACGTAAAATATGTTTTGACAGAAACTACATGGTAGAAAGTAGACTAAGTTAGGAATAGTGGGAGAAGTCAACGATTAGTTGACTTCTCTTGTTATATACGAGGAGGAAAAACATGGGAAAATCAAAAGTTTATTTAAACAGTAAAATTATACTTTTTATATTTGCCATATTGATTGCACTTGCTTGTTCAAAAAAACTTTCTGCAGCAGAAACTGCAACATTCGCAATTAGTAATGTAACTATCGGTCAAAAAAATGCGACAGTTACTAAGAATACAAAAGATGATTCTGTTTATACTGCACAAGTTGACGAAAGAAGTATCGGTGATGGATATATAATAAGTGGAAAGGCGGATATCGATGCACAGATTTCTGCAACGGATTTTGAAGGAAAAGAATTTTCAGTAAAAAGAAATGGAACAGATTTTAATATTGAAAAAGAAGAAACGAAATCTTATAATATTAATGGAACATCTGTTTGCTATATAACAGTAAAGAAAGGAACTGTAAGCGAAAAATATAAAGTTCTTATTAGTGGTTTAAGTAATTGGGATAATATTAAAGAAACATATATTGCAGATACTACAAATGATGAAATAAACTATTTTGATAATGATACAGTAATACAGGGAAGTTCTTCAGCAGATACTTCTTATCGAGAAGTTACTGTGAAAGATCAGGTAAAACAATGTTCTGTTTTTCGGTGGACAAATCATAAGAAAACAGAATCATATTCAGCAAATGCAATGGAATGGCTTAGCAATGGAGAAAACTATGTGAGAATTAATGGAGAGAATTTCCAACGTTTTGAAAGTTCAGCTTCTTACTCTGATACCTTTCAAAGTCCTGTATTAAGTCTGAAAAAAGGTTTGAATATAATTGAAATGTATACAGCAGAATGGAATGTGTCTGCTCTTGATACTGCCTCTGAAACTATGCCAGAAGGACTGAAAAAGACTAATCTAAAAGGCTATTCTTGTGCGGTATACCTTGTATATTCCAATGGAACAGAAGCGGAAGTTAAAAAAGGTTCTGATACGGATATTAAGTATGTAGAGGCAACCCAGTTAGGTTCTGCAACTGTAAAATCTACTTCTTATGGAGTGAAGAATGATAATGGACAGTGGGCGATTGCGATACCTAAAAAGTTACCTTTGGATAAGATTATCTTAGGAATTGCTCCTGTAGATCCACAAGCAAAGATTGAATACATGGATACGCAGGCAATAAAAGGTGATCAGGTTGGTATGTATGCGGCAATAGCTGTTGGAGATAGTTTAGATAAAATTACGGTTAAAGTAACAGCTGCGAATGGAGCAATCAAAATATATACTATTTCTATTGTAAGAGCAAGTGCCGATTGTGACTTGAAACAGATTGAATTAAAAAATGCAATATTAAAAGATTATAAGACAAAAAAAGAAACAGGATTTTCATCAGAAAAGACGGTATATCTTTTACAGCCAACTGATGTAGAAAATGCAGAACTTATAATAAAAGAAATATCATCTGAGGCAGTGGCAAATATCAACAAGAAAGAAATACAGTCAGTGACTATTAATGTAGATGATTTTTTGGCAGAAGTAAAGATTACTGCACAAGATGGAATTAAATCAAAGAAATATTATTTTATTTATCAGAATAAAGATGGAAGCGTTCCAATGTTTAAAAATTCTTCTGAAAATGAAGAAGAGATAAAGAAGGCACAGGAAATTTTAAAACCATATTTAGGACAGAGCAGGTTGAAATTAAAAAATATGTGGGATAATTCTTGTTGGTCTGTATTTATGAATATGGCAGCAGATGTGAATGTAGATGAAGGATATGTTCATTCTCCTGAAAAAGAAAATTACACTCAGGCGACTGTTTATGCAAGACAGATTCTTCAGTTAGTAATGCTTGGATATAATCCATATGATTTTGGTGATTCTCATATGAATCTTGTAGAAGGTTTACTTTCTTTTAAAAATAAAGAAGGACTTTTTGGTGGTTATGCAAATAATGAATGGGCATTAATGGCATTGAAAGTTTGTGGAGAAGAGATTCCAGATGCATTAGTGGATTATGTAAAGAAAGTAGATTTGTATAATTCTCAGAGTGTAGATATGCGAGGCTGGGCACTGGCTGAATTAAAAGGATTGATTCCAGATGAAGAATATATTGCGGGAATCATTGCTTTGAAGGGTGCACAAACTGAAGATGGCACTTGGGGAAATATCAATACAACAGGTTGTGTTATTACAGGATTTGTTGGTGCTGGAGTAAATATGGATTACCTGAAATATAATGGAAAAGGTATTTTGGATATATGTCAAGAGAAAAATTACCAAGAAGCAATAGCAGAAGCTGTAAAAAAGAACGATGGTGTAACATTAAAAGATATTGTTATTGCAATGGGAGATGTTATCCAAGGCTCTAATGTATGGCAAAGATATGATTTAGATGAAAGTAAATGGGATAAATTAATATCTGATGCAGAAGATATTTATAAACAACAGCCAGATCCTGATTTAAAAAATATTTTAGAAAAAGCAAATAAAATAAAAGAAGAAAAAGAATATACGGGAAATGGACAAACTTATTATTCTTTGTACGAAAAAGTAAGTGAGAAAGATAATTCAAAAAAGAAAAAAGTTTATTTTGAGAGTCCTAAAATAAGCGAGCCAGAAATAGGAAAACATTATGCTATAACAGAATTTCCTAATTCAGTGAATAATCCGACACATGGTTGGTATAATAGAGTTCGATTTATGGTTAGAGATAAAAAGCTTACTCCAGAAAATACACAGGGAGCCTTGAAAATTGTAGATTCATCAGATGTTGATTATAGCCAATATACTTATGCGGCTATGAAAGGAAATAATATTGCAAGTAAGTCAGTAGTATATCGTAATAAGTATCAGGATAAAGTATATATTTTACTTTTGATTAGTAATACGGTTATACAGGGAGATGAGGTAAACAAAAGAACTGCCGATGCACTTGTTGAATATGGACCTGTAAAGGCAGATAATGTTAAACCTGAATTATACTTAGGAAATGATAATGAGAATTTAGAAAACAACACTACTCTTTTGTTGAAGCCTGATAATAAAGAAATTTATGTTAAGGGAAAGGATGCAACGAGTGGTATTTGTAATATTCTGTATCAGTCAGATGATGGAGAATGGACAACAGTTTATGATGCAGCAAAAGATGACAATATTGATGTAGATAATAAATGCGGATTGAGTGAAAAAAATATTAAAATACCAGTAGATGAAAAAGCTTCCGTAATGCATGTAAAAGTTATTGATGTGGCAGGAAATGAAACAATTAGTACTGTAAAAATTGTTAAAAAGTCACAATTTAGTATTGAACCTAAAACAATAATTGGAAACGATGCTGATTTTACATTAAACCTTAAATTGAATGGAAATACTATTGCATCTGTTATGAATGGAGAAGATACTTTAGAAGATACAAGCTATGAAGTTGATTCAGAAAAAGAAACTTTAACTTTAAAGAAAGAATATCTTGAAAAATTAAATGCAGGAGAATATTCAATAACAATTAAATTTAGCAATGACGGCAGGTTAATTGATAGTGATTTGAAAGCTGCATTAAATATTGATAGTCCAGATAATCAGGTTAAGAAGTTAACAGATATGGTTGAAGCATTAGGAGATATTACTTTAGACAAGGAGTCTAATGTAGAGGTAGTACAAACATTCTATAATAATATGTCTGAAGAATTGCAACTTAAGATTTCAGATGAGATAAAGAAAAAAATATCTGATGCATCAGATAAAATTTCTGGATTGAAAGAAGATAAAAGTAAGGCACAGAAATGGGAAGAAAAGGTTAAGGCTATTGGCAATGTAGATCTTTCTAAAGAAGAACTTATCAAAGAAGTAAGAAAGACCTATGAGTCATTAACAGATTCTCAGAAATCTTTTGTAACAAAAGAGGTATTAACAGTGTTACAAAATGCAGAAGTTGCGTTGCAAAAATTAAAAGAGGCAAACAACAATCAAAAGCCATCTAATGAAACAACTGTACAAAAACTGCAGATTCAGATTAAAAAGCAGACTACTACATCTATTACTTTAAAATGGAATAAAATTTCTGTTGCAGGTGGATATCAACTCCGCAGATATGATAAGAGCAAGAAGAAATATGTTGTAGTAACGGATTTGAAAAAGAATCAGAACACGTATACTTTTAAGAAATTAAAAGGAAAGAAAGGTAAATCACTGGTAGATGGAACCGTTTATAAATTAAATCTGCGTTCTTATAGTATGGAAAATGGAAAGAGAATTTATAAACAATCAGAAGTTATTACTGCTGTAACTAGTCCGATGAAGACTTCTTTAAAAGTAGATGGAGTATCTCGCAATAAGATTAAAATATCTTGGAAAAAAATAAGACGAACAACAGGATATAAGATTTACGTAAAAGAAGGTAAAAAATCAAAATACAGACTTGTAAAGCAGGTAAATAAATCTAATAAAACAAAAATAGTTATTTCTGGTCTGAAAAAAGGAAAAACTTATTTTGTTAAGGTATATTCTTATAAAAAAGCAGCTAATTTAAATGTTTTGAGTAAAAAATCAAATGTTAAAAAAGTAAGAATAAAATAATAATACAGGACAGGAAGAGGGATTCTCTTCCTGTTTTGTGAAGAGGGAGGTGTGCGATGAAAAAGAAAAATACAGTGTTTTTTAAAATGATTTTATTAATGATGATAACAATATGTTGGTGGAAATCAGTAGTTATATCGAATGCTTCTGAAAAAATAGGAACGGTTACATTATCTATAGAAAAATTCACAATAGGTCAAGGATATTTGATTGAACCAACGCAGGTTGTTCTGCATGAAGGAGATACTTGTGCAAACTTGGTAAAAGATATTTTGAAGAATAATAATTATGAAATTGAGGCACCAACTACTTCAAATGGTTGGTATTTGTCAGGAATTAAAAATGCAGATAATGGAAAAACAAAAATACCAGATGTGATTAAAAATATGGATACGCAAGTAAATGGAGAGGATATTATTTATCCGCCAGATGATACAGCCAAGAATGTAGCATATCCAGATTTGAGTGAGTTTTCTTATCATAGGAATGCAGGATGGATGTATTCTGTAAATGGAGAGTTTCCTAATGTAGGAATGGCAGCGTGGATACCAAAAGATGGGGATGTAATCCGAGTACAATTTACAGTATATGGATTAGGAGCAGACTTAGGCAGTCAATATAAAGATGGTGGTGTAAGAGCTTTAAATATTGCAAACAAAGAAAAATTGACAAAAAAAGTAGCACAATTTAATGAACAAAAAGGAAAATGGCTTAATATATATAGTGCCTCTGATAGATATAACTATGCAATGGAAGTACTTGAAAAGTTGGATTCAAAGCAATGGAAAGTAGATGATGCTTTGGAGCAATTGGAACAGATTATGAATAAGAATAATCTTACCATAGCTCAAATTGAAGAAATAAATAAGGTAAAACAGAAAATTAACGCTATCGGTATAGTAGATTTATCTAAAGAATCTCAGATAGCAGAGGCAAGAAAGTCTTATAATGCGTTAACCAGTGAACAAAAGGAACTTATTTCTGCAGATACATTAAAAGTATTAACTGATGCTGAGAAGAAAATTGTCAGTCTGAAAGCTGAAAAGAAAACCCAGGATGAGGCAAAGAAAAAGGCAGAAGAAGCCGCGAAAAAGAAAGCAGCCGAAGAAGCCGCAAAAAAGAAAGTTCAGCAGGAAGCTCTGAAAAAGAAATACACCCCATCTAAAACATCTATAAAATCCATTAAGAAGCTGAAAAAGAATCAGGCGAAGCTTACATGGAAGAAAATAAAAAATGCAACTGGTTACGAAGTATACCAGTCCATGAAGAAAAACAGCGGCTATAAGAAAGTGAAGACAATTACCAAAAATAAGACAGTGACTTATAAAGCCGGAAAGCTAAAGAAAAAGAAAACTTATTACTTCAAGATTCGTACTTATCGTAAAGCAGGAGGAACAACTTATTACGGTAATTACTCAAATGTAAAGAAAATGAAGGTGAAGTAATTGTAGGACAATTTCACCCGCTTAATTTCCTAAAATGAAGCAAATACACCCGTCTGGTTGGCATATTTTTTTAAAAGTCTATGTTATAATATGTACATGGCTTGCTTCTCAGGCTCACTTAGGGAACGCTCCTTATTTTCATTCTGAATTGCCAGCCATTTGATTTTAGAATGAAAACAAATATCTGGGCTAGAGAATGTAACAGTTTTATAAAAGTATTTGGCCTGTGCACCTAATGCATGGGCCTTTCTTTTCTACGGAAAACTCTCAATTTCTCTTGGATATTTTGTAAAATGAGTGAAGGAGAGGGTAGAATGAACAAGATGTATCAAAGGTTAAAAAGAAAATGTATATCGCTTGTACTTTTTGCTCTGCTTGTGGCATTTATAGTTCCATACTATGCATATGCGGCAGATAATGGGGCAGAACCGGCCGCGGCAGCTTCTGCTGCAGAGAGTACAGGCGATTTTTCTATGTCAGAAAGTGAGACGTCAGAAAGTGAGACATCAGAAAGGGAGGAGACGGAGTCTTCGGAAGAGGAGGAGCAGCAGACCAGGGAAGATGCAGATGCATCAGCAAGTACAGAGGCAGATGTACAGGAAAGTACACAAGAGCAGACATTAACAAAAAAAGAGAGAAAGATTGTCCGTAAGAATTTGCAGCTTGGAAGAAGTTATGGTTTTTATGCTTGGGGTGCAGAGGAAGATGCGGCACAGGGACAGTCTGATGAATCAGGAGTGGCAGTGCAGACGGAAGCAGAGGCGGAAGTCTTAAGCCCGGATATTGATACGGTTTTATCTAAGGTAAGAAGCTATATCTTAAGTAAAGATACGAAGCCGGATTACAGTAGCATATGGAATGTTATTGGTTTAAAAAGGAGTGGGCTGTATGTGCCGGAATCTTATATAAATCTTTTTTACAGTAATGTGATCGCATACTGTGAGAGTAAGGACTGGCAGATTACAAGAGCAAAGTATTCGGATTATTCAAAGCTTATTCTTGCATTAACAGCGATTGGTGTCGATGCAAGAAATGTGATGGGACATAATCTGTTAGCGTATCTGTCAGATTATGAGAATGTAAGCAGACAGGGGAATAATGGCACGATTTGGGCGTTGATTGCATTAAAGAGTAATCCGGCATATGAGATTCCAGAAGACCCTTCTGCAGTGCAGCAAAACTCAGAGGAGTTACTTGTTAAGAAGGTTGTAGGGATGCAGTGTCAGGATGGTGGCTGGACATTGATGGGAACAACTGGAGATTCCGATATGACAGGAATGGCGATGCAGGCGCTGGCTTCTTATTATAATAAAGATGGATATGAGGATGTTACAGCGGCAATTGACAAGGGACTTGCATGGATAGAAAAGAATCAGCTTTCCAGTGGTGGTTTTGGCACGATGAATACAGAAACTTCGGAAAGTGTGGCACAGATTATCACAGCTCTTTGCGGTGTGGGAATAGATTGTGGAGAAGATGCCCGTTTTATTAAGAATGGGAAATGGCCGATGACAGGATTATTCCAGTATTATATGCCAGAAGGGGGATTTATGCATGTAGCTGCTGATGCCGGGAATAATGGTGGCGGTGCCGGTGGCATTATCGATGGAATGGCAACGGAACAGGGATTGTATGCAACAGTTGCTTACCGTAGATTTTTGGATGGAGAGACATTTCTTTATGATATGAGTGATGTGGCTATTTCGGCAGGAACGAAGCCGGTAGTCAGTCCGACGATTGATACGGGGAGTAATAGTGGAGGAAATTCTTCTTCAACGACAGCAAAAAAGACAGAAACAAAACCGGCAGCTTCTAAAGTAAAGGTAATAAAAGTGGGATTAAATTATAGTACGATTTATCTTACAAAAGGAAAGAG
>OLPB01001029.1_pt1 | contig 14071 bp, 13 predicted proteins | sample 1672001 | NCBI WGS metagenome assembly OLPB01 (sample SAMEA3136635, study PRJEB25190) | human gut metagenome | biome: human gut; feature: human-associated habitat; material: faeces | place: Austria | collected 2013 | reverse complement strand
TTCATACAGAAATCTTAAAGAATCAGGAATTAAAAGATTTCTATCAGATGATGCCAGAGAAATTCAACAACAAGACAAATGGAATCACACAGAGACGTTTCTTAATGCATGGAAACCCATTACTTGCAGATTGGGTAACAAAGAAACTTGGAACAGACACATGGGCAACAGACCTTTCTTTAATGTCAGGACTGAAGAAATATGTGGATGATCCAAAAGCTCAGAAAGAATTTATGGATATCAAACTGCAGAATAAAAAACGTCTTGCAAAATATATCTTAGAACACAATGGCGTAGAAGTTGATCCAACATCCATCTTTGATGTACAGGTAAAACGACTTCATGAATACAAACGTCAGCTGATGAATATTTTACATGTGATGTATCTGTATAATCAGTTAAAGAAGAATCCAAATATGAAGTTCTATCCAAGAACATTTATTTTTGGTGCGAAGGCAGCAGCTGGATACCTTCGTGCAAAACAGACGATCAAACTGATCAACTCTGTAGCTGATAAAGTAAATAATGATGCGTCCATCAAAGGTAAGTTAAAGGTTGTATTTATTGAAGATTATCGTGTATCCAATGCAGAATGGATCTTTGCGGCAGCAGATGTCAGCGAACAGATTTCAACAGCATCCAAAGAAGCATCAGGAACAGGTAACATGAAGTTCATGTTAAATGGTGCACCAACACTTGGAACAATGGATGGAGCGAATGTAGAGATCGTTGATGAAGTTGGAGCTGAGAATGCATTTATCTTCGGTATGAGCTCAGAAGAAGTTATCAATTATGAGAATAACGGTGGATATCATCCATATGAGATTTACCAGAATGATAAAGACATCCATGAAGTCTTAGATCAGTTGGTAGATGGAACATATGCAAATGGTGATCCAGAACTTTACAAAGATCTGTACCAGAGTCTGTTATTTGGTGATACAGGAAGCCAGGCAGATATGTACTTCATCTTAAAAGACTTCCGTTCATATGCAGAAGCTCAGAAGAAAGTAGAAGAAGCATATAGAGATACAAAAGGATGGGCTAAGATGGCGATGACCAACACAGCAGGATGTGGCAAGTTCTCATCTGACCGTACAATTCAGGAATATGTTGATGATATCTGGCACTTAGATAAGATCAGATAGTCTTATATAGAGTCTTGAAATATAGTATTGAATATGATAAGTTAAGAGGAAGAGTTTCCAAAGGAGGGACTCTTCCTTTATTCATGTAAAAACAGATGATAAAATATTTCAAAAAAATTGCAAAAATATTAAGAATGTGTTAAAATTCGAATGTAAAAAAGAAATATCAAGAATAAAGATGAAAAACAAAGAAAGGGAGTAACAAATGAGGAACATTATAAGGAAACTTGCAGTGTGCTTTCTGGCATGGATATTGGTCTGCACAACAGTTGTAACTGGGCATGGAATGCATACGGCAAAAGCAGCACAGACATTTAAGATTCATTTTATTGATGTCGGATGTGCAGATGCTGCATTATTACAGTATGGAGAAGGAACAGAAGCAAAGTATGCATTGATCGATACAGGAGCAAACCAGTATCATAATACAAAGGATACGACGATTGACACAACAAAGACACCAGTCTATGAATATTTAAATAAGATGGGAGTAAAACATCTGGAATTTATACTTCTGACACATCCTCATCAGGATCATATTGGAGGTATGGAGAAGATTCTTTCTGATACAACGATCAAGATCGATAAGATTTATGGGAATGATCTGAATATTCAGTACTTGAAAAGCAGCGAGGATAAGAGCAAGCAGTCTTCAGATGAAACAAATTGGACAGAATTTGATACCAAAATATACAAGAACTTTAAAGCAGCTTTAGAAGCAAGAAATAAACTTGCCGAAGAAGCAGAAGACAAAACAGAGAAAGAAAATCTAAAAGTAGATTATGTAGTGCCAACTGCAGGAGAAACAATTAGTCTTGGAGAAGCAAAAATGACATTCTATGGTCCATTAGAGAATGATTATCAATATGGTAGAACGGTTGATTTGAATACAAGACAGGAAAATAAATATTCTATCGTTACAAAGATCGTTTACGGAAGCAACTCTTTCTTAATGACCGGAGATGCCCAGAAAGAAACGATCGAGAAGATCATCGCGAAGGGATATGATCTGACAGCACAGGTGCTCAAGGAGCCACATCATGGATTTCAGGATGTCACAGAAGAAGAGTTAGCCAATGGCTACCAGTATTCTGATCATAAAACAGTGATCGATGCATCACAGGCTAGTATTGCGATCATCAGTAATGGATACATGAATACAGGTGGTGTTCCATATACAAAAGTCTTAAGAGACTTATCAAAATTAGATGTCTATGAGACAGGAGACCGTGGAACGATCATTGTAACATCCGATGGCTCACAGTTATCTATCCAGACAGAGAAAGGAGATAACCAGCCAAGTGTCAAAGGAAAGGAAAGTGATGATGAAACATCATCCCCAGTGATGAAATCCATGAATATCACAGCAAATACAACAAAGCCTTTGACAGCAACAAGTGTGGATGCTGCGAATACCTATGATCGATACGAAAAGAAGAATATCACAGTAAGATTTTCAGGAGCAGCTCAAGGATTTACAAAGCTGACAAGCATTGAATATAAGTTTGTGCCAAAAGGTGTGAATAATAAAACCATAGCATATAAGACAGGAAGTTCCTATACAGTCAAAAATGGAAATTGTGGAAGGTTTTATGTAAGATATAATACACCATTAGGATCAACAGAGATCAAACTTCCTGGATTTACAGTTGATACGAAAGCACCAACCAGTGTGAAGATCAAAGCGAATAAGTCAGGGATCAAAACACTGTCAACATCTGCAAAGAATACTTACAGTAAACGAATCAAGAAGTCTGTCAAATTTACATTTAGTGCAAATTATGGAACCAGTGGAAAATCCATGACACAGTATAAGTTTGTACCAAGAGGAAAAAAAGCTTCCAAGTACAAATGGAAAACAGCAAATAGTGTAACTTATAAGACAAGAAATAAAAAAGTTCGTTTATATGTAAGATATATTGATAAATCTGGAAATATCACAACAAAGAAGACAAACGGATTTTACGTAACTAAGAAATAACAAAGAAAACGCTAGGATGGAAGTATGAAATATTTTACAAAGAAGATCATAGCGGTACTGCTGACAGTGATGCTTACAGGCATCACTGTTTTGCACGTATCGGGAGGTCAAACGATCAAAGTTAATGCAGCACAGACATTTAAGGTTCATTTTATCGATGTGGGGGCCGCTGATGGAGCTTTGCTTCAATATGGAGAAGGAGAAAACGCGAAGTATGCCCTGATTGATTCTGGGGCTTATTCTTATGAGACAACAGATTACGATACGATCGATGTATCAGACCGTGTGCACCAGTATTTGCTGGATCATGGAGTAAAACATCTGGAATTTGTTGTTCTTACTCATCCACATGGAGATCATATCGGTGGAATGAAAAAGATACTAGAAGATAAGAATATTACGATCGATACGATTTATGGAAATCCATTGGAGTTTGAATATCTGGAAAGCAGCGAAGATAAAGAAAAGCAAACAGAAGAAACAGCCCGATGGACAGCATTTGATACACAGACTTATCAGACATTCAAGAAGAAACTAGAGAAGAGGAATTCATACAAAGATGCATCATTGCATATCCAGTATGTTATGCCACAGGCCGGAACATCCGTAAAATTAGGCGAAGCGGTAATGACCTTTTATGGTCCGTTAGATAATACCTACAGGTATGGAAGAGCACAGGATGCACCTAATTTAAATACAAGACAGGTAAATAAATATTCGATAGTGACGAGGATCGTTTATGGCAGTAATTCATTTTTAATGACAGGCGATGCACAGCAGGAAACGATCAAAAAGATTGTAGCTAGAGGTTATGATTTAAGTGCACAGGTATTAAAGCAGCCACATCATGGATATCAGGATGTTCGTTTGCAGGATAAACCGAAAGGTCGTTATGTATACGATTCGGATCATAAGTATCTGATCGATCGAACAGGTGCAAGTATTGCGATCATCAGTAATGGATATAAAAATGTAAATCAGACACCAGAGAGCAATGTACTTCGTGATCTGTCAGGAATGGATGTTTATCAGACATCAGATAAAGGAACGATCGTAGTATCGTCCGATGGTAAGAATCTAAGTGTGTCAGCACAAAAAGGCGGTAATGTACCAAGTCATGCGGGATATGTTGTGAAACAGAAGCGTACCCCTTTGATGCAGAAAGTTACAGTGCAGGCAAATACAAAGAAGAAAATGACACCACTTCGTTCCGATGCCTCTGCAGCATATCAGCATTATGAGAGAAAAAACATCAAGATCAGGATTTCAGCACAGGCAAAAAGCTTCACAAATCTAAAACAGATTCAGTACAAATTTGTGAAAAAAGGAACTTCCAAAGGAAGTGTACCATACAAAACCGGTACGACATTAACGCTCAGAGACGGCATGATAGGCAGGGTCTATGTGAGGTTTGTCACAGATGCAGGGATAGATGAGATGCAGCTTTCAGGAATCGCAGTAGATAAAAAAGCACCAACAAAGACGAAGATCAAGGTTAACAGATCAGGGATCAAGACATTGAAAACGTCAACAAAAACGTCTTACAATAAGAAAATCAAAAAGTCAGCCAAATTTGTATTTTCAGCATCCTATGGAATTAGTGGGAAATCAAAGACACAATATAAGATCGTGCCAAAAGGCAAAAAAGCATCCAAATATCGATGGAAAACAGCGAATAAGATAACCTATAAAAAGAAGAACAAAAAAGTGAGTATCTATGCAAGATTTATCGATAAATGTGGAAATATCACACAGCGAAAGAGTTCTGGATTCTATATTACAAAATAAGGGAAGAAAGATATAGGAAGGCTTAGCTTGTATGCGAAAAGAGAATTTGTTATACTAAGAGGCAGAAGAATTAAAAATGCAAAGCAGGAGAAAGATTATGAACAGTAAAGGAAAAGGAATCATTACAGCAGTTATAGTTGTCCTGATCGCGCTGGCTGCTTTTTGCGGATTTGGATATATCAGCCAAAGAATGACAGCAAGCGAAGGAATTACATATCTTGATAAGAAAGAATATCAGAAAGCATACGAACAATTTGACCATGCAGCAGGGAAATTCACTCTCATTTTCACAAAGCAAAAGAAAGATGTTTTATTCTACGAAGGAGAGGCTCTTTATCAGATGGGAGAGTATGGGAAAGCCATAGAGATCTATGATGAGCTGATCGATCATGGAGAAAGCCGGGCATATTCTTTGAAAGCATATTGCCTTGCCCAGCAGAAGAAGCTAAACAAAGCAATAGATGTATGTGATCAGGGAATAAAAGAGCATCCAGACGATGGAGAGATCTATTGTACAAAATATGCGGTGTTAGCAAAGCAGGAGAAGTATACACAAGGGCTAAAAGTGATCAAGACAGCATTAAAACAGAAGGAACTTGATAATAAGAAGGAAGTTTTATTCGCTAGGATCAGTGCGTATGAATCCATGTTTGATTTTGATACAGCATATCGTTATGCAAAATCTTATGTAAAAGCCTATCCAAAGGATGCAAATGGCAAGAAAGAGCTGACATTTTTGGAGACACGATAATTTCGTGACAATTTCATGATAAGAGTTAGGAAGGACGAAAGTCCTTCTTTTTTTTGTGCAGAAACAGAAAAAATCAATTGAAAATTGTGCAAAATATACAAAAATAGAAAGCAAAAATCATGACTTTATACAAAAAATAAAATTTTACGAAAAATAAGTTGACGAAATTTAGGTTTATGACTATAATCAAGATACAAAATAAAATTTCACATGAGACAAAAGTAAAAAAATAAATTTTGTGCTAAAGGAGGGAGAGCAATGAAGTTAATTGTATCAGCCCATGGAATGTTGGCAAAAGAGGTTGTGAATTCTGCGGGAATGGTGTTCGGAGCAATTGATGATCTTGACATCGTAACATTTGTTCCAGGTGAGAATGCAGAGACATTAAAAGCCAGATACAAAGAATTGATCGATGGCTATAAGGAAGACGAAGAAATTTTATTCCTTGTAGATTTATTTGGAGGAAGTCCTTATAATGCAGCATTTGAGACCGTGATCGGACAAGATCGAATGGATGTTATTACAGGATTGAGCTTACCAATGCTGATCGATGTTGTAGGAATCAGAACAATGGAAGAAGATATCAAGGCTGGCGAAGTATATGACAAACTTTCAGGAGATTATGTGAAATCATGCAAGAAATTGCTTGGTAATACAAACGAAGATGAAATGGAGGATGATGAACTATGAAAATCAATTTAGTAAGAATCGATGACAGACTGATCCATGGACAGGTCGCAACCGTTTGGTCCAAAGAAGCAAACGCACAGCGAATCATCATTTGCAGTGATGAAGTAGCAAAAGACCAGATCCGTAAAACATTACTTTTACAGGTGGGACCTCCAGGAGTAAAAGTAAGCGTTGTAGACGTAGCAAAAGCAGTTCGTGTTTACAACAATCCAAAATATGAAAAGGACACAGTATTCTTCTTATATACATGTCCACAGGATGTTCTGCGAATGGCAGAAGCAGGGGTTCCGATCAAGAGTGTTAACATCGGAGGAATGGCATTCAAGACAGGAAAGACTCAGATCACAAAGGCAGTATCTGTTGATGAAAGCGATATCGCAGCATTTAAGAAACTGCATGAGATGGGAATTGAATTAGAGATCCGTCCGGTAGCCACAGACAAAAAAGTAGATCTTATGAGCAAGATCGAAGGCATCGAAGGATAAGAGAGATACAAAGGAGGATTTAAAAATGGGAATATCTACAGTTCAAATCGTTTTATTAGTTGTTTTTGGATGTATCGCTGGAATGGGAAGCGTGCTTGATTCCTTCCAGACACATCGTCCACTGATCGCATGTACAGTTGTTGGATTGATCTTAGGAGATGTAAAAACAGGTATCTTACTTGGAGGTACACTGGAAATGATCGCTCTTGGATGGATGAACATCGGAGCAGCACAGTCTCCTGACTCAGCATTAGCAAGTATCATTTCTACGATTCTTGTAGTTGTAGGACATCAGTCTGTAGCAAATGGTATCGCGATCGCACTTCCAGTTGCAGTTGCAGGTCAGGTGTTAACAGTATTTGCTCGTACAGTAACAATCTTCTTCCAGCACGCAGCTGACAAATATGCAGAAGATGCAAACTTCAAGATGCTTGATATCTGTCATGTAGCTGCATTGGTCGTACAGGCACTTCGTGTAGCGATCCCTACATTCTTAGTAGCAGCAGTTGTAAGCCCAGAAGGTGTACAGACATTATTAAACAGCATTCCGAAAGTAGTAACTGGTGGATTAACAGTTGCAGGTGGAATGATCGTAGTCGTAGGTTACGCAATGGTATTAAACATGATGGGTGCAAAATACTTAATGCCATTTTTCTTCCTTGGATTCGTAATTGCAGCGTTTACAGAATTTAACTTAGTTGCATTCGGAATCATGGGTGCGGTATTCGCAATCGTATATGTACAGTTAAATCCTAAATTCCAGACACCAGTGGCAGCACCAGTAACAGCAGGTGTAGGTGGCAGCGATGATCTGGATGATGATCTAGACGACGAACTTGACTAAGAAAGAGGAGGAATTTAAAGATGAGTGAAAAGAAATTAACAAAAGGCGATAGATTTAATATGTTCATGAGAACAAACCTTCAGCAGGCATCATTTAACTACGAAAGAATGCATGCATTAGGTATGTGCTTCGACATGGTACCAGCTATTAAAAGATTATATGATACAAAAGAAGAACAAGTAGCAGCATTAAAGAGACATCTGACATTCTTCAACGTAACACCAGCAGCTGTAGGACCAGTCTTAGGTGTAACAGCAGCGATGGAAGAAGCAAAAGCAAATGGAGCAGATATCGATGAAGGAACGATCGGAAGTATCAAGATTGGTTTAATGGGACCTTTTTGTGGAGTTGGTGATCCAATCTTCTGGGGAACATTAAGACCGATCACAGCAGCGATCGGTGCATCCTTAGCATTAACAGGAAGTGCATTAGGACCAGTATTATTCTTCTTAGCATTCAACATCGTACGTATGGCAGCACTTTACTTTGGACTTGAATTCGGATACAAAAAAGGATTAGACTTTGTAAAACATTTAGCAGGAAACATGTTACAGAAAGTCACAGAAGGAGCTTCTATTCTTGGACTGTTCGTCATGGGTGCACTGGTATCTAAATGGACGACGATCAACGTACCACTTGTAGTATCTAGAGTAACAACAAACGGAAAAACAACAGTAACAACAGTACAGAATATCTTAGATCAGTTATTACCAGGATTATTAGCATTAGTTTTAACCTTGGTCGTATCTAAATTATTAAAGAAAAACATCAGTCCGATCGCAATTATCTTTATCTTATTTGCAGTAGGAATTGTTGGATATGGATTAGGAATTTTGGCATAATCTGTTAGGGGGAAAGTTATGAAAACAAAGGCAGTAAGACTTTACGGAGAAATGGATTTAAGGCTGGATGAATTTGAACTGCCAGAGATGCAAGATGATGAAATTATGGCAGAGGTTGTAACAGACAGTTTGTGTATGTCCAGTTACAAAGCGATCACCCAGGCACAAAAACACAAAAAAGTACCAGATGATATCAGTGAAAATCCAATCATTTTAGGACACGAATTTTGTGGGACGATCAAAAAGGTCGGTAAAAAATGGAAAGATCAGTATCAGGAAGGTGACAAATTTGTCATTCAGCCTAACATTGGAGATATCAGAGGCTATGCTCCAGGATATTCTTTCCATCATATGGGAGGAGATGCCACAACGATCATCTTTTCTGATCAGGTTATGGAAAATGGTTCACTATTAAAATACAACGGAGATTCCTTCTTTGAAGGATCTCTCGTTGAACCACTGTCATGTGTCGTAGGTGCATTTAATGCACAGTATCATATGAAGAAAATGTATTCATATGAACATGTGATGGGAATTAAAGAAGGTGGAGCGATCGCACTTCTCGGTGCAACAGGACCAATGGGATTTTTAGCGATCGACTTTGCAATCCATGGACCAAAGAAACCAAAGACATTGGTTGTCACAGGAAGAACACAGAAGAAGATTGATATGGCAGCAAGATTATACACAGTAGAAGAAGCAAAGAAGAATGGTGTAAAGCTTGTATATGTCAATACAAGAGATATAGTAGATGTCAATAAAGAGCTACGTAAATATTCAGAAAAAGGATTTAATGATGTCTTTATTTTTGCACCAAATGAAGAAATGGTAACATACGGAGTTAAAATGTTAGCATTCGATGGATGTTTGAATTTCTTCTCAGGGCCTGCTGATCAAGAATTTTCATCCAGAGTAAATTTCTATAATATTCATTATAATTCTACACATTTTGTGGGAACAAGTGGTGGAAATACAGAAGATATGAAACAATCCATTGAACTGATCGAGAACAAGACAGTCAATGTTGCAAAGATCGCAACACATATATTAGGGCTTGACTATGCGGTTGAAACAACAAAGGCGTTACCAGAACTTGAAGGAAGTAAAAAAATTGTCTATACGCACAAAAAATTTCCATTAACAGAGGTTGACAAATTCGATGAAAACAGCGATGATAAGTATATCAGAGAATTAAAATCAATCGTAGAACGCAATGGTAATTTATGGAGCGGTGAGGCAGAAAGGTATTTCATACAGAATGCTCCTGAGATTTAGAAGGGAGTAGTATGAGTAGTGATATCTTAGTTAGAGACCAGATTTTTTCAACATATGATAGTTTATATGATGCAGAGAAGAAAGTAGCCGATTATCTGATCAGTCATCCATCCGAAGCAATCGAGATGTCTGTATCAGAACTTGCATCTCACTGTGATGCAAGCCAGGCAACGATCATCCGTTTTTGTAAGAAGATCGGGTGTAAGGGATTTCATCAGTTGAAGATCAAGCTGGCCGGAGAACAACGACAGCAGGAAGAACAGGTGATATCGAACGAGATCGATATCGATCAGATGGACAAATCACTCAATAATATCATGATCAGTAAAGTGGAAGAGATCAAAGCGACGTTTCACAATTTTAATCCAGAAGAATTAAGAGAGATCGTGGATTTGATCATACAGGCCAATCTGATTGAATTCGCTGCGATGGGAGATACGATCCCGATCGCACTGGATGGATCTTACAAGTTCAATCAGTTAGGATTGAAAGCAGTTAGTTCAACAATCTGGGAGAGTCAGGAAGCATTTTCCAGAACTTTGAGAAAAGGTGATGTATTTTTTGCGATTTCTGCCTCTGGGGCATCCAAAAGACTTGTGAAGATGGTAGAGATCGTGAAAGATAATGGTGTAACAACAATTGCGATCACCAATCAATCCAAATCGCCACTTGCAGAGTTATGTGATCATGTTTTGCTGACAGCAACAAGAGAACACATTTTCCATGATCAGGTTAGTTTCACAAGAATGGCAGCGATGTCAGTGATCGACACACTGTTCTTATTACTGTTCTCCACAAAATGGGATTCATTTGAGAATGTGGCACAACACGAGCAGTCTGTTGCAGAAGAAAAATTATAAAAGGAGATCATAACGATGAATAACGATTGGTTAGAATTAGAAGGGAAGACAGTCATCGTCACAGGCGCAGCATCCGGAATCGGGAAGGCAGTTGCGCAGGAGTTTTTGAATATTGGGGCGAATGTAGTTATTTCTGATATGGCAGAGAATGCACCAGAGATGGATGCAAAAGAAGGCCAGTTATTATATGTAAGAACAGATGTAACAAAAGTTTCTGATGTTGAAGCTATGGTAGCAAAAACAATAGAAACATTCGGAACAATTGATGTACTAGTGAATAATGCAGGAATCAATATTCCACGTCTGTTAGTTGATTCAAAGGATCCAAAAGGACAATATGAATTAGATGAGGCAGTATGGGATAAAGTATGCAATGTAAATTTAAAAGGTGTTTTCTTCTGTGCGCAGGCAGTTGGAAGGATCTTGGTTGAAAAAGGTGAAGGTGTCATTATCAACATGTCTTCTGAAAGTGGTCTGGAAGGATCCGAAGGACAGAGTGTTTACGCAGCTACAAAGAATGCAGTAAACTCTTTAACAAGATCATGGGCAAAAGAATTAGGAAAACAGGGAGTTCGCGTTGTCGGAGTAGCACCTGGGATCATGGAAGCTACAGGACTTCGTACGATCGGTTATGAAACAGCTCTGGCTTATACAAGAGGGATCACAGTAGAACAGTTAAGAGCAGGATATTCCAAAACATCCACAATTCCACTAGGACGTTCTGGAAAGCTTTCTGAAGTTGCAGATCTGTGTGTATATCTTGCAAGCAAGAGATCTTCTTACGTACATGGTGTGACGGTTAACGTTGCGGGTGGTAAGACAAGAGGATAGAATAATTTCTGATAGAAGATATAGAAGATAAAGATATCAGCTGGTTTTAGGATCAGCTGATATCTTTTTTTAACATAATATAGCAGGAAATTCCGATGGAACTCTCTATGATATAAGAAAGTATGGCAAAGCCGTTTTCTTTCTGGTTGCTACAAAAAAAGAATCGTTGTATAATGATTCTTAGTACCACAAATTAAAAAGAAAGGAAATATGATGTTTTCGTTTCCATAAAAACATCATACAAGAATAAAATGTTAATTCTGGCCGTAGGAATCGGAATTGTATTTTGTATAATAGTATTTATTTGTTATTCTTATAAACAAAATCAACGGTCAAAATACACATCCGAAGTATACAAAGTATTTAAAGGGCAATATGGGAGAGAATCAGTGATCTCTATGGGTTATGCACAGACGAATGCATTTACAGAACCCGTAACATTAATGTTAGCAGTCAGCAAGGATGATCATAGAGTTGTAGATGCATGGGAAGTTACGCAAGAGGAGATGGAGAATAGCTGTCGGTCATGTGAAGAATATATAGGAATGGACCTGATCAAATATTATAAAGAGAATCAGGAAAGAATTGAAAAAAGTCAAATGATGAATCAGACGATGGGCAGGGATTCAGCGAAGAAGCAAGCATTTGACATGGCAGTCCAACAGATATTAGGGAAATTAGGAAAATAGATACAGGAACATATATTATGGAAGAAATCAAAAAAGAAATCATAGAGAAAGTGATATTGATCGCGGTTGCTGATCAAGACACAACAGAAGCAGAAGAATCTCTGGATGAGTTAGAAGAACTGGTCAAAACGGCAGGAGCCGAGGTTGCAGCAAGGGTGATCCAGGTAAGAGAAACACCACATCCAGGAACTTATATCGGAAAAGGTAAGATTGATGAAGTCAATGCTTTGTTATACGGAACTGATGCGACAGGGATCGTCTGTGATGACGAATTATCACCAGCACAGATCAGCAATTTAGAAGAAGCATTAGATACCAAAGTGATGGATCGAACACTGATCATTCTTGATATTTTTGCGAAGAGAGCATTTACAAGAGAAGGTAAGATCCAGGTCGAACTTGCCCAGTTAAAATACAGAACATCCAAGCTTACCGGACAAGGAAGAGCTTTATCAAGATTAGGTGGAGGAATCGGAACCAGAGGCCCGGGAGAGAAGAAACTGGAGATGGACCGAAGACTGATCCGTACAAGAATCTCCAGATTAAAAGCAGAGTTAAGAGATGTTGTAAAGCACAGAGAAGTCCAGAGAAAACAACGCCAGAAGAATCACCTGCCAGTGGTTTGTATCGTTGGATATACCAATGCAGGAAAGTCAACACTATTAAACCATTTTACCAATGCAGGAGTTTATGAAGAAGATCAGTTGTTTGCAACCCTTGATCCAACGACAAAGAGTTTAGATTTAAGTGGCGGGCAGACAATTCTTATGACGGATACGGTCGGTTTTATCCGCAAACTTCCACATCATCTGGTCGAAGCATTTAAAAGTACATTAGAAGAAGCCAAATACAGTGATCTGATCCTGCATGTAGTTGATGCATCCAATCCGCAGAAAGAAAAACAGATGGAAGCAGTCTATGATACATTAAAGCAGTTAGGAGCTAACGAATCACCGATCATTACAGCATTCAATAAGATCGATCTGTTAAATGGTGATGAAATCTTAAAAGATCCAAATGCAGAAGCGGTGGTAAGGATTTCCGGGAAAAATGGCGAAGGAACCGATCAGTTGTTAGAGCAGATTGAGAAAATACTGCAAAAACAGAAATTATATTTAGAAAAGCTGTATGGATATCAGGAAGCAGGTAAGATCCAGCTGATCCGAAGTCATGGACAGCTTTTGAAAGAAGAATACAGAGATGATGGAATTTACGTAGAAGCATACATTCCAAAAGAGATTCTTGGGAGTATCTAGGAGGCGAGAAAGTGATCATACAGAAAGTAATCAACAATAATGTGGTCAGTACATTTGATTCAAACGGAAAAGAAGTTATTTTGATGGGAAAAGGAATTGGATTTCGCAAGAAAACCGGGGATGAATTAGATAAGACGAAGATTGAGAAGATTTTTACCTTGGACCTTAGCGGCAAATCATCTTTTGTACAAGAAGTCATGGCGATCATTCAGGAGTTTTATGAAATCGTGCTAGATACGGAACATCCAGCATATCAGAGATTTGCAACACATTTACAATATCTTGAGACGGAAATCTTATCAAAGAAACGCCCGATAGAAGAAGACGAAGAAGATGATGTTGAATTTTATGAACGTAATCAGAAGAAGTATCCAGAAGCCTATGTGTGCAGTCAGAAGATCGTGGAACATATCGAGCAGCATTACAACTGCAAACTTTCAGCAGATGAGAAGATGTATCTGATCATTTATGTCAAAAGACTGATCTTAGAAATGGGGCATCAGTCATAAAACCAGGTTGACTTATAAGGCAAAATTTGATATTATAATATTATCGAATTTTGGATTGTGACTGGTGAGGCAGGCAAGACCTATTTAATAAGTGTGAACATTTGTTAAAGTAGGTCTTTTTT
>OLPB01001028.1_pt1 | contig 14073 bp, 10 predicted proteins | sample 1672001 | NCBI WGS metagenome assembly OLPB01 (sample SAMEA3136635, study PRJEB25190) | human gut metagenome | biome: human gut; feature: human-associated habitat; material: faeces | place: Austria | collected 2013 | reverse complement strand
ACATGATTGCTCCTGTACCGTAGTCAGCCAGTACATAATCAGACAGCCAGATTGGAACTTTCGCCCCGTTGATTGGATTGATTGCATAGCTACCTGTGAATACACCTGTCTTTTCCTTATCCTGCATACGATCTACATTCGACTTCATAGAAGCATCATAAATGTACTGTTCTACTGCTTCTCTTGTCTCGTCATTTGCAAGGCTCTTAGCCAGTTCATGCTCCGGTGCCAGAACCATAAATGTTGCTCCGTATAAAGTATCCGGTCTTGTTGTGTAAACAGTAATCTTCTCGTCTCTTCCTTCTACAGGGAAATCAACCTCTGCTCCGTAAGACTTTCCGATCCAGTCAGCCTGCATCTTTTTAACCTTCTCCGGCCAGTCCAGCTTATCCAGATCATTCAACAGTCTGTCTGCGTATTTTGTAATCTTTAACATCCACTGACGAAGGTTCTTCTTTGTAACCTCAGCGCCGCAACGTTCACATTTTCCGCCAACCACTTCTTCGTTAGCAAGTCCTGTCTTACATGAAGGGCACCAGTTGATCGGGAATTCTTTCTCGTATGCAAGTCCTTCTTTGAACATCTTAACGAAGATCCACTGTGTCCATTTGTAGAAGTTCGGATCTGTTGTATTTACTTCTCTGTCCCAGTCGTAGAGAGCTGCGATCTCATTGATCTGACGTTTGATATTCTTAATATTGGCAGCTGTTGAGATCTCCGGGTGAACGCCCATCTTAATTGCGTAGTTCTCAGCCGGAAGTCCGAATGCATCCCATCCCATTGGATGAATGATGTAATAGCCCTGCTGTAATTTATAGCGGCTCCATACATCAGAGATTACATATCCTCTCCAGTGACCTACATGAAGTCCATTTCCTGATGGATACGGGAACATATCCAGACAATAATATTTTTCTTTCTTATTTCCATCTTCATCAAACTGGACGTTTACCGGGTTTTCTTCCCATTTTTCACGCCATTTTTTTTCAATTGCCTTATGATTATAAGGGATCTTTGACATTTTTTTGTCCTCCTGTTTTTATATGGTAACTGATTTTATTACAGGAATACACATCCTATAATAAAAATAAAAAAGCCTGTTCATCTCATTATAAGAGACGAAAAAGGCTTATATTCCGTGGTACCACTCTTCTTCACCCGACATTACCTGCCAGATGCACTCATTTTTCTTCTATAACGGGAAGCACCCGCTTCTGCCTATGTGATCTTCAGTAAATCCGTTCAGCAAAAGGACTCTGAGGTGAGTTGGGAGTCTTCGTCTGCTGTCTCGCACCAACCGACAGTTCTCTTACCAGACACCGGACCCTTAATACTCCTCTTCTGCGTCTTTTCAATATTCTTCATTATTATATGAAGAATGTTAAAATAAGTCAAGACCTGTCTTCAAGAAAGTACAGAAATACCTCGCAGATTCCTCATATTTTTCATCACATGCTTTCAATTATTTTCCTGTCGCAAAGTTAACATTTTACCCAAAAAAATTGTCAGAAAATTCATTTTTTTAGTTGTTCTCACCAGTTTCTTAGTGTATAATAAGGATAAGTAATTACTACTGATACAGATCAGTAAATATGATACATAAAGGAGAGTGTTTACCATGGTTTATTTATTAGCAGGTCCGAAAGGAACAGGAAAAACACAGCAGATGATCGAGCAGGCCAATGAGGCTGCGAAAAAATGCAATGGAAATGTTGTATTTATCAAAAAAACACACCGCGATACAGCAAGTGTAACATTTGATATCCGCACAATTTGTATGGATGATTTCCCGGCAATCACAAACATTGACGAATATATCGGATTTTTATATGGTATGTACAGTTCTAATCACGATATCGAGTATGTATTTATCGATGGTATCTTAAAACACGCTGATATCTCACTGGATAATATTCCGGCATTTATTGACCGCCTGAAACAGGTTTCCAAAGAATGTGAAGTTGAATTCTATGTCAGCATCAGTGCAAACAAAGAGGACCTTGCTGACGTAAATACAGAAGGATGCAAATATCTGAACTAATCTTTCTTATTGAGACAGAATGATCCGACAGTCCATTTTACAAATGGACTGTCGTTTTATGTCACAATAAGATATAAAAAGCAAAAAGGCAGGTCTGACAATCCTGCCATGTACAGGAGAGAAAACGTATGAGCGGAATTAAAGATGCAAAAAAGAAAAGGGCACGCAGAAGGCGCAAGAGACAGATTCAGCGTATCCTGCTGATCATTGCCATGATACTGATCCTGATCGGATTCCTATTCCTGATCCGGGCCGCAGTCCATGCTGTTGTAAATAAATTCACCGGTCCTACTGTCACAACCTCAGCAGACAAAACTTCCGGTTCCCCAAAAAGCAAAAAAAAGAAATCTTCAAAAAAGAACACTCAAAAAAAGAAGTCTTCTGAAAAAAGTCTTCTGAAAAAAAGTCTTCTGAAAAAGACACCGTAGAATTAAAAACGGTAACACTCAGTAAAAAGGGAAAGAACAATACAGACAAGGTTTCTCTTACCATCAGCTCAACCGGAGACTGTACGCTTGGAACCGATGAAAGTTTCAACTATTCTACCAGCCTGAATGCGTACTATGAATCACATGGTGCTGATTATTTCTTCCAGCATGTCAGATCCGTTTTTAAAAAAGACGACCTGTCCATTGTCAATATGGAAGGAACTCTCACTGACGAGACAGCCCGTGAGGCAAAAACCTTTGCTTTTAAAGCTCCTTCCGAATATGCTTCCATCCTTTCCGGAAGTTCTATTGAAGCAGCCAATCTCGCCAACAACCACAGTCATGATTATGGCGAGAAGAGTTATACCGACACGATTTCCGCACTGGAGGATGCCGGAATTGCTTCCTTCGGTTATAACCGTATCAAGATTTTAAAGATAAAAGGTATAAAAGTCGGTGTCACCGGAATCTATGAACTTGCAGACCATCAAAAACGTGCATCTCAGGTGAAGCAAAATATCAAAGCCCTGAAAAAAGCCGGTGCACAGGTCATCATCGTGAATTTCCACTGGGGAATTGAAAAGCAGTATACACCGGATGAAAACCAGAAGGCTCTCGCACATCTTGCTGTCGATGAAGGTGCGGATCTTGTGATCGGGCACCACCCACATGTACTTGAAGGTATTGAAGAATATAATGGAAAATACATCTGCTATAGTCTTGGTAATTTCTGCTTTGGCGGCAATTCAACACCAAGTGATACGGACAGCATGATCGTGCAGCAGACATTTACTTTTAATAAAAAAGGAAAATTAACGAAAAGCAGTAAATTAAACATTATCCCTTGTTCTATCTCTTCTTCCAGTGGCTATAACGACTACTGCCCTGTTCCGCTTACCGGAGACGCAAAGCAGCGTGTACTTGACAAGATCTCGCAGTATAGTGAAGGATTATAAAATTATAATATCGACAGGTTGTCGATATAAAAAGCTTCGCAGGAATATGCATTGCACATACTTGCGAAGCTTTTTTTCTGTCTTATTTTATTTTTTATTATCCAATCAGCATCTCATAAATCAGGACCATCAAAGGCATCGTAATGATACAGCATATTACTGACATTACATTGATCACACTGGCGTATCTGGAATCTTTTTCATAAATCTGTGCAAGCTGTGTGACCATTGCTGCTGCCGGGGCTGCAGTTGCGATCAGTACGATCATCAGAATATACTCCGCATCCGGATGTAACCCGGTCCGCTCCAGTCCCGCAAAAGCAATTGCCGCAATTAACGGGAACAGGATCAGCCGAATCATACAGATCAGATACGGACGCTTCTGCCGGAACACCCACCTTAGATCTACATCACCGATCACCATTCCGATCACCATCATGCTCGCCGGACTGATCATATCGCCAAACCCGCTGACACAGCTGTCGATCACTGCCGGAAGACGGATCTCCAGCGCAAAAAGTGCAATTCCTATTATCATTGCGATTACATTCGGATTACACAGAATCTTACGGATATTCAGGTTCTTCTCCTGCCCGATCAGATTTACGCCGTGTGTCCACATCAATATCGTCTGCACCAGAATAAATGCCGTCGTATAAAACACCCATTCCTCGCCCAGTACCGCCGATACCAGCGGAATCACCAGATATCCTGCATTTGTATAAATAATGGATGCCTTCTCTATGCTGTTAAAATGAATTATATATGATAATAATTCCGAACCCACGATCAGGATCACATGCACAATTACCGACATTCCAACCGCGATCATAAGCCCTTTTATCTTGTCGTCCGTCAGTTCAATCTGAAATGCATGTACGACTACACATGGATTGCAGATATACACAACCATATTTGAAATGATCCGGCTGTCTTCCGTCTTAAAAAGTCCGGCTCTGACCACTCCGAATCCAACCGCCATTGTCAGAAACATAGCTATGATCTGTTCCGCAAGAAGTATACTAATCTCCATGACTCTCTCATTCCTTATATCTTTTCGGTAAAATGTATCACCAGCTATTATTCCTGTGCATCTGCCTCTTCTTTATCAGAATCTGTTTTTTCTTTTGCATCTTTACCGGTATTTAACTTTGTCACTGTATTGACATCCTTATCCTCTTTATACGTTACCGTCACCTGTTCTCCCAGTTCACATCGGATCACATCTATGATATCTGCTACTGATACATCGTAGATCGCGTCAGAATTCTCCAACATCAGATAATAATGAGAATTTCCATTCAGAACAGCCTGCGCAATCTTCGTGATCTTTCCGGATACCTCTTCTTCCTTCCGCGTATCCTTTTCCTGTTCTTTCACACCATTTTTCAACAGTAATTCATTATAATTCTCCTGACACTGACTGACACTGTCACCAATTGCAACGATCTGATACTTCTGGACATTAACCATTGCATATTTCTTCACCAGACCGGCATCGTCTTTTAATGCGACAAAATAGGTCGGCTCACCGGCAATATTCAATAAGAGTGGGAATGTTGCCTGATATTTCAGGTTCTGTACCTGTCCTTCTGCCGATGACATGGCTGAAGATTCTGTCGCACCTTCTACTTTGTAGTATTTTGTCTCCATTGTGCGTTGATTTGCCAGAACAAATCCAACATTCGACTGATCTCCGTTAACAGATGTAACTCCGGTATACATCCATACATCATCATTTAATGCCAGATAGTTATAACCATCCGTTGTCTCCAGACAGTCTTTCTGACTCAGTACACTGTTAAAGAAGCCATGTTTCAATGTTCCGTAATAATCGAACAGATTCACCAGCAGGTCTGCGGAATATACACGATCTACCCACTGTGGTACATTTCCGACATCATAGGTCTTCGTCTTTCCTGTCACTGCATTACATATAACAACTTTCCCAACCGTCTCACCACCGAATAATCCGATGTTAAATTTCTTTACCGGAGCGATCCAGTACGGATCACCATTTTCATCAATTTCAAAACTTAATTCACCGTAAATGTATGTCGGATGTGCAAAACGCAGATGGCGGTAAATATTACGGTTAAAATGATCACTTGTTGTATATTTCATACCCTGTTTCAGTTTTACAAGCTCCGTAGACTGATTTGCCATATTGATCCGGATATACGCCGGAATTCCTTCCCCCTGATTCGTAAACCATTTGATCAGATTTGCATATTTTAACGGGGTAACACGTACCGGATTCCCCTTGTAGTTAATCTGACTGTAAATGTCATCTGCCTCAAACTGGGATACCATATCTACCATACTGCCCATCTTACGGTCACCGAGAAGTGCTGCCGTATCTTTATCCAGGAGCGGGATCTTGTCAAATGACAGTTCCTCTACATCTTTTGCAAATTCCCCTTCTTTGACCGTCATAAGTTTCTGGTATTTCTTTGCATTTACAACCGGTGAAGATAGCAGTGTTCCAAGCAGGTATACCACTCCAAGAACCACCACTACTCCAAGAAAAACTTTTACTACTTTATTTTCTTTGATCTCGTACCTGTTCATTTTCTTTCTTCCCAGGTACAAAACTGCCAGTATCACCAATAAGATCATGATGAAAAACCATGTCTCTGATGAATGGATATTGATAGCCGGAATTGCGGCATAGTAATAAATTCCAGCTATGATCACAACAACGGCTGCGATCATCATTTTGGTTTTACCTTTCATACTTCTCTCCTCTCATGCAAAAAGCCTGCCATTTACGGCTTTTCCTGCATCCTTTTATATATAGAAAATCAGACGGCACTAAAAAAGCCGCCTGTTATTCTAGAATTTTCTGCGCCACGCCGGTGCTGTAAACAGTACCAGGAACGGGAATATCTCCAAACGTCCCGCCAGCATATCAAAGCATAATATTAATTTTGAGAGCGGTGAAAACCCTGCAAAATTTCCCATCGGTCCGACCTGCGCCATACCCGGTCCGACATTTCCAAGTGTAGTAAGTACTGCACTGAACGTTGTCTCAAAATCAAAATTGTCCAGAGAAACCAGCACAACTGATCCGATCAGAATACCTACATATGCAATAAAATAAATATAAATCGTGCGCAGCACATCTGAACTTACCTTTTTCCCGCCAATGCGTATAATACCCACAGACTTCGGATGAGCCAGCTGCACAATCTCTCTCTTTACACATTTCATTCCGACCAGCAGACGTGACACCTTGATTCCACCGCCGGTGGAAGATGCACAGGCTCCTATTACCGTCAGCATCATAAGCACCGCTTTGGAAAACATCGGCCATTGTGCAAAATCAGCCGTCGAATATCCGGTTGTTGTTATAACCGTAACCACCTGAAAAACCGCATAGCGGAAAGATTTTCCAATCGTCGGATATAACGAATGGATATTGAGCATGATCACTGCCGTAGCACCTGCAATCAGCAAAATGTATGTCCTGAGCTCTTCGTTTTTCAGGATAGATTTAAAATCACCCAATATCATAAAATAGAACAATGCAAAATTGACTCCAAATAATGCGCAGAAAACGGTGATCACACCATCGATATATGCACTGTTAAAATGTGCCACACTGTCCGCATAGTTTGAAAATCCACCGGTTCCGGCAGATCCAAACGAAAATATCATACTGTCAAACAGATTCATTCCTCCGATGACGAGGAATACCATTTCTATCACAGTAAGGATCAGATACATTCCATATAAAATCCTTGCGGTAGACATTGCTTTCGGTACTAACTTATCTTTCTCAGGTCCCGGCACTTCCGCACGCATCAGATGCATGGAATTCTTTCTGTCCAGAGATGTCACGACAAGCACAAAAACCAGTACTCCCATACCTCCGATCCAGTGGGTAAAGCTCCGCCAGAACAACAGGCAGTGGGGCAATACTTCCACATCCGGGATAATACTTGATCCGGTTGTTGTAAAACCTGAAACTGTTTCAAAAAATGCATCTACATAACTAGGTATATACCCGGAAAGGGTGAATGGCATTGCTCCGAATAAAGACCACAAAATCCATGCCAGAGCAACGATCACCATCCCTTCCTTTCCGTAAATCTGGCCATGTTCCGGTCTTTTTCTTCCGGCCACCCAAAACAGCAGGCATAATATAACAATTGGTATCAGAAAGACAATTCCACATTTTTCCTGATATATAACTGCAACAAGAACAGGTACAAGCAAAAGAGCCGCCTCTACTCCAAGCATTCTACACAAAATATATCTTACTATTTTTGTATTCATAACTTTTTGTCCGTCTCCTTATTCTGTATATTATTCCAGGATATCGTTGAACTTATCCACATGATCCATTGTAACAACTACTACGCTGTCCCCGACTTCCAGGTGATCTTCACCATTCGGGATAATAATCTGTCTTTTTCTTCCAATACAGGCAATCAGATTATTTTTCTTTGTCCGCAATTCACGGAGCGGTACATTCGTAAAACTGCATTCACATTTCACAATGAACTCAAGTGCTTCTACTTTACCACCCAAAAGCTGATACATGGATTCTACGTTTGCATTACTTGCAGATTCATTTCTTGCTCTTACATAACTCATGATCGCATCTGCGGTCGCACTTTTTGCTGACACAATAGAGTCAATTCCCAGTCCCTCTACCATCTGTGCACGGGAATCTTCATTTACTTTTGCCACAATTTTATTAACACCCTGCAGCTTTGCAAACAATGCCATGATAATATTCTCTTCATCCATTCCGGTCAATGCGATCAATGCATCTGCTTCATTGATCCCTTCTTCTACAAGAAGTTCATGATCCGCAGCATCTCCGTTAATAATCGTTGCTTTGGGAAGAAGCTCACAAAGTTCTTCACATCTCTTTATATTCTGTTCTATGATCTTTACCTGCATGCCGACCTGCAGCAACTGCATTGCCAGATAAAAGCATACATGTCCACCTCCACAGATCAATACTTTTTTTACTTTTGCATTTCGATGACCCAGTGCCCTGAAAAATGACTTCAGATTCTGATGCGCGGCAACGATATGCATCTTATCTCCTTTTTCCAGAACAAAATTTCCATCCGGAATATAGATCTCTTTTCCTCTTTTTACTGCACATACCAGGATTTTAATCTGGAACTTCCGGTATACTTCTGCAAGAGAAAGCCCTGCAAGTGCACTGTTCTCCCTTACGACAAATTCTACCAGTTCTACACGTCCCTTCATGAATGTCTCTACTTTACTTGTCTCCGGGAAAAGCAGTACTCTGGATATCTCATTTGCCGCCGCACGTTCCGGATTAACCGCCATACTCAGATGAAGATCCTCTTTCAACAGATCGATCTGTCGGTAATAGATTGGATTTCTTACACGTGCGATCGTATGTCTGGCACCTAATCGCTTAGCCAGCAGACAGCTCAACATGTTAAGTTCATCTGTGGATGCACAGGCAATCACAAGATCCGCATGCGGTACATCCGCCTGTCTCTGCACCTCTACATCTGCTCCATTTCCTGTAATACAGAAAATATCAAGTTCATTCACTGCTTCTTTTAATTTTCCCTCATTTTGATCAATCAAAACCACATCATAATTTTCTTCGGATAGCTGGGTTGTCAATTTATGACCAACTTTTCCATCCCCAATAATCACAATTTTCATTCCCTGACCTCACAATTATCCACACATATCTTTTTTGTCGTCAAGATACCGGTGTTTTAACACAAGAGATTATAGCATCTTTGTTTCAAGAAAAAAAGCCCTTACGGGCTTTTCTTCTATTTTAACATTTTCTTAACTGATTACTCCTCTTTTGCACGCTTAGCAATCTCTGCTTCCTGTACATCTGACGGTGCCTGTTCATAACGTACAAATTCATAAGAATATACACCTCTTCCACCTGTCATAGATCTTAATACAGTACAGTATCCAAAGAGTCCCGTCATCGGGATATCTGCCACGATTTCCTGCCTTCCACCGGAAACCGGATTCATACCGAGTACACGTCCGCGTCTCTTATTCAGATCGCCCATAACATCTCCGGTATAATCATCCGGAATCGTAACCGTAAGAGACGCAATTGGTTCCAGCAATACCGGAGAAGCTTCCATGAAGCCTTTCTTGAATGCCTGGACTGTTGCTGTCTTGAATGCCATCTCGGAAGAATCCACCGGATGATAGGAGCCATCATATAATACGGCTTTCACACCGACTACCGGATATCCTGCAAGAGGACCTTTTACAACTGCTTCCTGCAAGCCTTTTTCAACTGCCGGGAAATAATTCTTCGGAACAGCTCCGCCGACAACTTCTTCTTCGAATACATAAGGCGTCTCCAGATCACCGGACGCTTCGAATCTCATCTTGACATGACCATACTGTCCATGACCTCCGGACTGTTTCTTATATTTGGAATCTACGTCAGATTTCTTCTTGATCGTCTCACGGAAAGCTACCTTTGGTGTCTCCAGTCTGATCTCACATTTATAACGTGCAGCAAGTTTACTTGCTGTAATCTCCAGATGCTGGTCTCCCATTCCATAAAGAAGTGTCTGACGGTTCTCACTGTCATTGACTGTTTTCAGTGTTACATCTTCTGCCATCATCTTCTGTAATGCCTGAGATACTTTATCTTCATCCCCTTTATTGTTGCAGACATATTTCATATATGTATATGGTTTGGAATATTCTGTCTTTCCATACATCACCGGTGTATTTTTAGTAGAAAGCGTATCTCCTGTCTTTGTATTCGCAAGCTTTGCAATTGCTCCGATATCTCCTGCAAACAACTCACTGACCTCGGTCGGTTTATTTCCCACCATTGTATAAATCTTTCCAAGTTTTGCTTCTGCATCGGAATCTCCGTTATACAAAGTATCGTCCCCTTTTAATACTCCGGAACATACTTTCACGAACGAATACTTTCCGATAAACGGATCTACCATTGTCTTGAATACATATGCTGATTTTGCTTTTGCAAAATCATAATTGCCTTCAAAGATCTCATTCGTCTTGCGGTTGATTCCTGCACAGCTTCTGCTGTCCGGACTCGGGAAGAATCTTACGATATCAGAAAGCAAATTGGCAACTCCCTGCGCCTGGATATTAGATCCCATTGCAACCGGTACGATATCTCCGTCCATAACTTCCGTACGCATTGCAGAACGGATCTCTTCTACAGAGAATTCATCTCCTTCAAAATATCTTTCCATAAACGCTTCACTGGTCTCTGCAACTGCCTCCAGTAATTTATCACGGTAGATCTCCAGATTTGGTTTACAATATTCCGGAATCTCACATTCTTCTCTCTGTCCTACGCCTGTATAACGTCTTGCTGCATTCTTAATAACGTTCACATATCCTACCAGTTTTTCATTCTCACGGATCGGCTGGAAGTGTGGTGCGATCACCTTTCCGTAACGTTCCGTCAGATCCTGTACTACCTGACGGAAGCTCGCATCATCCACATCCATCTCTGTTACATATACCATTCTCGGAAGTTTGTACTTATCACAGAGTTCCCATGCCTTCTCTGTTCCGACTTCCACACCTGCCTTGCCTGATACAACGATAACAGCTGCATCGGCGGCACTTACAGCTTCTTCGACTTCTCCCACAAAATCGAAATATCCCGGTGTATCCAGAATATTGATCTTCGCTTTCTCCCATTCGATCGGAACCAAGCTTGTACTGATCGAAAATTCACGTTTTTGCTCTTCTTTATCAAAATCACTGATCGTGTTGCCATCTGCAATCTTTCCCATGCGGCTTGTTGCCCCTGATACATATGCCATGGCCTCTGCAAGACTGGTCTTTCCGCTTCCACCGTGTCCTAAGAGAACCACGTTCCTGATTTCGTCCGTTCTGTAAACTTTCATATAGCTGCCTCCTTATTTTGGTAAAATCTCATATAAATATTGTACTAAACTTTTGCTTTTTTTACAACACTTTTATACACTTTAACCATATCATTTTTGTATTTATTTTTAAATATATGTAATTTTATACTTATTTCTGAATTTTCTTTACAATTTTATCATACAGTTTGCATCATTTTCCACCGTTTCCACACATCGCTTTTTCGCTTTAAAGTATTATAGTGTTGACAAATTCATCTGTCGCACGTTAAAATAGAAACTAAGTTTTTTGATTATGAATTATTCACACTGTTTATTCGTAATTTTTTATAAATATATTCTAACTTGCCGGAAGGAGAATCTATCATGAAACAAAAAATCGGTTTTATCGGACTCGGACTGATCGGCGGTTCTATTGCAAAAGCCGTCCGCCAGTACTATCCTGATTACGAAATTGTGGCTTTCGATAAAAATGAAGAAGCCCTTGCCCTTGCAACCCAGGAATCTGTCATCGATGTGGCAGCAACCACGATTGACAATAATTTCCATAATTGTAACTATATATTCTTATGCGCACCTGTTGCATCTAATACTGCTTATCTCAAACAACTGACAGAATATCTGGATGATGACTGCATTCTTACAGATGTAGGAAGTGTAAAAGCGAACATCCATGAGGAAGTACAGACACTCGGTATCGGAAAATACTTTATCGGAGGACATCCGATGGCCGGTTCTGAAAAAAGCGGATACAGTAATTCCAAAGCAATGTTGATTGAAAATGCATATTTTATTCTGACACCGACCGACCAGGTTGCCCATGAAAAGGTGGAGGCCTATGAAAAATTTGCAGAAAGCCTGAAAGCACTCCCGGTTATCCTTGATTATCGGGTACATGACCAGATTACCGGAACGATCAGTCATCTGCCTCATATCATTGCATCTACACTCGTCAACTTTGTTAAAACACATGACACCAAAGATGAGATGATGAAGAATCTTGCCGCCGGGGGATTTAAAGATATCACACGTATCGCTTCTTCATCACCGGTCATGTGGCAGAATATCTGTCTGAAGAACAAGGATAATATCGTAGAGATTCTGGATCAGTACATCGACTCCCTCGAAGATTTCAAAGAAGCGGTCGAACGTGAAGATGACCTGGATCTTTATACCCGATTTGAATCGTCCAGGAATTATCGCAATTCCATGCCTTCATCCTCTGCGGGACCTATCAAAAAATCGTTTGCCGTATACTGTGATATCATTGATGAAGCCGGTGGTATCGCTGCTATTGCAACAATCCTTGCATCTAATAATATCAGCATCAAAAATATTGGAATTGTACACAACAGAGAATTTGAAGAAGGGGTTCTGCGTATTGAATTTTACGACGAAGATTCCAGCAAGCGCGCCGTAGGATTACTGCAGAAATTCAGGTATATTGTATATGAACGTTAGAACAATCTGTCCTGTAAAGGGCTTAAAGGGAGAAGTAACGATACCGGGAGATAAATCCATCTCTCATCGTTCTATTATGTTAGGTTCCATTGCACTTGGAACCACAGAGATCACGCATTTTCTGGAAGGCGCAGACTGTCTGTCTACCATTGACTGCTTCCGCAGGATGGGTGTGGAGATTGAGCGGAAACCATCCTGCATCCTGGTGCATGGTAAAGGATTACGGGGACTTAATGCACCTGCTTCTAATTTAAATGTAGGAAACAGCGGAACAACCACGCGTCTGATCTCCGGAATTCTATCCGGGCAGAACTTTGCAACAACATTATCCGGAGATGCTTCTCTGAATTCCAGACCCATGAAACGTATTATGACACCTTTAAACAGCATGGGAGCTCACATCACCAGTCTGAATGATAACGATTGTGCACCTCTCCGAATCGAACCGGGAGAATTGCACGGTATCCATTATCAGTCTCCGGTTGCATCCGCACAGGTAAAATCAGCCGTCCTTTTGGCCGGTCTTTATGCGGAGGGTCCGACTTCTGTCACAGAGCCAGCTCTTTCGCGCAACCATACAGAACTGATGTTACAGGGATTCGGTGCATGTGTTGCAACAGATCTTCATACAGACGGAACTGCAACTGCTCATGTAGAACCTTGTAAAGAGCTTTTCGGTCAGCAGATCTGCGTACCCGGAGATATCTCTTCTGCTGCTTACTTTATTGCTGCCGCACTTCTGGTTCCTGGCTCGGAGCTTCTGGTCAGAAATGTCGGGACCAACTTCACACGTGCCGGATTCTTAAAGGTCTGCAAAGATATGGGCGCCGACATTGAGACAGTCAGCCAGACTTTCGAAGGTGGGGAAGGACGTGCGGATCTTCTTGTACGTCACAGCCGCTTAAAAGGAACTGTGATCGAAGGTGATACCATCCCGACTCTGATCGATGAGATCCCGATAATTGCGGTCATGGCTGCTTTTGCCGAGGGTCAGACAGTGATCAAAGATGCTGCTGAATTAAAGGTGAAAGAAACGAACCGCATCGATACGGTTACTGCCGGATTAAAGGCTATGGGTGCTGATATCACACCGACAGATGATGGTATGATCATTGAGGGAACCGGCCATCTTGGCGGTGCTTCTATCCAGAGTTATCTGGATCACCGGATTGCGATGGCGTTCTCGATTGCCGGACTCGCTGCTGACGGAGAAACACAGATTATAGACAGTCAGTGTGTGGATGTGTCCTATCCGGAATTTTATGCGACATTAAATTTAATTGGGATTTAATTCAGGAAGGCTGTGGATACCCGAACCGGAATAA